>Ga0209105_100509_pt1 | contig 12841 bp, 11 predicted proteins | sample SedPBSmetaG_FD_184158 | JGI IMG/M metagenome (GOLD analysis project Ga0209105, IMG submission 184158) | Freshwater sediment bacterial and archeal communities from Indian Creek, Illinois, USA to study Microbial Dark Matter (Phase II) -... | ecosystem: Environmental > Aquatic > Freshwater > Creek >...
AGCACAATGTCCGGTCGGTCCGCACGAAATATCTCGTCTAAACCGGTAAGAGCTCGAGCAAACGTCTCGGGTAGCGTCTGGCGGTCACGCATAATGTTAAGGTCGTAACGCGGTTCAATACAGAATAGGCGCAGCACCTGATCTAACATGGCACGATGTTGACCGGTGACGCAGGCTGCTACACTAAACTCCGAACGTCTGGCTAGTTCGGCGATCACCGGCGCCATTTTTATCGCCTCCGGGCGGACACCAAACACCGTGAATACTTTAATCGTCACAGACCATCCGCCCTTCGCTAAATGCCCGCGATCACTAACCCAGCTTCTGCGAGGAGCTCGTGGCTTAGTGGGTCAGGGTAACTGTGGGAAAATACAATGCGTTTTATACCGGCATTAATCAGCATTTTGGCGCAAAGAACACAGGGGAAGTGCGTAGTATAGAGGGTGCCGTCCTTAATGGACACGCCGGACAGCGCCGCTTGGATGATGGCGTTTTGTTCCGCATGCAGTCCGCGGCACAATTCATGCCTTTCACCCGATGGTATACCCTGTTCCTCGCGCAGGCAGCCGATATCCAAGCAGTGCTTAAGCCCGGTGGGCGCTCCGTTGTATCCGGTGGTAAGTATGCGCCGCTCCAATATCACCACCGCACCGACGCGACGGCGCAGACAAGTGCTGCGCTGTGCCACCATGTGCGTAATGGCCATAAAGTACTCGTCCCAGCTGGGCCTCGTCATTTGGTGCCAAACAGCCTGTCCCCGGCGTCGCCGAGCCCGGGGACGATGTAGGCATGTTCGTTGAGATGGGAGTCGATAGCGGCGGTAAAAATGTCTACGTCGGGGTGGTGGGCGTGCACGTTGGCGATGCCTTCGGGCGCGGCGATAAGACACACTAGCTTAATCGATTGTGCGCCGCGGGCCTTGAGGAAGTTAACGGCTGCTACCGCCGAACCCCCCGTCGCCAGCATCGGGTCGATCACTATAAGCTCCCGCTCGGCAACGTCGCTTGGGAGCTTAACGTAATACTCCACCGGCAACAGAGTGTCCGGGTCGCGGTAGATGCCGATGTGTCCAACCTTGGCCGCGGGAATCAGGCGCAACATGCCATTTACCATGCCTAAACCTGCGCGCAAAATAGGGATAATACCGAGCTTCTTGCCGGCTATGACCCGAGTCTGCGCGCGGGCCACGGGTGTTTCCACCTCGTAATCAACCAGGGAGAGATTGCGTGTAACCTCATAGGCCATGAACATGGCCACTTCCTCCACCAGATCGCGAAATTCCTTGGACCCGGTATTCTTATCGCGGATGAAGGTCAACTTGTGTTGGATCATGGGGTGAGCCAACAGGTGCACGCATTTCAAGCCTACTCCTCCCCTACGTGGCGGATTCATAGAGCGGAAATTCGCGGCATAAGTCGGCTACTCCTATGCGGACTGCCGCCAGTACAGCCTCGTCTGTCGGATGCTCTAAGGCATCAGCAATGAGCCCCGCAATCTTCCCCATGGCATCTTCTGTCATGCCGCGCGAGGTCATCGCGGGCGTTCCGATGCGGATACCACTGGTCGTGAAAGGACCTTCCGGGTCGAAGGGGATGGTGTTCTTGTTGACGGTGATGCCCACGGAATCGAGTATCTTCTCGGCTTTCTTGCCTGTTAATTTTTTGTTTCGCAAGTCAACCAGCATCAGATGATTGTCGGTACCATCGGATACAAGGTTAAACCCGCGGCCCTTCAGGGCGGAAGCGAGGGCAGACGCGTTCTTAATAATCTGGTCCTGATAACTGTGAAACTCAGGTTGCATGGCCTCTAGAAAGGACACGGCCTTAGCGGCGATAATGTGCATGAGCGGCCCACCCTGCATGCCGGGGAAAACAGCCTTATCGATGGCCTTAGCCCACTCGGCGGTGCAAAGGATCATGCCGCCACGGGGCCCGCGCAGAGTTTTGTGCGTGGTGGTAGTGACAAAGTGAGCGAAAGGTACCGGGCTTGGGTGATGGCCGGTAGCAACCAGTCCTGCTACATGTGCCATATCTACCATAAACAGCGCGCCGCTGGCATCTGCAATTTCGCGCAGTCGCTTAAAGTCGATCACTCGCGGGTAGGCACTAGCCCCAGCTACTAAGAGCTTCGGGCGGTGAGTGAGGGCCAGCTGCTCTACTTCGTGATAGTTAATGTACCCTCCGGTGCTGACGCCGTAGGGAATGAACTTATAGAGGAGACCGGAGAAGTTAACGGGGCTGCCATGTGTGAGGTGCCCGCCGTGGGATAAGTTCATCCCCAGTACAGTATCGCCCAGATTAAGGCAGCTAAAGTAAACGGCCATGTTAGCCTGCGCGCCGGAGTGGGGTTGAACATTGGCGTGGTCAGCCCCAAAAAGCTTACAGGCACGGTCGCGAGCGAGATCCTCCGCATCGTCCACCACGTGACACCCACCATAGTAGCGTTTGCCCGGATACCCTTCCGCGTACTTGTTGGTCAGCACTGAGCCCATTGCCTCGAGGACAGCTTTACTGACGAAGTTTTCGGAGGCGATGAGCTCTAGATGGTTCTGCTGACGCTGCATCTCCCTTTCTAGGACGCCCGCAATTTCGGGGTCAATAGCGCGTAAACTCATATTCCTCTCTCCTTTGTTATTACTAATGGAGCTAGCTAGTGGAACTAGTTGTTTTTCTTCGAGGGAGGTAATCTTGGTGAGGCGTTGGCGGTGCTTGCCCCCGGTAAAGGTGCCGCCTAGCCAAACAGCGACAATGTCTAGCGCTAATCCCCCACCAAGCACGCGTTGTCCTAGGCACAGGACGTTACTGTCGTTGTGTTCGCGGGTGGCGCGGGCAGAAAAGGTGTCGTGACACAAAGCAGCGCGAATACCGGCGTGCTTGTTGGCCGCAATACTCATGCCGATGCCGGTACCGCAAATAAGTATCCCCCGCTCGGCTTGGCCGCCAACAACATCAAGGCACACGAGATGTGCGAAATCCGGATAATCCACAGAATCGGTTGTGTTCGAACCCCTGTCGAGAACTTCATGCCCGTGGCTCCCTAAGTATGCAGCCACCTCCCGCTTCAGGGCTAGTCCGGCGTGGTCGCTGCCGAGTGAGATTTTCATGGGGACCTCCTTGTTGGGTGCTTCGTTTCGCACTTTGCACTTCGCACTTTGCACTTCGGGGAGTGAGGTAGCGCTCCTGAAGCCTGAAGCCTGAAGCCTGAAGCCTGGCGGCTGGCGGCTGGCTCAACGCCTATTATTCTACCATATTCCCCGCCGGACTGAGCTTTTTCGACACCTCCACTAGCAGCGTGTCGATTTCCCCCGCGCAGGCCTGGTAGGTTGCATCGTCTTGGCCGAACGGATCAACGACGTCTAAGGTGACAAGCGAGCTCTCCAGTCGCTCTATTTCCTCGCGCTCCGGATAGACCAGCTCGCGTAGCTCACTACGTAGGGCCGCTAGTTTGCTGTCAATCTCCTCTAGCTCAGTGACAAGCGACTTGCGGCGCGCTTCGAGTTGGGCAATGTTAGGTGAATTAGTCAAGGCAAACTGTCGGCGCTTCTCATCGATTATATGATGTAGGGTATGTAACCTTTCTAGTGTTGCTTTTTCGCCCTCTGGGCCGCGCACAAACTCCTTAAGGGTGTATGTTTTGGCGTGGGCAGCAGGATGCTCCTCGGTCACAGTGTCTTTATGGCGACTGGTCATGGTCAGGATAAGGTCAGCCCACTCCACAAGCTCTGAGCTCAGCATCTGTGCTCGATGCGCGTCTAGACTTAATTCTTTCTTCTTTAAGGCTGCTACAGCGCCTCGCGATGCCTTGACGCCTGGCTCGGCCGCCACTCCTGCCGAGCGCACGTCGTGACCCCCGTAGCGCCCGAAAATAGCTTCGGCCATAGCACTTCGACACGTGTTCCCTGTGCACACAAACAAGATTTTCACAGCACTACCTCCTTATGATTTGAGTCGCCGCTTTGCGCAAGCGGTTCATTACGGCCTCACCCAGCCCTGTGGGAACTACACCTTCCACCAAAATGTGCGTGAGGCCGAGGTCATCTGCCTCTCTAAGATAGGCATAAAGCTTCTTCGCGGCGGTATCGGCCTGCCCACGCTCGCCCAAAGTGAAACGGATGACAGCCCGTGGTAGTGAAGACAAAGTATCGTCAAAAGCGATTACAGCTAGGCCGGCGACCAGGCGCGCGGCATCGACCGGTAAATCTTTCGCTGCTTGTCCCTCGTACAGAGTGACAGCAGCGCGCGGGGCGTAGTGAGTGTACTTCATGCCCGGGGCGAGGGGAACATCGGTGGGGTGAGCAAAATCCGGCGGCGCCGCGTGCACCGATACGCCCGTTTCTGCCTCTAGCATTGCCTGCGTGATGCTGCCGGGGCGCAAAATGTGCAGGGTGTTGCCTCGCGCTTGCACTACGGTAGACTCGAGGCCAAGTTGTGTTTCTCCGCCGTCCAATAAAGCATCGATACGGTCACCCAAATCCTGTGCGACATGAGCAGCAACAGTGGGGCTTGGGCGGCCCGAGAGATTGGCGCTGGGCGCAACTATCGGAACTTCCGTGGCCGTAATCAGGCCTAGCGCGATATCGTGGGCGGGCATACGTACGCCAATGGTAGACAACCCACCGGTGACCAGAGCCGGTACTGCCGGAGCCTTTGGGAGCACAAGCGTAAGTGGCCCAGGCCAGAAAGTTAGCATAAGCCTTTCTTCGAGGGGGCTCATATGGGTGATGAGCTGTGTGAGTTGGGCCGGGTGCGAGATGTGCGCAATCAGCGGGTTGTCCTCGGGTCTTCCCTTCGCGGCGAAAAGTCGTCTGATAGCGTCTACGCAGTCAAAACGCGCGCCTAAGCCATAAACCGTTTCGGTGGGAAACGCAACCAGGCCGCCACTTCGTAAAATGGCAGCCGCTTCGACGATGTATGTATCTCTGGCCGTATGCTCGAGCGGGTAAAGAATCCGCAATGCCGTCACCCGTTTCAGCTTGCTCTACATATTGTACCACGCAGACCCCCTTTTCACCACTCGCTAGAACACCAGATCTCCCGGCCTATACCCATCAGGCAACTCTTCTTCACTGAGGAACCGGAAGCTGTCGTCGCGCAACACCGGTAAGAAAGCTCCGTACGGAAGGCGCGCAAACTCACACGCATAGCTGCTCGAGCCAAACCACATGCCCTGTTGACTACCTAGATTAAGTCCTCTGGCAAATTTTGTGTAGTTCGAGCAGTCGTGGACTGCCACGTCCCAGTTCTCATCTGCGGCTGTTCGCATTAACTTGAGCGTCAATTCACGGCTCCAGATGGGGGAAATATAACCCTGCCGACAAGCGTACATGTTTTCGCCATAGAAGTTGTCGATGTTGTTTTCGTTCAGATGCAACTCGGCACAGTTAATAAAATCTAGCCTTGTCGCCAAAATAGCTTGCTTTTTCTCCGCGAACTGCGTGAAGAACTCTGGCGTCATCGGGGTTTCGATGCCGACACGGTCTATGAACTTCTTGGCCAGGCCAATGTTATCAATAACCATGTCCCCGCAACCCGAAGCCCCGAGATTAAAGCGTATTTCGTTGAGACCGGCTGCGCCTACCGCCCGCAAGGACTCTGCGGACGCGAGGGTGCCATTGGTGTACATGTGTTGGTGGATTTTTGCTGCACTGAACTTCTCTATCACCGGCAAGTACTTTTCGATCTCCATGAATGGCTCGAGGTAAACGTAGGATATGCCTGTGGGCTTTTTGTGTATGGCCAGCAGCAAATCGAGATCCTGCACATAGAACTTGGTGCCGCCAATTTCCCACATGCCCTCGCCGACCGGCGGAATATTGTCTAGCTGCCCATAGTTGTAACAGAACGCGCACTCTAGGTTGCACCGATTCGTTTTCCGGACTGCGCTCAAGCCTGTGCCCAAGAGACAGGAACAACAACCATTAGGGAACTTTGCTTTCGGCCCCACATAGAGTGTTCGATTTTCAAGGTTCTTTAGCCCATTAATGTGCGACATTAATGCTTTGTTGCTCCGGTCGACTGTGGCCTCGATCTGGGCCAGAGTAGCAAGAATTATCTCTTGGTGCTTAGCGCCGAGTTCTTCGTCCTCGGGCAATGCCGCAAAAAACTCGAACCAGGTCAGCGCATCCTGCTTAGAAATTTTCATCCTGATCCTCCTAGTCATCTCTAGCCATTTCGCCTTACCATTGGACCCGCCTTCGCGAGACGCTGCTCCTGTTGTGGGCGGGAGACCGCAAGCTCTCCAGCGAGCCATCAACCACAGCAGCGATACATGTAAAGATTATGGCATTCGCCGACAGTCCCCGTAAAGGGTTAGCGCTTGCTTAGTGTGGCGAGGTCGTAGGCGAGGGGGATGATGTAGAGGGTCAGCAGGGTCGACACGGTCAGACCGCCAATGATGGCAATGCTTAACGGGCGCTGCATTTCCGTGCCTGAGCCGGTAAGCACAGCCATGGGTATGAGACCGAGAACTGTGGTGGCAGTGGTCATGAGGATGGGGCGCAGCCTAGCCCCAGCGGCCTCAATTATGGCTTCATGCACGCCCCGTCCGCGGGCACGCAGCTGGTTAATGTAGTCGACCAGGACAATCGCGTTGTTGACCACGATGCCTGCAAGCACGATGATCCCCATAATGGAGGGTACGTTGAAGGTCTGCCCCGTAAAGAACAAACCAAAGAGCACGCCAATTACGGCTAGCGGCATCGTAAACATAATGATAAACGGGTACAGCAGTGACTCAAACTGGGCAGCCATTACCATATACACGAGCATTACCGCAAGCAGCAAGGCCGTGATTAGGCCGCTAAAAGCTTCGTTCATGTCGAGCATCTCACCCGCAATCTCAACCCGATAATCCGCAGGAAGCTCTAGCGCGTCCAGCGCAGCCTGTACATCGCGCGACACGGTCTGCAAGTCGCGTCCCACAACGGTGCCTGTTATCGAGATGTAGCGTTGGTTGGCCCGCCGATTAATAGCGACTGGTCCCACGGCGTGCTCAATGCTCGCGACCTGCTTAAGTCGCACGACTTGCCCCTGCGGCGCGGCCACGATCAGGTTCTCAAGGTCAGCGATGCTACGCCGCGCGGCATCCTGCAGGCTAACATTAACATCGATCTCCCGCCCGTCGCGCGAGACGCGAGATGCATTCTCGCCTTGAAACGCAGTCCGCACCGCTCCTGCGACAGTTGCGGGGCTCAGCCCAAGGCGGGCTGCTTTCTCGCGGTCTACCCGTACCACCAATTCGCTTGCGCCAACCGCGGCGTTGTCACGTACTTCGGTGACGCCGTCCACTGCCGCGACGGCCGCTTTAATCCCGTCGGAGTGTATTCGTAGCCCTTCTAGGCTGGGACCGGACAAATTCAGCTGTACAGACGAGGCGCCGCCAACCATACCACCCCCACCCATTCCTGCCGCCGCCGTGGCATTTACGGTAGCCTGTGGGAAATCGGCGTATTTGGCATTAATTTCGTCCACTATCGGCTCTCCACGATAGCCCGGATTAAGCACCACGGTCATGTTGGCACGGTTTGCGCGTCCTGAGGCTGCCCCCATCATGGCACGTCCACCTGTGGCCCCGCCAATGGATGTCGACACGGACTTAATCTCGGAGCGGGACAACAAGTAATCGAGCACAACGATGGCCACTTGCTCTGTTTCGGCCAAGGTGCTGCCCCTAGGTAGCGTCACGGCCACATCCATCTCGCCTTGGTCCATGCTGGGAATGAACTCACCGCCAATGCGGCCAAAAGTTAGGAGGCTCGCCCCCAGCAAGGACAAAGTGAGCACGGCAATGATAGGTTTACGCCCTAACGCCCACTTCAGAGAGCGTTGGTAGTAGTTGAGTGGGCGATTCTCTCTGGCCGTCGACAGGAGTTTGGCCCTTAAGATGGTAGCTGACAACACCGGCACCACGATCAGTGCGACGACTAGGCTTGAGAGTAGCGAGAAGCTGACGGTTAGAGCAAGTTCCCTAAACATCATCCCCGTAATTCCACCGACAAAGGCGATGGGCAGGAATACAGCCACAGTGGTGAGCGTTGAGGCGGTAATGGCCATGGCTACTTCCTCTGTCCCCTTGCGCGCCGCCGTTACGCGATCTGCCCCCTCCTCCTGATACCTAAAGATATTCTCGAGCACCACGATGGAGTTGTCGACCAGCATGCCTATACCTAGCGCCAGTCCCATAAGAGTCATTAGGTTGATCGTCAAATTGCCGAAGTAGACCAGGGCAAAGGTAGCGACTACAGAAACAGGTACAGCGATGGCAATAACTAGGGTGGAAGTAATGCTCTTAAGGAAGAAAAACAAGATGAATACCGCCAGTAGGCCGCCATACGCGGCATTTTGGCCTACCGCGCTGATCGCGGCCTCAATAAAGCGGCTCTGATCTTGCGTAGCCACAACGGTGAGGTCGGGGAAGTCGGCACGCATTTGGTCGAGTTCCGCGTGCACTAAGTTGGCGACGAGCACCGTGTTGGCATCCGACTGCTTGTGAAGCCGTATCGACACACTCGGGAGCGTGTTAAGCATGGTGATCGTGTTACCCAAGGTGTTTACTTCCGCAACCGTGCCTAACTGCCGCAGGTACACGGGTTCCGTAGTGGTAGTTACTTGTTGTTGTGTGGCGGGCACCTGCATTTGTGGTTGCGGGGCCGGAATGGCGACTTCTCTAACGGTCCTAATGGTGCGCATGCCGACCAATAGGTTTTCGATCTCCGTAAGCGAGGTCAGCTGACCGACACTACGGATAAGGTACTCCTGACCTTCAACATTGAGCGTGCCCCCGGGCAGGTTAAGGCTTGCCGTACGTAGCGCGCCCGTAACTTGCGACAGGGTGATGCCCATTTGTTCCAGTTTTGCAGGGTCGAGGCGTACCTGAATCGCGCTCTGTTGCCCCCCGGTGACGCTGACCGAGGCTACACCCGCAATGCGTTCGAGCCGGGACGCCAGTGTGCGGTCCGCGAGGTCGCGCATTTCGGCGCCCGAACGCGCGTCGGACCCAATGTCCACAGCCATGATTGGCATCATCGACGGGTCAAACTTCATCACGGTAGGCGAACCGACCTCGGCCGGGAGCATACGCCGCGCCAGGTCTACTTTTTCGCGCATCTCAAGTGCCGCAAAGTCCATGTTTGTGCCCCAATTGAAGGACAATAGTATCGTTGCCTGCCCGGCAGCGGACGTCGAAGACACTTCTCGGATGTTGCTCACGGTAGCTAGAGTTCCCTCCAGCGGCCGCGTGACTAGGGTTTCCACCTCTTGCGGCGCGGCCCCGGGAAACGAGGCCATAACAGCTGCCATGGGGAAGCTCATATTGGGAAGCAGGTCAACCGGTGTACGCGTATACGACATCACACCGATGACAGTAGTGACTAACACCAGCATCAGGACAGTGATGCGCCTTGACGTGGCAAATGCGGGTAAAGACATGGGTTGGCCTCCTGACATTGTTCTTACTTGGGCTGGGGCAACCGTACGGTGACTGTTGTTCCTTGCCCGGGGCTACTTACTAGAGTTACTTTGCCGCTATGCAGCTCGACAATACGCTTAGTGATCGATAGGCCAAGGCCGCTACCAAGTTCCTGCCTTGACTTATCGCCCTTGTAAAACTTCTCAAACACGCGTGCCGCGTGCTCCTTGGAAATGCCGACGCCGCAATCCCGCACGACACACACTATTTCCCCTTGCTCGGTGGTTAATGTAACCTGAAGCGTCGCTTCTACCGGGGAGAACTTAACAGCATTGTCCAGCAGATTTAGCCACACTTGAAAAAGCAAATCTTCGTTGGCCAAGCACCAAGTGGGGGCTAAATCAACCGCTAACTCCAGCCGTTTCGCACTCCACTGGCTCTCAAGCAACACGATGGCTCTGCGCACTTGTTCGTCGAGCCTAAACCTTGCTTGCGTGAGCTCCCCTGTTTCATTCTCTAGCCTGCTCATCAAGAGAATGCTACTGGCCAGGCTCGATAAGCGGTCAGTTTCCTCGGCCACAACTGCTGCATACTCCTGGCGTTTCACCGCGTCCGCGGTCTCTCCCATCAGTTTAGCATAGCCTCTGATGCACGTAAGTGGGGTTTTGAACTCGTGCGAGATGGCGGCAACAAAATCGCTGCGCAAGATCTCAATGCTCCGTAGCTCCTTCGCCATCGAGTTAAACCCGTCGATGAGCTGCCCAATTTCGTCATGCCGCCTTTCTGTTATGGTCACATCGAAGTTGCCCTGCGAGATTTGCTTGGTGGCCTCGCTCAGCTTTTTGATGGGCCGCACGATATACTTGCCCGCAAGCAGGATCATCACCGAACCCACAAGTAGCGAGGCGATGTTTACGCGGGCGATGATATGGCGAAAGTTAAACATTAGCTTGTTTAGATTGGGATAGATAAAGAGATAGCGACCGTCTAACCCCTCAAGCTGCACGATCGCTGAAGGCAGCCTAAAGGCCTTACGACCGTCGGTCCGACTGCGCACCTCCCCTACTTCGGCAAGACGCGCAAGATCTTCCCTGCGAAAGAACTTCTGCACAAGCTCGGCTGAGCGCAGCTCTTCTATGTTATGGAAAATTTGCGCGCGAAAATAGCCGGTCTGCAACATGGGCGGGATGCGGTCAGCGTCAAGCAGGCCTTCTGCATGCAAGTTCTCTAGCTGCCCCGTCAATTCTAGTAAGGCCGCGTTCATTTCATCAAGTATGCCGGGTTCGGTCGTAAACACAAAAGTAAACGCCGCGAGCAAATTGCTAAGTAAGATAATGCCGATCAGCATTCCAACCAGCTGCAGATAAATCGACTTCCTCATTATGCGCGCTTCTCTGCTTTGTAGCCGACACCGCGCACAGTCACAATCTCAAACTCTGCTAGGTGTGCGAACTTGTCTCTCAGCCGCTTGATGTGCACATCCACCGTACGCTCATCCACCTCGCTGTCAAGCCCCCAAAATTCGTCTACCAGTTCTTGGCGGGTAAAAATCTTCTTGGGGTTAGATAGGAGCTTAAAGAGCAACTGAAACTCCTTGCGCGGGAGAGCGTGGATTTGCCCCCCCTCGCGAAGCTCCAGCGACTCGGCGTCAAGCTCCACAGCTCCCACTTGCACTTTCTTCTCCGCAGTAATCTTAGCGCGGCGCAGCAACGCCCTAACCCGAAGCACTAGCTCATCCATATCGATCGGCTTGGTCATGTAGTCGTCTGCGCCCGCCTGAAATCCTTGCCGCTTGTCTGGCAACGTCTCTTTCGCCGTAACGATAAGAATGGGAGTCTCATATCCCGCCTGACGCAAGGCAGCAGTGAGTTCATACCCATCCATTTGCGGCATCATAATGTCGGCCACAATCAGGTCGATGTGTTGTCGCGCCAGCAGGTCTAGCGCTGCCGCGCCATGCTCGGCGTGATAAACCTCCAGCCCCTCGCGCTTAAGATAGATCTCCATGAGCTGTCGAATGTTAATGTGGTCATCTACCAGCAAGACTGCTGCCATGTGTTGCACCTCCATAGCGGGCTGGAATTTGGCGTTGTTACTATTATAGACTGCTTCTCGAACTGAACCCAGTGCATCATACCAGCTCAATGTGAACTGAGCATGAACGTTTTTTTCTTGCGGGCGCCACAAAAAGGCAATGGCTCGTGCAGACAGCATGAGCCACCCTTGCGAACATCTATTTCTCAGGTTCAGTGCTTAGGCCCGCAGCCACACCCACACCCGTGCGAATGCTTAGGTTTTGGCTCCATGCCCATGGTTGTGATGTGATCGGTAAGCTTGGCGCGGAAGCTTTGGAGGTACTCTGCGCGCAACTCTTTTTGCTCGACTAATTCTTCCGGCGTAAGTTGTCCTGCCTTCTTCTTCTGGGCTAGCTCGCTCATGCGGTCGAGCTTATTTTGACTTAGCATAAGACGCTCCTTCCTTTGTGGTGAAATGTTCTGCATCAATGTGCGGCCGATACACGACCATTTTATCACAACTCTCAGGGGCGCACTTGGTGAGCATTGGTGCGCCGGCGGTGGGAGATGTCCCCGGTTGCCATTGCGGCTACCCAGAGGAGGAATATCTTCACCCAGCGACGAAAGAGAGCACATTCCAGGCTTGAATGCTATGAGGAGGGTCGCTTATGTTTAACGGCAACTTAGTAAGGCTCAGAGGACTAGAGAAGTCGGATATTGACAATATCATGCCCTGGATCAACAATCCCGAGGTCACGCGGCACTTACTGGCCTTTACCCTGCCTTTATCGAGAGCCATGGAGGAAAAATGGCTTGAGAGTGCTGTGCACCACACCGCCACCGACAAATTATTCGCCATCGAAACTTTAGCCGGTGAGTACCTCGGTGGCTGTGGGTTACACCACATTGACTCCGTGAACCGACATGCCGAGGTGGGGATTGCCATCGGCAAGACTGACTACCACGGCCAAGGCTACGGCACCGACACCCTTAACATACTGCTCAGGCTTGGCTTTCACAGCCTTAACTTAAACAAGATTTACCTGCGGGTCTTTGCGGGCAATGTAAGGGGCATGCGCTGCTATGCAAAATGCGGATTTAAAGAAGTAGGTCGCCACCGGCAGCATCGCTTTGCGGCCGGACAGTGGCAGGATGAGATTATTATGGAAGTGTTTCGAGACGAATGGGAGGCGTGTCGCTAGGATGCGTACACTTTTACTCACCGGTTTTGAGCCCTTTGGCGGCGAAAAGACTAACCCCTCGCTCGAGGCAGTAAAGCGCCTTGACGGCTACGCAGTTGGGGATATCGCCGTAAAAGCTGTTGAACTACCTGTCGCTTGGGAGCGCGTGCCCTCTCTGCTTGAGAACGCACTCCTCGAACATTCACCCACCTTCGTCATTGCCGTCGGCCAAGCCGGAGG
>Ga0209105_100512_pt1 | contig 12796 bp, 15 predicted proteins | sample SedPBSmetaG_FD_184158 | JGI IMG/M metagenome (GOLD analysis project Ga0209105, IMG submission 184158) | Freshwater sediment bacterial and archeal communities from Indian Creek, Illinois, USA to study Microbial Dark Matter (Phase II) -... | ecosystem: Environmental > Aquatic > Freshwater > Creek >...
CACGCTCCCCGCCACCGCCACTGACAGATACTCGAGTAAACTCAAAGGGCTTACTCGCTTCCACAGTGGGAGCAAGTAGCCCCATTCGTCTTTTGGTTTATGCCGCCCCTTAGGTATCGCCAAATGATGTATTCTTCATAATGTAGATGGACAAAGTTGCAAATAGAATTCCTCACTTCTGCAAAAGGAATTCCCCAGTTTTGCAGAAGGGTCATTGCGGAAATCACCAGCAAACACTACCCTGTAATTAGAGTCGAATCCGATTGCAGGGAGGAATGGAGGTTGTTCACAATGACCCAAGTCAAGGATATCAGAGACCAGTACTTTGAGGAAGGGAGAAACATCTCAGAGATCGCACGCCTGACCGAGCACGACCGAAAGACCGTTAGCAAGTACGTCAACCAAAACGACTGGAATGAGAAGGTCCCGAGTGTCACTCCGCCAAACCAGTTTCCTAAACTTGAGCCGTTCAAGCAGGACATTGAACAATGGCTTTTGGAAGACAAGAAGGCCAGACGCAAGCAGCGACACACCGCACAAAGAGTCTACGACAGGCTGGTTGCGATGCATGGCCAGGCATTTACAAGCTCGTATCGTAGCGTGGCGCACTACGTGTCCGTGAGGAAGAAAGAGATCTACGGCAAGGGCAAATCGGCGCATTTGCCTTTGGTCCATAGCCCCGGCGAAGCCCAGGTAGACTTTGGGGAGGCGGACTTTTACCTTGACGGAGGGTTGCGCACCGGGCACCACCTCAATGTCTCCTTCCCCCACAGCAATCAGGGATACACGCAGCTTTTCTGCGGAGAGAATCAGCAGTGCTTGTTTGAAGGCCTTATCGCGGTCTTCTGCCACATAGGAGGAGTGCCCACTAGGCTGTGGTTCGACAATCCCAGCACCATAGTAACCAAAGTACTCCGCAGTGGCGGTAGAGAACTCACGCACAGCATGATCCGTTTCATGGAGCATTATGGGTTTGAAGCTACCTTTTGTAATGCAAGTGCCGGACATGAGAAAGGGAGCGTAGAGGCCAAGGTGGGCTACCATCGGCGCAATCTCCTAGTGCCGGTACCACGCATTAGCGACCTGACGGCTTTTAACAAAAGCTTGCTAGAGCAGTGTACCGAGGATGGCCAAAGAGAGCATTACCGTAAGAACGGAACCATCAGTAAGCTCCACGAAGAAGACCTAAAAGCTCTTCTGCCACTGCCGGTAGTGGCGCTAGACGTCGCCAACTACAGCACCGTGAGCACTAATGGCTATGGGCGGTTCTACCTGAACAGCAATCTGCACGAATACTCGATAAGCCCTAAATACGCCAATAGCCGCGTCCTCGTGCGCATTACCGCCCATGAAGTAATCCCGCTTGACGACAGCCACCGCGAGATCGTCCGCCACAAGCGCCTTTATGGAGATACAAAGCAAAGCAGCATGCTGTGGGAACCGTACCTAGACCTGCTAGCTAGGAACCCTGGGGCCATGAAGTATACCGGCATTTATGAGATACTTCCCCCCAGCCTAAAGGAGTTCCTTGAGCGTTGTAGCAAGCATGAGCGCGGCAAGGTACTGCGAGCGATAGCCAGTCTAACTAAGACAAGTGGTCTAGAAGGAGCCATTAAGACAGTCGACGTAGCCCTTGTCTACGACGCCTTTGACCCCGACAGTCTGGTAAATCTCCATCGCAGAGTACATAGCCCACAGCTAGAGCTTCCGCCCCTGTCCCTTGGCGACCGTATCCCCAAGCTTGCGCCTCTGGCCACGAGCTTGGCCGCCTACGACATCGGTCTCACCAGAGGAGGCGAAGGTCTATGCTAGAGACTGGCATTGCCTCCTGCTGCCGACGACTGCGCCTTAGCCGCAATCTTGTGGAGAACGCAGCTCTCACTCAAGCAGCCACCCATCAGGAATACCTGCTCAAACTTCTGCAAGCTGAGGTTGTACACCGCGAGAGTATTCGCAAGGACAAATTGCTAAAGAACGCAGGCTTCTACACCATAAAGACCTTTACCAACTACCGCTTTGACGAGGTCAAATTGCCCAACATGGTAACCGTGGATTATCTTAAAAACTGCGAGTTCCTGACGACGAAGACAAACCTTGTGCTGTACGGACTCGTCGGGACAGGTAAGACCTATTTGGCTACGGCCATCGGTGTGGAAGCCTGCAAGCAGGGCATAGAGACAAGATTTTTCCGCACTGCCGCACTTGTTAACAGGCTGTCCGAAGCCAAAAAGAGTGGACAACTCTCAGCCTTCATCAAGAAGCTCCTCAAAGCAGAACTCATAATCTGCGACGAATGGGGCTATGTGCCGCTAGACCGTACCGGTGCTCAGCTTTTGTTTGAGGTGGTATCCGAGTGTTATGAGCAGAGGAGCCTCATCATCACCACAAACATGGAGTTCGCACGGTGGGTAAACGTCTTCTGCGATGAGCAAATGACGACCGCTATTCTTGACCGCATCTTGCACCACTGCCACCTGTTGGTATTCCCCGGAGCCAGCAACCGCATGAGAGAAGCTAACCTGCTGACGTGAGACCCTCTCAGGGTGGTGTAGAGAGGGCTAGCCCTCTCTACACCACCCTGAGAGGGGGGTCGCCACGACCCTGCCGACTCCGCCAAATCGGCCTACAAAACTCTTCCCCCGGCCAAAGATTCAAGATAGACAGGAGTTGAACGCTGTGTAAGCCGCCTTCTAACTTAGCAGCACAACACGCGCGGCCCGCTGGCAATGACCCGAAAATTCCCCACCCCCCTGGGGAAAAGTACTCTGCAAAACTGGGGAAATTCTACTTGCAAAAAACAACTAGTTCTGACATGCTTGTTAATAGTATAATGATGCTGTAAATCCCCACCCAACACTAGAGTTAGCTTAGTTTCATGCAGTGGGTAAGGAGTGAGCTTGATGAATGGTGATAACAACACGGCTATCATAATGTATCAGACTGAGGACGGCGTGACCAAAATTGATGTGCGCATAGAAAATGACGCGGCCTGGCTGACGCAGGCTCAGATCGCGGAGCTGTTTCAACGGAACAGATCAGTTATAACCAAACATATAAGGAACATTCTTTCCGAGGAAGAGGTTCTTGAGCAGAGCAATGTGCAGTTTTTGCACATTCCAAATTCGGACAAACGCGTTGCCTTCTATAGCCTAGATGTAGTTATATCGGTAGGCTATCGGGTCAAGTCCTTGAGGGGAACGCAATTTCGCGTCTGGGCAAGCTCTGTTCTCAAAGAGTACCTTAAGAAAGGCTTTGCCATGAATGACGAGCTTCTGAAGAACGCTGGTCATAGCAACTATTTCGATGAACTGCTGGCGCGAATTCGGGACATTCGTTCATCGGAAAAGGTCTTTTGGCGTAAAGTCTTGGACATATATGCCACCAGCATTGACTATACCCCGAGTAGCGAAACGTCAAAGCTGTTTTTTCAGACCGTTCAAAACAAAATGCATTGGGCAGCTCGAGGAGTTAGATACCCTTAACCGCATTGTGTCAATGTATCTGGACTTTGCAGAACTCCAGGCAAGAGGGCGCAAGCCTATGTACATGAAGGACTGGATTTCCAAGCTAGACGACTTTCTTCGGATTTCAGAGAGAGAAGTTCTCACTCATGCAGGGAGGGTTTCCAGAGAGGTAGCTGATGCTAAAGCTAATCTGGAGTTCAGGCGCTATCAAGAACTGCGCAAGAACGACTTATCACGGGTTGAGCGAGACTTTATGAAATCACTGGAGGAAAGCGAGGGGAAGTTAACTGAGAGATAGCGTAGCGCCACCGAAGATAAGCCCTAGGACTCTGTCCAGTACGGACAGGGTCCTATTGGGTCCACTGGCAAGAACTATCCATTTAGTGGCATAATCCTGTGCGGAAACTGCGGGAAGAAGTTTAAACGAAGAGTCAATAAGGGGAATCCGATCTGGCAGTGCTCTACTTTTATGCTGATGGGCAAGGCCGCCTGTCACGCCAAACAGATACCGGAAGCCGTGCTACAAACAACTGCTGCAAAGGCTATAGGCCTCGAGAGCTTTGATAAGGGTGCCTTCAGCGCGGTCATCGACGAAATCCGAGTCCCTGAGTTTAACAAACTGGTCTTTGTGTTCCGTGACGGCAGAATCAGTGAACGGGTCTGGCAGGATAGGTCGCGGCGCGAAAGCTGGACGGATGCGATGCGCCATGAGGCTCGCGCTAGAGCGAAAGGGAGAGAGTAAGATGGCATCAAGCGTAAGGGTAATACCAGCAACCATTGGCCAACGCTCGCCTCAGGACGGCTCACCGCTAGGCAGGCGTAGAACTGCGGCATATGCCAGGGTCTCTACAGGCAGTGAAGAGCAGCTGACCAGTTACGAGGCACAGGTGGACTACTACACTAAATACATCAAGGAACGTGCAGACTGGGAATTTGTCAGGGTCTATACCGACGAGGGAATAAGCGCCACCAACACCAAGAAACGTGACGGCTTTAAGCAGATGGTCGCCGATGCTTTGGCGGGGAAGATTGACTTAATCATCACCAAGTCTGTCAGCCGCTTCGCTCGTAACACTGTAGACAGCCTTGTCACGGTACGAAAGCTTAAGGAAAAGGGCTTGGAGGTCTATTTTGAGAAGGAGAACATCTACACTCCCGACAGCAAAGGTGAGCTTCTAATCACCATTATGTCCAGCCTCGCCCAGGAAGAGAGCCGCTCAATATCCGAGAACGTCACTTGGGGGCAGCGCAAGCGCATGGCTGACGGGAAGGTCAGCCTTCCATACGGCCAGTTCCTCGGTTACGAGAAGGGGGAGGACGGACTGCCGAGGATTGTAGAGTCCGAGGCCGAGATTGTGCGAATGATTTTCCGGCTGTTTATAGAGGGTAAAACACCCTCAGCGATTGCCAAGGAGCTTGTCAGCCAAGGTATCCCCTCGCCTGGAGGGAAGGAGAAATGGCAGGTCGCGACCGTGCAAAGCATTTTACGCAATGAAAAGTACAAAGGCGATGCGCTTCTCCAGAAGACATTCACCGTAGACTTCCTGACCAAAAAGCTAAAGACCAATGAGGGCGAGGTCCCGCAGTACTACGTTCAAAATAGTCATCCCGCCATTATTGAGCCAGAAGAGTTCGACGCGGTTCAGCTAGAAATTGCGCGCCGTAAGAAGCTTGGACGTCCTTCCGGTTGCGGTAGCCCGTTCTCAGCGAAGATTGTCTGCGGTGACTGCGGCGGCTTTTACGGCTCCAAGGTCTGGAGTTCGAACACCAAGTACCGCCGGACAATCTGGCAGTGTAATGAAAAGTACAAGGGCGACAAAAAGTGCAAAACTCCACATGTCACCGAGGACGAAGTAAAGCAGCGCTTCCTCAATGCCTATAACGCACTCATGGCAGACCGCGAGTAGCTACTCGCTAACTGCCGGCTTGCCCAAAGCAGCTTTCGAGACTGCTCAGAAACTGACGCGGAACTTGCCGGACTTCGGCAGGAAATTGAGGTGGTCACCGAGCTGTCGAAGAAGGCAATCTACGAGAACGCCCGCGTAGTAGTCAGCCAAGATGAGTTCAATGAACGAAACAATAGCTATCTGGAACGGCACCGCAAGGCCACGGAGCGGGTTGCTGAGCTTGAGGGGCTGAGGCGTTAGCGCCAGAGAAGGATGGAACTGAAATCGAGGGATAAAGTAAACAGCCTGTCCCTAAAGAATTAGCAGTAGATTTGCTTGTCTTAGTGTTTATTTTTGCGTGATTTTTAGTATAATATAAACAGGGGGGTGCGGAGAGTGTTCAGCAAGAATTTGAAATACTATCGTTTGAAGAACGCTATGTCTAAGAAAGAGTTGGCCGAACAAGCTAGTGTCTCTCCAATGGCAATCTCGAATTACGAGAACGGTAAGCGAAAGCCCGACATGGATATGCTCAAACGGATGGCAATGATACTTGGCGTGCGTGTGTCGGACTTTTTGGCTATCCGAGATGAAAGACTGGTGTTTTGCCATGGTGAGTTCAGGAAAAACTCAACGCTCTCAGTGGCTCAGCAGGACTATGTGCGAGAGTCGGTAGAAGAAAATTTCAATCGATTTATGACTATCGTCGAAATACTAGGGGGAGAGGTCCTGCCGAAAGCTCCTGATACTGGCGTACTTAGACTCTCGGGCGATAGCGAAAGCGATGCGCAAGCACTGAGAAAACACTTGAATCTCGCCGTTGACGGGCCGATAGATAACTTAATCGAGATTCTGGAAAACAAGGGTGTCTTGATATATGTTTGCGAGATTGATAATGACAAGTTTTCTGGGATGAACGGCTTAGTCAACGGGTGCCCATACATTGTTATTAATAAGAAGATGAGTCCTGAAAGAAAAAGATCGACCATTGTACATGAGCTTTCTCATCTAATGTTCAAATGGCCGGGCGATATGGAAGGTCGCAAAATTGAAGCGCTGTCAACTGCAATCAGCGGTGCTTTCCTGTTCCCAAAGACTGATGCCATCAGAGAGCTTGGAGTTCGCAGAACTGCAGTATCAAAAGATATGTTATTAGTGGCACAGGAATACGGTATTTCGATGTACCTGCTTGTTAAGCGTGCGCAATTATCGGGTATCATTTCAGCAAGCTTAGAACAAGGGTTTTATATTAATGCTTCTAAAGCCGGATGGAGAAAGAATGAACCACACCGTATTGAGAATGAAGTCCCTACTCTGTTTGAACAGTTAGTGTGTCGTGCGGTAAATGAACATGAAGTCAGTATGCAAAGAGGAGCTGAACTATTAAGAATTCCATATGACGATATAGTTTCTCGCTGCTGCTTCAGTAAGGACTGAAGATGGAATATATTAGTAGCGACACAAATGTGTGGATTGACTTTTTTGTTATCGGCCGCACTGATATCCCCTTCCATTTACCGTATACCTTTATTATGAACTGTGATGCCATTAATGACGAATTGTTGTCACCAAGCGGACTTCGTGAGAAGCTGTTGCAGTGTGGTCTTGTAAGTGTGGAGCTAACAATCGAGGAGTTCGGCCTTGCGGAAGAGTTGGGCCCCCGTTACCCTCAACTAACAATATATGACCGTATCGCCTTGGCAATCGCAATAGTGAGAAAAATAGTTTTACTGACAGGAGACAGCGCATTGAGGAAGGCAGCAAAGCACGAGAATGTCAACGTGCTGGGTACAATCAGTATCCTTGACCAGCTGTTTGACGGTAGTTACATTGACGAAAGTGAGTATGAGTACTGCTTAAAGGAATTGGAGAGATACAACGGGCAAGAAGTCAGGCTGCCCAAGAGTGAAATCAACTCAAGGCTTCAGCGATTAAAAAGGTAGAATTACAGTAATCTCTAGATAGCGGTCGCACGAAACAGCTTTCTGAGCTTTTTAGGATCAAGCAGTTGCTAACGCTTTCACTGTGCAGTGCGTTCCTGATTACCATGTACTCCAATACAGCGTATTTGTCTCAGGCATGCAAACTGGGCCAGCGACCACGGCCAGTTTGAGCCACCCCTGCAGAGTGGACGGGCGGGACTGCTTGAAGGTTCAAGTATAGATAATACTGGTCATCGCAATAGCTGGCCCAAAGGCTTCAGGAGCTTTCTCCTAGACGCTGACCTCGCAGAGCTCCTTTCACGGGCAGGATGCTGACCTTGGGGGAAACACTCCCACTGGCTTATTCCACTTACAACCTCTGGAATTACCCCCAATACGATGAAGGTGGTTTAGCGATGATTCGCCCATTTATGGACAATGATCTGCCAGCAATTATAGAAATGGTGCTTCAGAACAGACAAATGAAGCCCACTGAAGTTAAAGAGCGCGTTAAAAGCAGCACTACCTGGGTCTTTGAAGACGAAGCCTTGCTTGGCTGTGCCGCATTAGGGGAGGTAAGTGAGTCCCAACATGGTCCGGAAGCATGGCTATGGGTATATACTGCGCCCAATCACAGGCGGCAGGGTATAGGGGAAAAACTATGGCAGACGGTGAAAGGGTGCCTCGAGGATCTTAATGTGGCAAGGCTTTACACAACTTATCGAACCGACGCCGGGGCCAACCGCCAGCTCTTCACCAAACACGGCTTCACTCCCTGGTACTCAGCTCATGCCATGCGCTATATCGGTCCGAACTTTGCAGAAGTAGCTATTAAGCCAGCTCCCTACACTGATCAAATGTTTGAGGACTATGTGCGCCTCACCAACGACGGGTTCCGCCGGCTCAGAAGCCAGTGCGATATAGAGCCGATCGACACCTACCCTGCAGACTGTGCCGAAGCAGAGACTCGAAAACAGCTCATTGATGACAGTAGCAACATCTTTTTGCTATATGAAGATGGCAAAGCTGTTGGCTACACTCTACTGGGCTCAGACTTCATAGATACCATTGTCATAGACCAAGCGTATCAAGGCCGCGGTCTTGGGCGGCAACTTACCCAGTTGTCGGTTAACCTGCTGCGACAAAGAGGTGTGGACACCGTCTATCTCAGTGTAGTAGATATCAACGTCAACGCTCGGAGGCTTTACGACTCACTCGGTTTTGAGCGCATCGAAACCGTAGAATTCGCGCGGGCCACACCTGTAGGCCTTCGCTAGCACCAGGCATACAAACGGAGGCTGATGCTTTTGTCGGGAGTAAGATCATACTGAGATAACGTATGCTACGCTCAAGCTTGCTGGTGGGTGGTTTTGTTTTGCCTTGCAAGCTAATGCGCTTCAGTGTTTTTCGACTGTGACGGAGCCCTGCTGCATGTAGCTACGCACTTGACAAGCGCAGAGAGGAGCAAGTAGAATTCAGTCACTTGAGCCTATCGACTTAGAGTGGGGGAATATGCGTGGGCAGGCAGGATTATCACAGCAAGACACTAGCTCGCCTAAGAGCGCTTAGCCTACAGGCGTATCCCGGGATATCTGTCGTGACCAACACGTTCAAGCAGGCACGTGCTTTGCCTGGCAGCACTGCCGCTGTTAGGTTCATTGTGACCACCTGCTTCGATTTACTGTGCAAGAAAATAAGCCGCCCGAAACTGGTAAGACCCATAAGTATCCGTGCTACCGTGCTCTCCCCGACTATGCGCCCGGTTGACGAATTATGAACCAAAAACATATAGGGGGCGACCTAACCACAAAGCTATGGGTAGAGCTGCCGAACCGCGAGCGGATTCGCATTCACCAACATTGGCAGGGGGCGATTATAATCGCGTTTGAGCCCCCGTCGCACCCCAACCAGGTGCACGTCCTCAAGGGGATAGTGCCGGTCGGGTCAGTGGGTAAAGTTAGCCTCTTTGCCTATCTGCAGGAGGCCAACATGACGCGCGACCTTGTTGAGGCACCGTACACCTTCCACTTTCGTGGGCACCAGCTGCGCATTGACGCCACGCTAGAGGAATACACCTTGTTCGGGGTGATTCCTATGCCTAAGTGGCTCGTACAGGCCATTCACGTTACGCTCTGGGTAGACGGCGTGCGTTACCGCGAACTCGTTTTCTAGAACTTGAGCCACCTCATCGCCAAGTCTAAGGATTTTAGAGTCATGCTTGCGATTTCTCACTGCTCGAAGCCTATCACATCGACCAGCAGATTAACAGCAAGATTGGACAGGTGCAGTTGGTGCGGGCATTCGCCGTCGAAGTGCATGCGAAGCTTCTCACCCTCATAGGAGGAAGCTGCAGGGACACAGCTATCTGGAGCGGCACCGCAAGGCCACGTAGCGGGTAGACGAGCTTGAGAAGCTTAAGTGTGATCGCCAGAGCGAATAACCGATGCTTGAAACCTTTATCAATGGAATTGAATCGCGCCCGTTGGTCTTAGATGTATTCGAAAGAGCATCCACAAGAATGGCTACCGAATTCTTGTGGTGCTTTCATGTTGTGTCAGTACGGGTTTGCCCTGCTGATACGGGCCTGTTTCCAGCAATCTGATGTAGAGGGGAAGGATTACACATAGACGTAGCGAATACGGCAATCATGCTTGCCAGTGCTGCATCTTGCTTCAGGTAGGCTACCGATAGCTATAGGGTCAGCCTCTAACAGATGGCATCAGGGGAAACAAGGCGACGTTATTGGAGAGTGAGCACCGATGGAAGCGCGCATAAAGCTGGTAGGGTTAGTTCTAGTGGCAGTTTTAGGGCTAGTGGGTTGCGCAAAGAGCCCAGCACAGCAACTGGCGGAGAGAGGCTACGCAGTTACAGCAGAGGAATTTGTCATGGCTGCCAAAAGAAATGATGCTACAGCGGTAGGGTTGTTCATTGATGCCCGACAGGATCCTAATCAGTTTCATGATGGGGAGCCAGTGCTGTTCCATGTAGTTAGAGCACGTGCAATCAACGCGCTACGGGTTCTGGCACAGCGAGGAGTGAACTTGAATATTACTTGCGAGCGCCAGGGGATTACAGCACTCTTTATCCCAACGCGTAACAACGACTTGGAACTGGTGGAAATCCTGCTTGATGCGGGGGCAGACAGTAACGTTAAGTCAGTACACGAAGGGGTTACTCCCTTGATGATGGCCAGTGCTATGCGACATACAAGCGTGGCATCCTTGCTTCTGGAAAGAGGGGCCGCAGTAGACGCTCAATGTCTTAATGGGAAGACCGCGCTGATGTACGCCGCAGAATCAGGCAACAGTCGAAGTGATGTAAACGAGTTCAACGTGGCTTCCTTACTTATCGGGCACGGGGCCTCACCAGACCTACAGTGCTTGAATGGGATGACCGCTTTGATGTACGCTGCAGAATCTGGTAGCAGACAATGCTTCAAGGCATTGCTTAGCGCCGGCGCGGACTTCGGTCTAAAGTGCGCTCGCGGACGCACTGCACTGGAATACGCACATGGTAATGGTTTCGCGTATATCGCACTTTCATCGCGCGGTGCCAGTTATGGGCAACCCAATCGCCAGCCATGGCTAAATGTAACCCGGTTAGCAAATACCTTTTTGCATGCGGTGGCTGCGGGGGATACCCAGCAAGTAGCGTTATTGATCGGGAATGGCATGTATCCAGATGTCGATGATGGCGGAGGGAGAAGTGCTTTGACCTTGGCGGCTGGCAAGGGCGACATGGCGATGGTGGAACTATTAATTCGCAGTGGCGCTGGTGTCGACGGTGGCCCCCCAGGGCATCACTGGGAGATCCCTTTGGCTGCAGCAGCGCGAGCAGGGCGCATCGACATCGTTGATTACCTACTTGACAGCGGTGCAGACATTAACCATGCCTGGTTAGGCGCGTTGCAGGCGGCCGTAGGAATGAACAACCTGGCCATGGCTGCACACTTGATTTCGAAGGGATCAGCTGTGGATGACCCAGAGGCGAGCGGAGCTACGCCCTTGATGATGGCTTCTCATCAAGGGTCTGTGGAGATCGTAAGGCTTCTCTTGGGTAAGGGCGCCGATGTCAACCGCACAGGGCTGGTCAATTTGCAGGATATGCAGGGCTGGAGGAACTACTCTGCGCTGGCTTTGGCGCAGATAGAGGGGCATGAAGAAATAGTCGGTATTTTGAAGGCAGCGGGAGCTAGATAGGACTGCTGGCATTTCAGGTGGCTTTCCGCTTTTGTGGGGTTGTCCGATGCGCACTGGACACGGGTATCGATCATGCGTCAATACATAGGAGCGACTCTAGGTGGCACTGTGGGGGCCGCTATTGGGGCCGTGAACCGAGAGCTCATTATCCCCAAGCCCACAGAAGCTGGGATCAACACCCCAGCTTCACGGCCAGCCAGAGGGCATACGTTCTACACAAATGTCGCTGGTGTTACGGCGGTTACTAGACGGGGGAGCGCAGCTCGTGTAACACTGATCGCTCGCGGGTGAAGATCAAGCATTGCGGTGCGCCCAAGCATAATGCCATGGTGCGTGGAAACCAAGCCGGCTTCGCTGGCCTTGCCGAGAATTCTGTTTGGCATGTGCTCCTTCAGTTGGCAAAGGCAGTGCTGGTTCACTTGAAACCTATACAACGGCATGCCTGCGTAGCGATATCTAGGAACTCAGGTAATGTGGTCTTGAGGCAGTGGAGGACCAGCACGAACGACACGCCCATTGGGGGTGTGGGTTGTGCTTGTGCGAAGGTTTATCTCGTAACCCAGAATGTCTGCTTTCCTACCTCCTCCTTGCCATCCACAATCGCCCTAACGCTTGCAGTGTAGAGGCCAGGGGGCAGGCCCTGCGGTACGGGCATTCCTCCTCGCGTTGGATTGTTGAGTGGAATGAAAGGAAAGTGTCTAAAGCAATGGCCAAAGACTATTTTGAGAGCGGGCATGCCTACTGTATGAAAGGCGACTATGACGGTGCGATTGCGGATTACACTAGGGCAATCGCCATCAGCCCGGATGATGCTATCTACTACGATGCCCGTGGGAATGCCTACTATAGCAAAGGCGACTACGACCTTGCGATTGCGGATTACACTAGGGCAATCGCCATCGACTCGAATTATGCAAGTGCATACAACACCCGCGGGCATGCCTACTGTATGAAAGGCGACTACGACGGTGCGATTGCGGATTACACTAGGGCAATTGCCATCAGCCCGGATGATGCTATCAGCTACTACACCCGCGGGCATGCTTACTATATGAAAGGCGATTTCGACGGTGCGATTGCGGATTACTCTAGGGCAATTGCCATCAGCCCGGATGATGCTATCAGCTACTACACCCGTGGGCATGCCTACAGCAAAATAGGCCGGGAAGATGCGGCCCGAAGGGACTTAGAGAGATACGAGGAGCTCAAATAAGCAAACAAAAGGGACTGTTCTTCTTGTTTTTACTGGGCATGAGGTGACATGGACGTGAGGTGAGGATATGCCCAGAGCAGGACGTCATGCGAGCAGCCCCTGCTATTATCAC
>Ga0209105_100513_pt1 | contig 12735 bp, 11 predicted proteins | sample SedPBSmetaG_FD_184158 | JGI IMG/M metagenome (GOLD analysis project Ga0209105, IMG submission 184158) | Freshwater sediment bacterial and archeal communities from Indian Creek, Illinois, USA to study Microbial Dark Matter (Phase II) -... | ecosystem: Environmental > Aquatic > Freshwater > Creek >...
TGTAATCAACATCAAATATATTTGGAAACTTAAATCTAACCGCTTCAACGCCATTAATTGTTCTAATTTCTCTAGTAATCAAGAGAGCATGGCCAGGGCATGGAATATCTACTCTTAATGCCAAGAATCCCGGCTCGGACAAGGAGGGCGTCCCTCTGCCAAAAGCAGTCAAAACAGCGGTAGTAAAAGGAACTTCAGGGTCAAAATTCGCCGTGATAGGAAATATAACCATAAACAAAATGAGATTGATAAAAATCGTTACGCCGTAAAGAGTGGATAAATACTTCCATCTATCTTTTATCCCGCGTATAGACAAAGCTTTATTATGCCTTAGATAAATAGCGGCTGAAATTGTGGCGAAGATTAAAGAAAAAGCAATAAGCAAATAAAAGAAATATGCATTAAGCAATAAAGGTTTTAAAATAGCGGTTGCTGTTGCCATACCTAGAATTGTAAATACAATAAAAAGAATGCAAAAAGTATGCGGTAGCACTCCGTATAAAACGCCGGACCACACTCCCTTTGTTTTTTTACTCGCGTCCCTGGGCGCGCAACAATTTTTTTGGTTATTTAAGTTTGTCATTGTTATTTTTAATGTGAATTTTTAAATAATTCTAAAATTTCTTTAATTTTCTTTTTTCTTTCTTTCTCGTTTTTGCCTTTAATTGTTTCAGCGACACAAGTGTTAAGATGGTTCTCTAAAATCATTTCGTTGACCTTTTTGATAGCGGCAATCACAGCTTCGTTTTGTTTGATAATATCAATGCAGTACTTATCATCTTTCAGCATTTTTTGAACCCCGTCTAAGTGTCCGATAAGATAACTCATTCGGTTTACAACTTGTTTTCTAATTAGTGGTTGCATAAATTTTATTTTTTGTTTTTAGCTTTTGATTTACACATACCCACCCCAGAGGGGTTTGTGCAATATAATAATATTTTGGGAATAAAATAATGTCAAGAGGCGCCTTTTGGTCTTTAAAAAGACTAGAAAGCGCATAAAAACAAAGAGGATGTGAGCTCCTTAAATTTATAAAATAAATATTTATAGCCAGAGCTACAAACAGGACTTAGATAATCCTATCTAAAAAGAAAAGAATCAAGCCAGCGCTTGTGGCAACACCGGAAATTATCCAAAAACGCATAGTGATTTGCGATTCAGGCATTCCTATCGCTTCAAAATGATGGTGTATAGGCGTAGAAAGAAAAAGCTTTTTCTTCATAATTTTTTTATGAGCCATTTGGATAATAACAGAGAGAGATTCAATGACCATAACAGCGGCGAAAAAAGGAAGTAGAAAAATCGTGTTAGTGAGCAAGGCAATAACGCCCATAGTAATTCCAATCGCCATTGAGCCAGTGTCGCCCATAAAAAATTTTGCCGGATGCACATTGTGCCACAAAAAAGCAACCAGTCCTCCGATAATAGCGCCTATCATAGCAGCAAGGTCGTAGCGTTGAAGAGTAAAAGCTATAACGCCAAGCGCGCCAAAAGCAAAAATTGAAACACCTCCTAAAAGTCCATCCAGACCATCTGTTTCGTTCGCGGAAAAAGCGCTCGCGATAATAATAAAAATAAAAACAGGGATATACCAGAGTCCAATATCAATAACGCCGATAAAAGGGATATTTAATACATGCCAATCTAAATAACGCGGCGAATAAAACCACCATGCGCCAATCGCGCCAATAAACGCGTAAAGCAATAGTTTGCCTCTCATAGGAAGACCTCCCCCTTTCGGACCTATTCGCAAAACGCCAAGCACATCATCCGCAAGCCCAATAAGCGCGGCAATAACCATAGCGGCAAGAGGCAAGTAAGTCTCTGCTCTATCTATAAAATTGAGATGAGTGTAGATACCGCCTAGAGTATAACTTGCAAGCCACATTATAACGGCAGTGATAAGAACAGAACCCCATATAATAATACCTCCCATCGTCGGCGTGCCTGATTTTTTAGCGTGTAAAGCAGACATAACCGGCGCGGAAGAGGCGTCTCTGATTTGTTTTTTGATTCCGTATTTTTGAAGAGCTTTAAAAATAAGCGGGGTAAGAGCTATGGCAATAAAAAAAGCCGTTGTCATAACGGCAAGTATTTTAATGACTTGCGTTGGAAACATTGTTGATATGATATATTATTTTTTTCGTTTCTTTAATTCTATCGTCAGCTCCGAGAATAATGATAGCAAAATTTTCTCCGGAAATTGAAAAGATAGCAATAAGATTTTGATTCGCGTCTAAGGTAGTGCCGGTTTTACCTCCCAAGAAATCATTTCTTGCAGCAAGAGGATTGATGTTGTTTAAGCGGACGCTTTGGTTTAAATTAAGTTCTCTAATCACCATTGACTCTCTCGCGGAAATAGAAAAAAGGTCTGGAAAAGCGTTCCAAGCGTATCTTATAAAAATCGCCAAATCATTGGCGGTGCTTTGGTTTAGCGCAGAAAGGCCAGTGGGCTCGTGAAAGCGGGTATTATTCATACCGATTGCAGTGGCTTTCTGATTCATTAAATACACGAACTGATGAGCGGGCATATTTTCAGCAAGCGCGACAGCAGCATCGTTTGAAGAAACAACCATCATTGTAGAGACAAGGTCTTGCACGGAATATGAATCCCCCGCTGTGAATCTCCCAGCGGCTCCTAATGCTTCAATAGCAGTAGGAGAAATAATTATTCTTTGCTCTTTGTCCATATTTTCTAAAGCCACAATAGAGCTCATAAGTTTGACAACTGACGCCATCGGCCATCGGTCCTGTTCTCTTAGCCCAAAAACTTTTTCTCCTGAAGAGAGATTAATGACAACGCTCGCCTGCGCGGCAAGAGTCTCGGGAACTTTTGGCTTTCTCCCACTCGGGATTTCTGTAACGCTTAAAACTGCTGAGTTTTGCGGAGACGCAAGAGCATCAAGCATACTAGCGGTAGCAATGGGATTTTTATCTCGCTCTTGTTGCGCTGGAAAATAATCTGTAAAGCCAATTCTTATAGACAGGCCAATAAAAAAAATCACAACTGTAAAAATTAAAATTTTTATTTTAGTAGCGTTATTCATTTTCTAAATTTTCTTTAAGTTCTTGGTATTTAGCAAAATCGGGAAGCTCTTCTTTACTCTTTATTCCTAAATGCCTTATTAAATCAGAAGTTGGCCGATAAAGGTAGGTATTAGATTTTTGAGGATGAGGAATGCGTTCTATTAGTCCTCTTATCATAAGATTTCTTAAAGTGAAGCTTGAATTAACTCCCCGTATATATTCTAACAAAGACTTGGAGATAGGACCAAGATACGCGATAAAAGACAAAGTTTCAAGAGTCGCGGGAGTTAGGTTTTCATGAGTTTCTGTTTTAACAAGTTGTGCGACTATATGAGCAGAATCGGGTTTTGTAGCAAGCTGAATACCTCCTTCGTGTTCAATGATATGAATACCGCTTGAAGAAGAATTATATTTTTCTTTAAGAGAAAGAATAGCGTCATTAATCGCCGGCTCTTCTTCGGCGATAATACTTGCAAGTTTTGCAACACTTATCGGTGAATTCGCCACAAAGAGCGCCGCTTCAATTTTAGCGTGAATATCGTTCATTGTTGTTTTGTAGTAATCATTATTTCAGAGAATGCCGACTTTTGGTCTACGAATATTTTATTATCCTTCAAAAGATGCAAAAGCGCGAGAAAAAGAATAATCACTTCTTTTTTATTTCTATTTTTAGCGACAGAATCAAACCTGGAAATATTTTGATTGATTCTTGTAATTAATTCTGAAACATAATCCTCAAAATTAACGGCTTCATATTTTTCGTATTGGGTTTTTAAAGCAACAATAGAAGATTGAGTCTTACGCAAGGCGTCAAGGAGAGAGGCGCAGTCAATTTCAAGAGGAGCGATAAAGACAGGGTTTGATTCTAGCGGAAAAACATCTTTGGTAAAAGATATCTTGTTCGCGGACCAAAGCGTGAGAAAATTTTCTTCGGCGACTTTCAGCGCTTTATAAAGATTAAGGCGACTTTGTAATTCTTTAATCCCCTCTTCTTCTTCAGGGGTTAGCACAAAATCAGGAACTAAAGATTTAGATTTTATAAGAATTAATTTAGCGGCGACAGAAATAAAATCCACTAAAAGACGGGGTTCCTTATCTTCCACGACTTTGAGATATTCCAGAAAATCACCGGTGATTTTTGCAAGATTAATTTCGGTAATTTCGTATTTTTTCTCTTCTATCAGTTCAAGCAGTTTATAAAGCGGACCCGCAAAGCCATTTGTTTCAATTTTGTAAGACATTTTATGTATAAAGGGGATTAGCTTAAATGTTTAAAGGTTTAAAAGTTTAAGGGTTTAAAGATTTAAAAATCTGGATCCTCGCTCGTGGGCGAGGATGACAGAAAGGATGTATCATTCCCGTAAAAGCGGGAATTTAGAGTCCTCTTCCGCGAAAGGCTTAAAGGTTTAAAGGTTAATAGTGGATTGTAAGCCATTCTAAAATTTTTTCCGCGTCAGCGCGATTATCGTCTGAGCCCAAAATAATAATAGCTACCGGTCGTTCTTCTCCGGCAAGCTCAAGTCTAAAAACCCCAAGAAAAGTTTCTTTGGCAATATTTGTCTTACCGGTTTTGCCACCAACGAACGACGGATTGCCTTCGAAAAGATTGAAATTTCTTAAATTCGGGAAAATAGGTTCTCCATAGACAGAGTCCGTAATTTTCCCAGCAGACAGTCTCAAAATAAAGCTTCTGTTATTGTAAAGATACCTGGCTAAATTAAATAATTCCGAGGCGTTTGATTTATTCTCTCCGCTAATCCCGGAAGGGTCGGCAAATTGTGACTCGCTCATACCAATCGCGCGTGCCTTCCGATTCATTAACGAAATAAATCGGTTACGTCCCAAATGACGCGCGAGAACTTCAGCTGCTTCATTAGATGATTCTAAAAGAAGCGGAAAAAGCAGATTATAGGCGGAAACACGAGAGCCCGCTCTTAAACGAGGATGTGATGTTTGCACTAAAGATTCTTGCGAAATAGAAACATTATTTTCAAGTCTAATATGTCCAACCGTAACAAGAGCAGTCATTATTTTAGTAATTGAAGCAACGGGCAAAATCTTATTGCGATTATATTCAAGTATAATATAATTATTATGCAGGTCAGCGACTAAATAAGCGTTTGCGGAAAGTTTTGGCAGATTAGGATGATAAATAAAATCGTCTTTAATAAAACTTTCTTCAAAAACAATGATTGGCATTCCTACGCGGGCTAAATCATATACTCTTCTCGCAGATTCATTGGAAAGCCTAATGCATCCTCCGGAAAATTCGGTTGCAACTGGTGTCCCTCCTGGATAATGCGGCCAGCCGTGAATAAAGAAATTACCGTGAAAGGGAAGACTCCATGGCAGATGCACATTTGCAAGACGAGAAAAATGATTTCTAATTTTTGCGTCTACTTGATATATACCAGCAGGAGTTTCCCACCAAGATCCCTCTCTTCCTTTTGCAAGAATAGGCGCCTCATATGCCAAAACCCCTCTTGAATAAACGCGAATTATCATCTCGGAGAGATTCGCCTCAATAAAATCAGACTCGTTTTTAATAAGAGCGTCTCTAGCTTTAGCAAAGAAATCAAAATCACCAAAAGCAGGCGCTGGTCCAAATTGAAACTCTGTTGGAGGAAGCGATGTGTCGCCGAAAAAAGGCAAGGGCTTAGGAGTATCTCTTAAAAAATAGTAAGCAACAGCGCCTCCGGCGGTGAGCAAAATAAGACAAAGAATAACAATAACAAGCGACACTTTAACGCCCAATATATTTTTTATAATAGCCATTATTTCAATAATTTTTTAGTTTTTTGAAAAGCTGTAACGAATAGAGGCGATTAGGATTTTACTTCTTTCATTTTACGCGCTTTTTGTGATATAATCAAGAAATTAAAATGGTCTTCTCAATATATAGGCGGTACCGTCCGCGTAAAATATCGGAGATAGTGGGACAAGACTCTATCTCTAACGTGATTCAAAACGCCGCTAAAGCAGGCAAGTTATCTCATGCCTATCTTTTTTATGGTCCCAGAGGTTCTGGAAAAACCAGCATAGCAAGAATACTCGCGAAACTCGTAAACTGCGAAAAAAGAAATTCGGATTTAGATTTTCAACAAATAGGAGAGCCGTGCAATGAGTGTGCGCGCTGTGTAGAAATAGATGCAGGCAGATCATTTGATGTAATTGAAATAGATGCCGCCTCAAACAGGGGGATAGACGAAATAAGAGAATTAAAAGAAGGCGCAAGATTTACTCCTAGTTATTCCGCCCGTAAAGTTTTTATTATTGACGAAGCCCATCAACTTACTAAAGAAGCATTTAACGCTTTATTAAAAATACTTGAAGAACCGCCCGCGCACGTGATGTTTATCCTCGCGACTACCGAATACGACAAACTTCCGGCAACGATAGTTTCAAGAACTCAAAGATTTTCTTTCAAGAGAGTTCCTATTGCGAGAATTACGGAAAAGCTTGCGATGATATCTAAAATGGAAGGAATTAAAATAAGCGATGAAGCGATAGAGGTTATAGCTTCGGCGGCGGAGGGTAGTTTTAGAGACGCGGAATCTCTTTTTGAACAAGTCGTTGCGATGGAAGACGATGAGGTCACTCTTTTAGACGCGGAACGAATATTAGGAAAAGCCGGCGCCACTAAAGCTGAAGCTCTTGCTGACAAAATAATCAGCAAAGATTTGCCTGGTTCACTAGAAGCGCTCGCGCACATTAACGAAGAAGGATATAATCTCTCGCAACTCACAAAAGACCTTATTCATTATTTAAGAAGAGTGCTTGTCGTCTCATATGACGATAAAATGGCAGACTTGTTTAAAGAGGAAGTAACTGCAGAAACGGCAAATAAAATCATAAATCACGCCAAAGACTGCGATAAAGAAAAAATAATAGTTATATTAAAAGCCTTAATTGCCGCGTATGGAGAAATTAAATACTCCCCTTTCGCCATTATTCCGTTAGAAGTAGCGATAATGGAAAGTTTGAAAGATTAAGCTTTCTCTGCGAGAGGCCGCTTCGCGGAAAGTTTAAGCTCGCTTCGCGAGAAGTATCAAAGTTTAAAGTTTAAAAGTTTAAAAAACCTGGATCCCCGTTCGTAGACGAGGATGACAGAAGGGATGTATCCCCGCATCTTCCTTGTCATTCCCGCGAAAGCGGGAATCCAGAGTTTTTCGAGAATCTATAGTTTGAAAACTATATAATTTTGTTTTAGGCTTATTCAAGATAAAGATTGCTGATTACCTAACTTGCTCCATCAAGCTTATTTATCTAAAATATAAAAGTCTTTTGCGTAACATTTGGGGGATCGTCTAATGGTAGGACAGCGGCCTTTGAAGCCGTCAATCTAGGTTCGAGCCCTAGTCCCCCAGCCATAAAGAGCAATAAAGATAAATTTGGCGAGATGAAGCAGGATAGCCAGCCTTTAAAGAAACGATTATTTTGTTAGACAAGAACAACAATAAAAAAGCATTTAGTGAATTTAAATCTCTCTTCATGGCTTGAATATAAATATGCTTAAAAAACTTGATAGTTTTATAAAAAATAAGGGTCGCTACTTTTGTAGCGACCCTTTTTTAGTCTAGAGGAATAAGCGTCTTAAGATGCTTAACCTCTTCTTCGGAAAGAAAAATGCCTTTAAGGTGCTGCCTTCCAAACCTTCTCGCCTCTTTACCGGTTCTAACAGCGATATCTACATTACTAGAACCAATACGGCCTCCTCTGTCGTTAATTCGCCAGAGGCCAATTCTTTCTATCAGGACGTAGCTTCCAAAAGGAATGTTGCGTCCGGCCGCGGCAGTCTCCCAAGGAACAACTTTTTCACCGCTTGCGGTGATTGTGGGATCCCCGCTGTAATCCCATCCTGTTATTGCAGAAGGGCACAGCGGAGCATATGCGGTCACCTCCACTTCAGTTGCCAGGTCAAAAAATTCAGCTAACATTGTGCTTTGTTCTTTTAACTTATTGTTTTCTCTCCTTAGAACACCAATCTCTTTGATTAAAGATTGGTTTCTTTCTTCTAATACATCTATCTTTTTTATTGAAAATTGATTCTCTTCTTCTAATAATTCAATAATTTTTTGTGAAGATTGATTTTCCTTCTCCAACAACTTAGTTCTCTCTTCAGAAAATTGAAGTTCTTGAAACAAGAAATTCTCGCTTCTTTTTAGATAGACGCTAGTAAAACTTAGAAAAAAGATAGTCGCTGTTACTAGAGATAAAAAAACAATTTTTTTAGTCCCACTTTTTCTGGTTTTACTGTTCGCATCCTGTGGTTTTGCTTCCATAATAATATCTCCCTTTCCCTTAATTAATTTATTAAAGTCCCTTCTACGCTTTTCTACTCCTTTCTGCTTTTTTGCGTAGACAACGTAAAGTAACAAATTAAAATATTTTTGTCAAATTTTTGATATGACGATAATTCATTCCTTGTCAAAAATATTTTTTTAATGTACCCTTCGGAAGTTCAATGCCTGGAGAAGATGTAATATTAAGATTTAATAAAGTATCATTTGGATACAGCTATTCAAAACCCATTATAAATGAAGTGGATTTTTCGGTGCGTCGAGGAAACAAAATAACTATTATGGGGCAAAACGGCGCCGGAAAGACAACGCTATTTAGATTAATAACCGGCGAAGAGTTGCCAGAATCCGGGTCTATATCTATAAACGAAAAAACATCTATTGCTGAATCAAAACAAGTTATACCAAAAGACAAACTCTCAAAAACTGTTCGTGAATATTTTGAAGAAGCTTTCGCGGAAAAAATATACGATATTGAACCAAGAATTAATAAAGTTTGCCAGGCGATTAATCTAATCGCCCCACTTGATAAAAAGATCGGCGAATTCTCCGGAGGTCAACAAGCAAGACTCTTGCTCGCTTTTGCAATGATACAAAATCCCGATATTTTACTTTTAGACGAACCTACAAACAATTTGGATAAGAGTGGAATAGTAGCTTTAAAACAATTTCTACAAGATTATACAAAAACCTGCATAGTTATCTCGCACGACGCTGATTTTCTTAATTCTTTCACGGACGGCGTGCTTTATCTTGATTCTTCAACTAATAAAGTTGAGCAATACGCAGGTAATTATTTTGATGTTATAAAAGAAATAGAAGCAAGAATTGAAAGAGAAAGAATGCAAAACGTTAGACTTGAACGCGATATACAAAATCGTAAAGAACAAATGAATTTCTTTGCCCAAAAAGGAGGACATTTACGCGATGTCGCCTCTAAAATGAGGCAAAAAGTAGTAGAGCTAGAAACGCAAAAGGTAGAAGTTCGACAAGAAGACAAAACCATACGCGATTTTGCGATACTTACGCAAGAAGAAGTTTCGGGAGAAATAGCTAAAATCACCGCAGTGTCTATAATAAAAGGCGGAAAACTTCAAAAAAAGAAAGTTGATATTTCATTAAAAAGAAAAGAAAAACTTTTAATTAAAGGCCCAAATGGCGTGGGCAAAACTAGCTTTCTAGAATCAATAGTTTCCGGGAAAGCTAAAGGAATTGCAGTACATCCAGGCGTCCGTATTGGATATTACCGACAAGACTTTTCTACTTTAAATCCGGAAGACACTGTGTATAAAACACTTGCTGATTCTATGGCGAAAGGAGGAGAAGAAGACCTGCGTTCAACTGCCGCCGGATTTTTAATTACGAAAGAGCTTATTAATAATAAAATAGATTCGCTTTCCGAAGGACAGAAAGGATTGGTGCTATTTGCCAAATTAGTACTTGCTCGTCCCACCCTTTTAATACTTGACGAACCGACCAATCACATCAATTTTAGACACATACCGGTTATCGCAAGAGCCATAGATAGGTTTGAAGGAGCGATGATTCTTGTAAGCCACCACGCGGATTTTGTAAATCAAATTAAAATCACTCACACTATTGATTTAGGCGAGAGCGATTAGAGACATAAAAGTTGGTAAAATAGATCTCTGTTTCTATAATAAATAACTTATAACCAATTCGGTTTAGAATGCATATACTTTTCTGCTTTACGGATAATTTTTGCCATAGTTTCCACTACTTTAACAGGATGATGTCCTACCGCGGTCTCGTCAGATAACATTACCGCATCCGCGCCATCAAAAACAGCATTTGCCACATCTGAAACCTCAGCCCGTGTTGGATGGTTATTTTCAATCATAGAAAGTAACATTTGAGTTGCCACAACAGAGCCAGTATTATGCCAAGCGGCATGCCTTATAAGATGTTTTTGCACGACAGGAATATCTTCAATAGGCATTTCAACTCCAAGGTCTCCTCTTGCAATCATAATCGCGTCAGAGGCTCTAATAATAGAGTCAATGTTCTGAACTGCGATAGGTCTTTCTATTTTAGAAATAATTTTTGCTTTGCCATTAATAAGAGTCCTTAATTTTTCAACATCTTCAACGGTTTGCACAAAAGAAAGCGCTATATAATCTACATTTTGAGACAAGCCAAATTGCACATCTTCAATATCTTTAGGAGTAAGCCCAGTTGTGGTTAAAGCCGTCATAGGCACATTCACTGCTTTTCTGGAAAATAAGATTCCACCGTTTACAACAAAGGCATATATTTTTGTGCCAATTATTTTATTAACTGAAAGTTCTATCGCGCCATTTGCAAGATAAAGAGGTTCTCCTGGCTGTATATCATTATGCAAATGCAAGTCATTAATAAAAATAATCTCTTCGCTTTCTTCTTGTTTGTCGGTTGTAAAAATAATTTCTTCGTCATTATGTAATTCGCGTCCGTTTTCCGGTAAGTCCCCTACTCTAAGACGAGGTCCTTTAAGATCAACTAACATTTTTACTTCTTGTTTTTCTTCTTCGCAAATTTTTATTAAAGCATCGCGTCCTGCAATATAATTATCATAAGAGCAATGAGAGAAATTCATTCTAGCAATATCCATACCAGCTAGCACCATTTCTCTTAATGTCTCTGGAGAGTTAGATTTAGGTCCTATAGTAGCTATAATTTTTGTTTTCATTTTTTATTTTGTTTTTGCGAAGAAGATAAATCTGTCGCATCTATTACAGAATAGCGATACTATGGCGATCGGGTCAAGTAAAACAAAAAACAAAAACCCCTTTGCGAGGGTTTTTGCTTGCGACCGGATAAGCCGGATTCTGTAATCCGCCGAAGCGGACGATGGCAATTTATCTAGGTCCTCGATTACTCTCGGACTCAAGCGACTCTCCTAGTTATAATTTTCACAAACTATGACTAAGCGCGGTCTTGCATTCCACAAGGATTTAGCCGTTTCACTTCCGTTTTTTATATGTCCCTATGACGGAACTAGGCCTTGCTAATCGGGACAGGCCTCTTTTCATCTTTCGGTGAAAAGCGTCACTGTTCGCACCTCTATTCATCTATATTAGAGATGAACGGCGGCTTTTAACCGCTGTGTTTTATCCTTTTTTTAAAGAAGGAGAAAGTCCAGACTTTCCTCATCCTTTCTTGCCTCGCCAATCGGCTAAACAAAAAAAGACGCTGCCATCCGGGTCGCAAGTTATGAATAACATTAACTAAGCAAAGCGTCAAATAATTGACGCTAAATATTTTTTATCAAAAAACTTAAGAGTTGTTAACTGATAACTATGTGTTATAATTTTTGATATGACTTTCATAAAAAATAAAATATGGTTTATTAGTATTGCTATAATAATCGCAGTGATGTTAGCTTTAGTAGTCGTTTCTCAAACACAAAAATCCTCTCCTGCTTTAGAAGAAATGGAAAATTTTCAAAACACAGTTACTCTTGAGACGTCTTTAGGTAATATAAAAATAGGTCTTTATGATGCAGACGCGCCACGAGCATCCGCGAATTTTGTAGAACTCGCGCGAAAAGGATTTTACAACGGCACAATATTTCACCGCGTTATAGACGGATTTATGATACAGGGAGGATGCCCAGAGGGCACTGGTAGAGGGAATCCCGGATATTCTTTTGAAGACGAACTTAATCCAGAAACAGAGTCGTTTCAAAGAGGATATGTAAAAGGCACTGTCGCCATGGCAAACTCTGGACCAGACACTAACGGAAGCCAATTCTTTATCATGGTCGCTGATGTCCCTCTGCCTCATTTATACACAATATTTGGAAGAGTACTTGAAGGTCAAGAAGTCGCAAACGCGATAGCACGCGTACAAACTGGCGCAGAAGATCGTCCGTTAGAAAACATAACGCTCTACAGAGCATTGGTGGAGAGCAGATAGTTATTTTATTGCACGCTTCCACGGCAATTTAATAACAGAATCCACAATATCTAAAGAAAAACTTGCCGCTGATTTGTGGCCTCCACCACCTTTCTTTACGGCAATTTTTGATACATCTATCTTGCCATTGGAACGCATAGAAATTTTTAATTTATTGCCTTTTTTGCACCAGATTATACCCACACTTTTACTCTTTAGAGCTAAGACGTGGCCAATTTCGGAAACAAATACTGGAGAATTTACTGCTAGGCATTTACGATTATTAAACAATATGCGTTCTGCGGAAGAAACAAGCGTGTCTATTTGTTGCTTGTTAAAACTTGTAATAGCTAATCCTTTTTCATAAAAACTTTTTCGCTTAATAATATCTTCAAAATCTTTAATTAATTTATCCCAAACTTTAAAATCAAAATTATGAGTTTCTAAAAAAGCTAAATATTCTTGCGTTCCCTTAAGAGACCACTTCCAAATATCTTTGTCTTCAATATAT
>Ga0209105_100514_pt1 | contig 12707 bp, 11 predicted proteins | sample SedPBSmetaG_FD_184158 | JGI IMG/M metagenome (GOLD analysis project Ga0209105, IMG submission 184158) | Freshwater sediment bacterial and archeal communities from Indian Creek, Illinois, USA to study Microbial Dark Matter (Phase II) -... | ecosystem: Environmental > Aquatic > Freshwater > Creek >...
CATTAACATTTATTCATGAAAAGATTAACAGGATGTGAAACATGAAGATAGTCATAGCTCCTGATTCGTTTAAAGGCAGCGTATCGGCTAAAGACGCAGCTATAAGTATTAAAAAAGGAATTATAAAAGTTTATAAGGATACTGATGTGGTTTGCGTCCCGATGGCGGATGGCGGGGAAGGCACTGTTCAACCTATGGTTGACGCTACAGGCGGTAGGATAATATATACAAAAGTTCACGGGCCTTTGTTTCGGGAAGTCGATGCATTTTATGGAATACTCGGGGACGGCAGAACTGCAGTGATTGAAATGGCAGCAGCTTCGGGGCTGCCATTGGTTTCAGATAGCGAAAAAGATCCGATGACTGCGTCTACATATGGTACCGGAGAGCTTATAAAGCATGCGTTGGATAACGGTTGCGATAAGATAATTATGGGTGTTGGCGGCAGTGCAACTAATGACGGTGGCCAAGGGATGGCAAAAGCGCTTGGCGTCAGATTTCTCGACAAACAAGGCGATGATATCGGCTTTGGCGGGGGAAGCCTTGATAAACTTTATTCAATAGATGTTTCAGGAATGGATAAGAGGATTAATGGTTGCGAATTCATTTTAGCATGTGATGTTGAAAATCCTCTTTGCGGTCCGACGGGAGCCACATATATATTCGGTCCTCAAAAGGGAGCTAAAGATGGGGTGCTCGAAATACTCGATAAAAATCTCGCTCATTATGCAGAAGTTGTTAAATCTACGTTAAATATTGATGTTAAAGACTATCCGGGAGCAGGAGCGGCAGGAGGCCTAGGAGGAGGAGCGCTGGCTTTTTTAAACGCAAAGATGCGAAAGGGAGTAGAAATAGTTATCGAAATGGTCGCATTGGATGAGCGAGTCAAAGATGCAGATCTTGTCATAACCGGTGAAGGAATGATGGACTATCAGACACAGTTTGGAAAGACACCTTTTGGCGTGGCTAAAACGGCAAAAAAATACGGTGTTCCGGTAATTGCGCTGGTAGGTAAAATAGGAAAGGGTGCTGATGCTCTGTACGATTTAGGGATAGACAGCATATTCAGCATAGTTGACGGTCCGATGTCTTTGGAGGATTCTATGATAAACGCAGAAAAACTTTTAGAGGAGACAGCGGAGAGGGTGATGAGGCTGTATATGATATCGGAGGTGAGACTTAATTGATGCGAGAACTAATAAATCAGTTTTTGAATTGAGACTAATAGTAGATTAAAGTGAACGATAATGTTTTAGTAATCGATTGGAGAGAAGATAATGCCTAAATTTGCAGCAAATTTAAATATGCTTTTTACTGAAGTGCCATTATTGGAACGTTTTTCTGCGTGTCGAGAAGCGGGCTTTAATTATTGTGAGATTCTTTTTCCATATGACTATAAAATTGATGATATCAAGATTCAAATTGATAGAAACAAACTTGAAATGGTGTTATTCAATCTTCCTGCAGGAGATTGGAGTAGTGGAGATAGAGGAATATCTAATGATCCGGCAAAGATTGATATGTTCAGGCAGGGAGTGGAAAGTGCTTTAAAATGGGCAAAAACACTTAATGTATCGCGTGTTAATTGCTTAGTGGGTAAGAGATTATCAGATATTCCGTTGGATGTTCAAAGCAACACTGTTAAGGAAAATTTAAGCTTTGCTGCAGATGCTTTAGCAGTGGAAAAAATTGATCTTCTGATCGAATTCATAAATCATTATGATGTGCCAAGATTTTTGCTTAATACTTCTAAGAACGTTTTGGACATCATGGATGAAATCAATAAGCCAAATATCTATCTTCAATATGACGTTTACCATGCTCAGAGGGAGGAAGGTAACTTAGCGGGTATTATGAGAGAGAATTTGAAGAAGATTAAACACGTGCAAATAGCTGACAATCCTGGAAGAAACCAACCGGGGACAGGCGAAATAAATTATAAGTTTCTTTTACATGAATTCGACAGGCTTGGATATGATGGATATGTTTCTCTGGAGTATATTCCAAAGCCAGACACGTGGAAATCGTTCGAGTGGTTTGCCAATTTGGGATTTAGTTTATAAGAATTATTTTTGATTGGAGGAATTGGATTGATGAAAAAAGAAATAGGATTTATAGGTTTAGGGATAATGGGGAAGCCAATGTCTAAGAATCTTCTAAAAGCGGGATATTCGTTGGTAGTATGTGATATAAACTTATACGCAGTCGAAGAGCTAGTAGAAGCCGGTGCTCAGAAAGCAATATCTCCCAAGGAAGTAGCTCAAAGAACAGGAATCATATTTACGATGCTTCCGAATTCTCCTCACGTAAAGGAAGTTGTGCTGGACAAGGATGGGATTCTTGAAGGGGCTAAAGAAGGTACTATTCTTGTGGATTTGAGCTCAATCGCTCCAAAAGTTTCTCGGGAATTGTTCAATATCTGTAAAGAGAAAGGGGTTGTAATGCTTGATGCACCTGTTAGCGGGGGAGAACCAAAAGCTATCAACGCATCGCTTTCAATAATGGTAGGCGGCCCTGAGGATGCTTTTGAGAGTGTGAAGGAAATATTGTACAAAATGGGGGCTTCAGTAATTTTGGTAGGAGATACAGGAAGCGGAAATGTGACTAAACTCGCCAACCAGATGATCGTTGCGCTAAACATTGCAGCCATGTCTGAGGCATTGGTGCTGGCAGCTAAGGCGGGGGTGGATCCTGAGAAGGTTTATCAGGCTATAAGAGGAGGTCTCGCAGGGAGCGTAGTTCTTGATGCGAAAGCCCCGATGGTCTTAAAGAGAAACTATAACCCTGGCTTCAGAATTGAGCTGCATATTAAAGATTTGCTCAATGCGCTTGATACTGCTCACGAGATAGGCGTACCAGTTCCCTTGACAGCCCAGATCCTTGAAATAATGCAGGCTTTGAAAGCAGATGGAAAGACGTGCAATGACCATGGAGGAATAATACAATTTTATGAGAAATTGGCACATATTGAGATTGGATTAAAGGGATAGGGAGAATAATAATTTAGCATACAAGTTGGAACAGGAAATGAGATTTAGCTGAAAGTAGTTTATTCTAGGATCTGTTTGCACGAAGATAAAAGAGAAGGGATTGTTTTTTATGGGTTTTAAAGTATTAATACCGCAAGATGTATCCAAAGTAGGCAAGGATTACTTATTAGAGCGGGGATATGAGATAAAAATGGGTAAAAGTATTACAGTTGAGCAGATGATTAAAGATGTTGAAGACTGTGATGCAATCCTTGCGAGAACAGCAATGTTTCCTGCGGATGTATTAAGGGCTGGCAAGAAACTTAAAGTTATAGCCAGACATGGAGTTGGAGTGGATAATATAGATTTAAAAACAGCTGAAGAGCTGGGAATATGGGTTACTAACGCTCCGCTGTCCAATGCCAATTCTGTTGCGGAACATACGATAGGATTTATTATTGCTTCGGCAAGAAATTTTGTAAGGTGCGATAAGGAATTTAAAGCAGGTAATTTTGAAATAAGAAATAAGTTAAACGGATATGATCTTGAAGGGAAGATATTAGGGCTTATAGGTCTCGGAAGAATAGGGACTATGGTTGCTAAGAAAGCATCTTTAGGTCTTGATATGAAGGTGGTAGGATATGATCCGTATCTTACTCAAGATGATGTGATACCACAAATTGAATTAATAAATGACTGGGAATATGTATTCAAGAATTCTGATTTTATAAGCCTTCATATGCCGGCAACCGAAAAAACCAAAGGGATAGTTGGAATGAAGGAATTTGAAATGATGAAATCAACGGCATACTTTATAAATTGTGCAAGGGGCGAAGTAGTAAACGAACCTGATCTTATCGAAGCATTAAAGACTAACAAGATTGCAGGAGCAGCTCTTGACGTTTTTAGTGTCGAACCTCTTCCAAAGGATAGTCCATTGTTTGGGTTGGATAATCTCATCATAACTCCACATAATGCCGCGCTGACAAAGGAAGCGACAATGAGGATGGCTCTTCATGCAGCAATAGGAATTGATGAAGTATTGAGCGGGAAGAGACCAAGCTGGCCAGTAAACAATCCAAAAATTAAATAAATATCACACATAAAAATTTTCCTAAAAATGTTATGAAGAATCAATGAATCAATGAGTATTATTAAAGTCTATCATAAGTGTTTCTGGAAAGAGGAAAACAATTGAACATTTTTGATCAGCTTGTTCAAGATATTAAGCTTCCTAAGATGGTAAGGGTCAGACAAAAGTTTCCCAAACCTGTTTTAGAAGACATATCCGGAGCAATTAGAAAACAACTCCAAAGAGAAGGAGTTATAGAAAGGATAAATAAAGGAGACAAGGTCGCAATAACTGCAGGAAGCAGAGGAATACAAAATTTCTCTGTTATAGTAAGAGAGCTTGTAACTTCCTTAAAAGAAAAAGGAGCGGAGCCTTTTGTGATTCCTGCCATGGGAAGTCATGGGGGAGCAACAGCAGAAGGTCAAACGGCATTATTGCGGAGCATTGGTATTACAGAGGAAACAGTTGGAGCGCAGATTTTTTCAACAATGGAAGTTGTAAGGATTGGTACTACAGATAAAGGTATACCTGTTTGTTTTGATAAGTATGCCTATGAAGCTGATGCAACAATTGTAGTTAATCGAATAAAACCACATACTTCCTTTAGAGGATCGATAGAAAGTGGCCTTGTAAAGATGATTGCAATAGGACTTGGTAAACAACTGGGTGCTGAGATATGCCATGCGACGGGGCTTTGTAATATGTCTGCAAGGATTGAGGAAGTGGCTAGGGTGGCAATAGAGAAGTCAAATATAGCTTTTGGTTTAGGAATAATGGAGAATGCGTATGATGAGACAAGCAGAATGGTAGCAATTCCGAAAGAAAAAATAATGAGCGAAGAGCCTGAACTTTTGCTTGAAGCAAAGGAAAACCTACCCCAAATACTATTTGACAATTGCGATGTTCTTATAGTTGATGAAATAGGTAAAAATATCAGTGGTACAGGTATGGACACCAATATTGTTAGGAGATTCACATCAGAGGCGATCGTGTGTAACCCATTAGCCCAAAGAATAGTCGCTCTTGACCTTACAAAAGAAACTCACGGTAATGCGAATGGCATTGGTCTTGCCGATGTATGTACCAGAAGGTTGTATGAAAAAATTGACTTTTATGGAACTTATCCCAATCCGTTGACATCAAGGGTACTCATGTCAGTCAAAATACCGATGGTTATGGATAATGACAGACAGGCAATAAAGGCAGCCGTTAAGACGTGTTTTGATATAGATTATAATGATGTAAGGATTATAAGAATTAAGAATACTTTAAAACTTGAGGAAATATATGTCTCGGAAAATTTATTGGATGAAGCCAAAGGAAATACGAGAATAAATATTTTAAGTGAGCCCGAAGAAATGCCCTTTGATGAAAAGGGTAATCTAATTAACTAAAGGAGGCGCAAGAAATGAATTTTCAACCTAAGGGGATAATCCCTGCATTAATTACTCCAATGACAAAAGACGAAAATATCAATGAAAAAGCGTTAAGGAAGCTTTTGAATTTCGTTATAGACAATGGGGTTCATACAGTTTTTGTAGTCGGAACAACAGGAGAGTTTTATGCTTTGACCAATGAAGAGAAAAAAGAACTAATGGAGATAACAGTTGACGAGGTAAAGGGAAGAGTACCGGTATACGCCGGAACAGGTGCAATGACAACAAAAGAGAGCATAAAGCTTACCGAAATAGCTGAAGAATGTAAAGTTGATGCAGTATCGGTACTTACGCCTATGTTCATAAGTCTAAGTCAGAAGGAGATATACGATCACTACAAGGCGATTGCGGAATGTACCAGCTTGCCTGTAATTTTATATAATAATCAACCCAAGACTGGTATTACGATTACTGCTGCAACGGCTGCAAAACTAGCTGATATAGACAATATAGCAGGTATTAAGGATAGTACCGGTGATATGACTCTTACGGGAGAATATATAAGATTGACACAAGGCAAAAAATTCAGTGTCCTTATGGGTAGAGACACAATGATACATGCAGGACTCTGCTATGGAGCTACAGGATCAATAGCTGCATGTGCTAACGTAGCACCGAGAATTTGTGCAGACATCTATGATAGATACGTAGCAGGGGATATAAAGGGTTCTTTAGAGGCTCAGTATAAGCTTGCGCCGCTTAGATTAGCATTTACATTAGGCTCATTCCCGACAGTTATAAAAGAAGCATTGGAACTCTTAGGAATAGAAGCAGGACCGTGTGCTTCTCCGGTTGGGCCTATGACCGTAGAAGAAAGAGAACAACTGAAGAAGATCCTTCTTCAAATGGAGCTATTGAATTAACAACGATAGATTTAATATGGTTACTGAAAATCTTGAACCGGAGGAGATGGTCTTAGTTGACGAAACAAGAATTTTTTGCAGGTGTATTTATAATGTTGGTTGGTGTTGCGGCGGTTGTTTATTCTCTTTTTAAATTAAATATGGGGAATTTGGCAACACCGGGACCTGGAATGCTTCCGTTTTTGAGCGGATTGGGAATAGTAGTATTAACGCTCTTATGGTTGGGTGCTAACCTGAAGAATATTACTAAAGGGGAGCCATTGTGGGGTAATTCCGAATGGGTAAACCCGGTTATTCTTGTGATACTTACGATAGTATACACGGCGTTACTCGAGTACGCCGGGTATATCATTTCCACAATGTTGTTTGTATTTGGATGGCAAATTGTCATTGAACATCGTAAGATTGCATCCAGTCTGCTGATTGCGGGAGTCTGTACTGCAGGATTATATTTAGTCTTCGTTACTTTGTTAAGAGTGCCTTTGCCGGCTGGAATATTGAGATTTTAGAGGGGACAAAAAATGGAAATATTTGAAGGATTACTGGGCGGATTTGCATTGGCATTAACAGCTCATAATTTATTGTTTGTATTCTTGGGATCTTTAATTGGAACTGCAGTGGGAGTATTACCCGGGCTTGGGCCGGCAGCGACAATATCACTTCTTATTCCCATTGCATATACAATAGGAAGTCCAGCCACATCAATTATGTTTCTCGCAGGGGTATTTTATGGAGCCATGTATGGGGGGTCCACAACATCGATTTTATTAAGACTCCCAGGGGAGGCAGCATCGGTAGTTACTTGTATAGATGGATATGAAATGGCAAAAAAGGGGAGAGCTGGAAGTGCTTTAGCAATTTCAGCCGTAGGTTCATTTGTTGCGGGAACAATAGGTGTTCTCGGATTAACTTTTTTAGCACCTTTACTTTCTGATTTAGCATTGAGATTCGGACCTCCTGAATTTTTCACATTAATGCTAATGGGGTTGTTGCTCGCCATATTTTTGACAGGAGAAAATCCTTTGAAGGGTGCTATAATGCTTTTTGTCGGCGTTTTACTTGCCAACGTAGGAATTGATCCAATAACAGGGGTAGCGAGATTTACATTCGGTATAATACATTTAAGAGATGGCTTTGATTTTGTTGTATTAGCAATGGGTTTATTTGGGTTGAGTGAAATTTTTCTTACACTTGAAAAGCAGTTCTCAACTGAATTCATAACTAAAAAAATAGGTAAGATGTTACCTACCAAAAAAGAATGGATTGATAGCAGTTGGGCTATTGTGCGAGGTTCTTTGATTGGATTTTTTATTGGCATTATACCGGGGGGTGGAGCGGTAATTGCTTCACTTACGTCTTATGCGGTAGAGAAGAAGTTTTCGAAAAATCCTGAAGAGTTTGGCAAAGGAGCTATAGCAGGGGTAGCAGGACCCGAATCAGCCAATAACGGAGCCGCAAGTTCCTCATTTATACCGCTTCTAACGCTTGGTATACCAGGGAACGCAGCTATTGCAATCATATTTGCAGCTTTAATGGTTCAAGGAGTTACTCCGGGACCGTTACTTATAGTAGACCATCCCGATGTATTTTGGGGAGTAATAGCTTCCATGTATATTGGTGGGGTAATGCTTTTGATACTGAATTTGCCGTTGGTAGGATTATGGATACAATTATTAAAAGTACCTTTTTATATACTGGGGCCTGCTATTTTGATGATTACGGCAGTGGGATGTTATAGCCTAAGAAATAGCGTATATGATTTGTATCTCTTGCTCATATTTGGTGTAATGGGTTATGTGTTGAGAAAGTTAAATTTTGAAACTGGACCTTTGTTAATGGCGTTTATATTAGCGCCATTAATGGAAAATGCTTTGAGGCAATCACTTCTGATTTCTTCCGGTAATATAGCCATTTTCTTTACCAGACCAATATCTGGCATATTAATACTGGTTTTCGTTGTTGTTATACTTTCCCGCGTACTAAAAAGCTTTAAGAATTTTAAGAAAGGAAGTAAGGTTGGGGGAGAACTCTAGTTTTTCCAGTGATTAGCTTATCGAATCCTACTATGATATGAAAGGAGGCATGATAACTAGTATCTATACTTCCTTACAGGTTTCTGATAGTGAGATTTCGGCGAAGGAGGTGAAGCGTAGAACATATATTTTGATGTTGTACAAAATTGGTAAATCAATAAATTTAAGGAGGAAAATAAAATGAGTCAAAATTTGGGAAAATTTAAAAATCTAGGGATCATTCTAGCTGTAGCAATAGTGGTTATTATTGCGGTTGTAGCTTTAAGACCGGCTCCGCAACCGGCACCGGTTACTCCGCCACCGCAAGCAGTTACTCCGGCACCGGCACCAGTTACTCCGACACCGGCACCAGTTACTCCGGCACCGGCACCGGTTCAAGCGGGTTGGGAACCCGACAGTCCCGTCACATTGATTGTGCCATTTCCTCCAGGCGGAAGTAATGATATGGTAGCAAGAGTTATTGAAAGATACTGGTATAGATATTCCCCGCAACCGATAGTAGTGGTGAATAAGCCGGGTGGAGGCGGAATTACCGGAGCTTCATACATCGCAGCTTCAGAACCGGATGGTTTGACTATAGGTATAGGATTTGGCAGAGGCCATGATTTGGTTATGCCTCATATCGAAACAATTGAGGGTTATGATACGCTAAGAGATCTAATCCCCGTTGCTAATATCGTTGCAGAAACAATAGCTATAGCAGTCCATGCTGACTCTCCTTTTGAAACTATGCAAGACGTTATTAATTGGTCAAAGACTGAAAATCAAACAATAACTGCTGCAGTTTCAACCGCCGCAGGAACAGTTGACATAGCAATGAGGGGATTAGGTCTGAGAGCAGGATTGAATTTGACAACTGTACCACATCCCGGAGGAGCTCCTGCAAGAGTGACTCTTGTCGGTGGCCATACAACAATAGGAGGCGCACATCCTGCTGAGCTTATACCTTTGGCAAATTCAGGAGTAATAAGGATATTAGCTGTAGCTTCACCTGAAAGGGTACCTGTGCTTCCCGATGTGCCAACTCTGATAGAGCAAGGTATTGATTTTTATACTTTAGGAGCTTTGATGGGAATAACTTTACCGCAAAATACTCCAGAGGAGATCGTTACCTTCTATGAAGATCTTTTTGGGAAGTTGGCTGAGGATGAAGATTTCAAGGAGAGATTAAATGACTTGAGTCTTCCATTATTCTATTTGAATGCAGAAGATACTGTTCAAACATTCAAAGATATGTTTGAACAGTATGGTACTTTGATAAGCGATTTGGGGATTGTAAAACAATAATTATCTGACTGGGATTAATGCAGGAATCTCTTCTTGAGGAAGATTCTTGCATTTCCCGTTATTAACAGGTAAACTGAAAGTAAAATTTGAGAAGGAGCAATAATTGATGTTATCAAAAGAAAAACTGATTAATGGACAAAAAATTTATGGCACCATGTTACGTATACTACGAAATACTGCTGCATGCTATCTTATAAAAAAGAGTGGCCTCGATTTTGTGATGTATGATTGTGAGCATTCAAACTATGATATGCAGACACTGCATGATATGTTTATTATTGGGAATACACTGAGCTACGATAGTTTCCTTCGTGTTCCTAATCTTTCGAAAGATTACATATCAAGAGCTCTGGATCAAGGCGCAAATGGCGTCATGGTGCCTATGCTTGAAACAGAAGATATGGCACGGGAGTTAGTAAAGTATTCAAAATTTCAACCCATCGGTAACAGGGGAGTTGCCACGGGTATAGCTTATTCTAATTACGATTCATCAAAAAAACTAACAGACGTTATGGAAGAAACGAATAATAGAGTTGTTACCATAGCACAAATTGAAACTAAAGAAGCAGTAGATAATGCTGAAGTTATAGCTGCAACAAGAGGGATTGATGCGCTTTTGATAGGACCAAACGATCTGTCAATCTCACTTGGGATTCCCGGTGATGTATTCAACAAAATTGAACTTGAAGCAATATCTCATGTTGCCTCAGCATGTAAAAAACATAAGAAGGCATTCGGGTTACATGCCGGGCCAAAAATGTTAGAGATGTTTTTTGATGATTTAACTATTGTTATGTGTCAAACCGATACTGAATTGCTGGCATCCGGATTTAAGAACATAAAGGAAACTTGCACTAATCTTAAAAGATCAGAATAAGGCAGGAGAGTATAGCTGTCGTTGAGACAACGTAGTTCAATTCTGATTGACATAAGTTTTAATTACCACGAAAGAACGACCCCCGAAGCTTTCGTTAGTTTCAAGGTTTTGTGAACATCGATTTAAAGCGCATAAACTTTGATGCATCCGGAACCTTATCAAACCACAGAATTCGCGGAGTTCCCGTGAATATGTTAAAAATACAATCAGAAGGCTATCGGTGTGGATGCTAAATATACGTGGTAAGGAGAGCAAGAATAAATGCGCTCATAAATATCATTGAGTGATAGTTGTTTCGATTTCATAATTAGCTTATAACTCCTTACTTATTTGTAAATATATTACATTGAAGCTATATTATTCCATGAGGAAGTGAGGAGTTATATAGTTATATAACCTCAAAAACGTTGATTTTTAGCGGATTATGGGGTTTAGCAGTTAACTGAGTATGCTACACCTTGAAAGGAGATCTTTCTGCTGATGAAAGAAATCGCTCTCGGACTTTTTATCCTAACTTATGTTTTACTCCTTGTTTTCCCGAAAATCAGAGCTTTTATAGCGCTCGGCTCAGCCGCACTGTTCGTTATTTTAGGAATCCTTCCTGCAGGTGATGTATTTGGCGCAATAGACTGGAATGTGATACTTATGATCGCGGGAACGATGGGTATAGTATCGCTTTTCATCGACTCAAAAATGCCTGCGCTTATGGCTGATGTTCTCATAGATAAAATGCCTGATGTTAAATGGGCAACTATTTCATTAGCGCTTTTTGCGGGAGTAATATCCGCTTTTGTCGATAATGTGGCGACTGTGCTTATGGTTGCACCTGTTGCCTTAAACATCGCAAAAAAGCTTAACATATCACCGATCCCAAGCATAATATGTATTGCCATCTCCTCAAATCTGCAAGGAGCGGCAACACTCGTCGGGGATACCACATCGGTTTTGCTTGGAGGCTTTGCCAACATGGATTTTATGGACTTTTTATTCTTTTACGGCAGACCCGGTATTTTCTTTGCTGTACAGGCCGGAATGGTCGTATCAACTCTGGTTCTCCTTTACATATTCCGAAAAGACAACACCCCCATACACCTTGAGGAAAAAGAAAAGGTTGAGGACTATTTTCCGTCCGTGTTACTCGTTGGCATGATACTACTTCTTATCGCAGCTTCTTTCATTCAAGATAAACCAAACATAACGAACGGGCTTATCTGCACTGGGCTTTTCGCAATCGGTTTAGCGCGAGACTTTGCTAAGAATAAGGATCATTCAATACTCAAAAGCAGACTTTTAGAAATAGACTTTTTCACAATTCTTTTGCTCATAGGACTTTTCGTAGTCATCGGCGGTATCGTTGAAGTGGGTATTGTCGCAGATATCAGCACTATATTTCTTCATGTTGCCGGCGACAACGTTTTCTTGATTTTTACAATAATAGTATGGGCTTCAGTTGTGTTTTCAGCATTCATTGATAATATTCCCTACACAGCAACCATGCTGCCTGTTGTAGCGGCTATTTCCCAAGCGATGGGAATAGAACCGTATCTGTTGTTCTTTGGTCTTCTCACAGGCGCGACTTTAGGAGGTAACATAACTCCTATCGGCGCTTCGGCAAACATAACAGCGCTTGGGATTTTACGCAAGAACGGTTATGAAGTGAGCGCATGGGAATTTATGAAGTATGGTATCCCCTTTACTCTGGCAGCTGTTACCGCAGGTTATCTATTTATATGGTTTGTGTGGAGATAATGTTATGTTCTGAATTAGAGTTATTTTGGATCGAGTTCTCAAAAATCAGAATATAGAATATTGATTGCACTGCAAAAACACGAGCTTAGCAGTGCTTGAACCTTGATAACTTCATAAAAATTGTTAATTATCAGAAAATATTCAAGGCTTTTTTCTATTCTAGATCATAAATCAACTGGAATTCAAGATGTCTGTGCCGGACAACATCTGTTTTTTCAGATTTATCAGGCTTTTTACACATTTTAAGCGCAATTAGGCATAGTAATCCCGTTAAGCTGTTGTATAGCAATTTTTGGTTTGTAGCCCCCTTGTAAAAACTTGACAAAGCGCTTTATGTTCTGTGCTGTCACTTTAAGTCCACACACAATCGTACTTTTCACTTTCCCACGAACTCTAAGTTTTTTAAGACCTTTGCTCTTCA
>Ga0209105_100516_pt1 | contig 12676 bp, 12 predicted proteins | sample SedPBSmetaG_FD_184158 | JGI IMG/M metagenome (GOLD analysis project Ga0209105, IMG submission 184158) | Freshwater sediment bacterial and archeal communities from Indian Creek, Illinois, USA to study Microbial Dark Matter (Phase II) -... | ecosystem: Environmental > Aquatic > Freshwater > Creek >...
AATGTGGAGCTCCTACGAAAGTTCCGTTTATGCCTAAAAATGACAGACCCATTTATTGCAGCGAGTGCTTTCAAGCACGTCGGTAAATTTGGTACGTTTGTCGTAGCTTAAGCTAACAAAAAAACCCCGGATTAATTTCCGGGGTTTTTTGATTTTTAAGCCTTGAGAACCAAAATAAATGTCCACAGTTAAAAGGGCTTGAAAATAGGTTATACACAGAGTTATCCACATTATCAACAGGTTGCAGGTTGGAAAACGTTATGTTATACTTTTTTTAGACGTTTAACTGCGACCTATAGCTTCTGTGAATTGTTAGGAAATGATTGTCGCGTCTTCTTCCGACATCCAACATTCAACAGCTAATCTCAAAATTCGAAAGGAGTTTTTGACTATGAAGATCATTTTAAGCGGGAAAAACATTGAAATCGGCGAATCGTTAAGAAAACAGGCGGATAAAAAGATTAGAAAAATTGAGAGATATTTTAAGCCGGATGTCGATGCGCAGGTTACGTTATCCACAGAAGGGTATCGTCACATAGTCGAGGTCACCATCCCGTTTGACGGCGTTGTTATAAGGGCGGAAGAAACAACTGACGATATGTACATGTCGCTTGATAGGGTGATGGAAAAGCTCGAGAAACAGATTCACAAGCATAGGACTAAGCTTGAGAAAAAGCTTAAAGAAGGTGCGTTTAAATTCGATGGCATTGAGTTTGTAGGCAGTATGGCGCAGGAAGACGAGTCTAAAGGAAGAATAATAAGGAACAAGAGATTTATCATAAAGCCGATGACTGAGGATGAAGCGCTGACACAGATGGATCTTTTAGGACACAGCTTTTTTGTGTTTCAAAATGCCGACACTAACGAAGTCAATGTTCTATATAAGCGTAAAGACGGCAATTACGGGCTAATTGAGCCTGAATACAGATAACTTATAAAGCCTCTCCCACAAAAGGTGAGAGGCTTTTTTATTTGTTGAACAGCCCTTTAATAAATGCTACAATAAAAGCGTATATCAGGCTAAAAATCAACACGGAGTGTGTCTATGATAGATTTGCTTAAAAAAATTCTCGGCGACTCAAATGAAAAGGAAATAAAGAGGCTTGCAAAAACAGTCCAAAAGATAGAAGATCTAGAGCCTTCGATCAAGGCTTTAAGCGATGGTGATCTTCGCGCTAAAACTGATGTTTTTAAAGCTCGTTTAGAAAACGGTGAATCGCCAGAGGATATACTTCCCGAAGCATTTGGATGCGTTAGGGAAGCGTCCCGTCGGGTTCTTGGTATGAGGCATTTTAATGTACAGCTTATAGGCGGCATTGTGCTTCATCAGGGCAGAATCGCCGAGATGAAAACCGGCGAGGGCAAGACGCTTGTCGCAACTTTGCCCGCATACTTAAACGCTCTATCGGCCAAGGGTGTTCATATTATTACCGTCAACGATTATCTAGCCCGCCGCGACAGCGAGTGGATGGGAAAGATTTATCGATTTCTCGGGTTATCGGTCGGACTTATAGTACACGGTCTGAAAAATGAGCAAAGACGGGAAAGTTATTTCTCCGACATAACTTATGGTACGAACAATGAATTCGGATTCGACTATTTGCGCGACAACATGGTCATATATAAAGAGGACATGGTTCAGCGAGAACTTAATTACGCAATTGTTGACGAAGTGGATTCTATACTTATAGATGAGGCGCGCACACCGCTAATTATTTCGGGTGCGGGAGAAAAATCGACCGAGCTGTATTCCGATGTGGACAAATTCGTAAATCGTCTTAAGACTGAGCAGGACTACGAGCTGGATGAGAAAGCGCGAACTGTACATTTGACAGAAGGGGGAGTGTCAAGGTCTGAATCCCATTTTGGCGTAACCAACCTTGCAAGCCCTGAAAATATAACATTAGTGCACCATATAAACCAGGCGCTTAAAGCTCACGCTCTTATGAAACGCGATCGCGACTATGTGGTAAAAGACGGTCAGGTCATAATAGTGGACGAGTTCACCGGCCGCCTTATGATGGGCAGAAGGTATAGCGACGGTCTGCACCAGGCGATTGAGGCCAAAGAAAATGTGAAAGTCGAGAGGGAAAGTAAAACCCTGGCTACGATCACGTTTCAGAATTATTTTCGTATGTACAAAAAGCTTTCCGGAATGACAGGTACGGCTAAAACGGAAGAAGAGGAATTTAAATCGATATATGGACTGGATGTTGTGGTAATCCCTACAGACAGGCCAATGATCAGAAAAGATAACAACGATCTTATCTACACGACCGTTAAGGGGAAATTCAACGCTGTCACCGAGGAAATTGCGCAAAAACACACATTAGGTCAGCCTGTACTGGTAGGTACGGTGTCCATTGAAAATTCCGAAATAATAAGCGAAATGCTTCAAATAAAGGGCATACCCCATCAGGTATTAAACGCTAAATTCCATGAAAAGGAAGCCGAAATCGTAGCGCAGGCCGGAAGGTTTAAAGGAGTCACGATCGCAACTAATATGGCGGGACGCGGAACCGACATACTGCTCGGAGGTAACCCCGAATTCCTATCCAAACAAGAAATGCGCACGTCAAAAGACTTTGACGTTGATATTCTTAAAAAAGCAGAAAGTTACGGTGAAACTGACGATGCGCGGGTTTTAGCCGCAAGATCGGAATTTAAAAAGAGATTTGAGGAACATACGCAACGAATAATTCAGGAACGCAAAAAAATAATCGAACAGGGAGGTCTGCACATAATAGGTACTGAACGCCATGAGAGCAGGCGTATTGATAATCAGTTAAGAGGACGTTCGGGTAGACAGGGGGATCCCGGCTCATCTCGATTCTACATATCTTTAGAAGACGATCTCATGAGGCTTTTCGGTTCAGATAAGATAAAGAGTCTGGTCGAAAGGCTTGGTATGGACGACACTGTGCCCATCGAGTACGGCCTTTTGTCAAAACAGATCGAACAGGCTCAAAAAAAGGTTGAGGGAAGAAACTTCAATATAAGAAAGCATGTTCTGCAGTACGATGATGTGATGAATGTGCAGCGTGGAATAATCTACTCTCAGAGAAAAAAGGTGCTTGAGGGCGAGGATGTACGGGATGCCATAATGGATATGGTAACAACCGTTATAGACAGTTCGATAGCCATATATTGCTCCGAAGGCAAACATCCCGAGCTATGGGATATTCAAGGGTTGATCGAGCATCTTGAAAGGATGTTTTTACCCAAAGGAGAAGTAAAGATTTCGGACGAGGAAGTTTTGGATCTCACAAAGGAGAGTCTTAAAGAGCTTTTGATTGAAGCTGCGCAATCTTCATACCGTAAAGTTGAGGAAATAAACGGTGTTGAGCGTATGCGCGAGGTTGAGCGCGTGGTACTTTTAAGAGTTGTCGATCAAAAGTGGATGGATCATATAGACGCTATGGATCAGCTGAGGCAGGGGATCGGTTTAAGGGCTTACGGCCAGCGCGATCCGGTGGTAGAGTATAAGGTTGAAGGCTTCGACATGTTCGAGGAGATGATAAGAAATATCCAAGAAGAGACGATAGCCATACTCTATCGCATAAGAGTAACCGAAAACGTACCGAAAAGGGAAAAGGTAGCCGAGCCGGTGGAGGCAAGCCATGGACATGTTGAGAAAAAACCGGTGGTTAAAGGGCAAAAGATAGGAAGAAACGATCCTTGCCCATGCGGGAGCGGCAAAAAATACAAAAAATGCTGCATGCAATGAAAGTCGTCAGACGTCGGACGTCAGACGTCAGCAATAACGGGGACGGTTATATCGGTGGGACATTTCTGAAATCAGAGTTCAGATTGCAGATGCCGGAAATTAGAAACTTTGATCCTACCATTGACTTCTGATGATTGTCCCCTGACGACAGCCACCTAACGTCAGTCCCCTGACGACTGCTACCTGACGACCGACGACTATTAAGAAATGGAGTTGAAAATTATGATCGTAGAATTGCAAAGCGCAAGAAGAACACTTGCGGATGTTCGGGATTTACTCACAAAGACAGGTGATTCACTTTGACGTCGCCGGATGTGAAGGCGAAATAAAAAAGCTTGAAGCCATGATGAACGATTCCGGTTTCTGGCTTGATCTCGAAAAATCAAAAAAAACAAATATAAAGTTTAAACAGCTAAAGGATAAAGTGCTAAAATTTAAAGCTTTAGAATCCGATACAGAGGATATGGAAGCTATGCTTGAACTGTGGGAGGAAGCCCAGGACGGCTTTTCGCCCCAAGAGGTCTTGTCGGATGTCGCCGGACTAAAAAAACGAATGGATGAGATGTATCTCGAGACTCTTTTAAGCGGGCCTTATGACCAAAACAGCGCCATAGTATCGCTTCACGCGGGTGCAGGCGGCACGGAGTCGATGGACTGGGCGTCAATGCTTTTGCGCATGTATACCAGATGGTGCGAAGATAAAAAATATGAGTTCAACATTTTAGATTTTTTACCCGGTGAGGAAGCGGGGGTAAAGAGCGTCACCTTCGAAGCGGTAGGCGAGAATGCTTACGGTTATCTTAAAGCCGAAAAAGGAGTGCACAGGCTGGTGAGAATTTCTCCGTATGATTCATCAAGCCGCAGGCATACCTCATTCGCCTCAGTAGACGTTATGCCGGAGATTAGCGATGACGTAGATGTTGAAATAAAATCCGAGGACTTGAGAGTTGATACATTCAGATCGGGAGGCGCAGGCGGTCAGCATGTCAACAAGACCGAATCGGCGATACGAATAACGCATTTACCTACCGGGGTAGTCACTCAATGCCAAAATGAGCGTTCTCAGGTTCAAAATCGGGAAACGGCCATGAAAATACTCAAAGCCAAACTCCTTGAACTGAAGGAACGGGAAGCGCAGGATAAAATAAAGGGTATCAAGGGTGAGATGAAAAAGATCGAATGGGGCAGCCAGATTAGATCTTATGTTTTTCATCCATATAGCCTTATAAAGGATCACAGAACCGGAACCGAGGTCGGCAATGTTCAGGCTGTGATGGACGGGGATTTGGATATTTTTATAGACGCATATCTAAAACAAAAACCAGGCGCAAGTTTATCGTTACCGGAGGAGGAGATGTAATGCAAGATTCCAAGATTATAGTGTTTAGACTGGAAAATCAGCTGTTTGGTGCGGACGTTCTCCCTATACAGGAGATACTGCTGCCTAAAGAACCTGTTAGGGTGCCGAACAACCCATCCTTCATAGAGGGAGTCATTGATCACCGAGGACAAGTGATTCCGGTATTGGATCTTAAAAAGAGATTAGGACTTGGTGAAACGCAGCTTAAAAAGGAAGCTAGGCTAATAGTCGCTAAAATGGGAACAAAAAGAATAGCTTTTTCGGTGGATGCGGTGCTTGAGATAACAAACACCGAGAAGCAGCAAAGAGAAGAAGCGCCTGATATGGTCAAAATCAAAAAAGAATACATAGCGGGAATGGTACGATTAAATGTAGGGCTTATAGTTTTGATTAATCTTCTAAAGGTGCTGACGATTGAAGAACAAGACTTGATATGATCTGGCAGATCTGTCCCATCGATAGAACCGTCCCCAATATTGTGAATATTCCTATTATTTGCAAGGAGGAAGAGTTATGGACGTATTGGAAGCTATCAAATCCAGGGTCAGTATCAGACGATACAAGAATGTCCCCATCGCGAAAGAGATTTTAAGCGATATCGTCGATTGTGCGAGGCTTGCCCCAACCGGTTACAACCATCAGTCCTGGATGTTTGTCGTCGTGACCGATGAAAATATCAAAGGGAGCATGGCGCAAGTCGCTCAATGGGGATGGTTCATTAAAGAAGCAGGGGCTTGCATTGCGGTGTTTTGCAAAAAAGGTGAGGAGACAATGGTCGAAGACGCCTGTGCCGCCACAGAAAACATGATAATAGCGGCAAGAGCGTACGATTTAGGTACTTGCTGGGTTAATTCGCACAAAAAATCTCATTCGGAAAAGGTAAAGTCTATGTTGAAATGCCCTCCGGAATTTGAGCTTATCACTTTACTGGCAATCGGCTATCACGAACAACAGAAGTCACCGCCTAAAAAGCCTTTGGAGGAAGTGATAAGATGGGACAGCTTTTAAGGATGGTTAAAGCTTATGAAAAATCATCTCTTATCCCCGATCTTTATCGTTATAGCGATCATGTTTGCCATGATAGCCATATTAGCTCCCAGAATGGCGGATAAACCCGACTATGAGCAAAAACCGCACCCTAAAACCGAAGGGCATGCGCTTTTTTGGCAATATCTAGGTGATGGAAGGGTATTGTGCGAGCTTTGCCCCCATCTTTGCGTTATATCTGACGGGATGAGGGGACGTTGCAACGTTCGCGAAAATCGGGGGGGCAAGCTTCACTCGTTAGTTTATGGCAGACCTGTCGCCATAAGCATGGGACCTATTGAAAAGGCTCCGTTTCACCATTTTTACCCGGGGCACAGCCGAAGAACGATCGCAACCGCAGGCTGTAACCTCATGTGCCTTCATTGTCAAAATTGGACTATATCCCAAGGAGATGTTGATGAGCTTCGTTATTTGCCGATGACTCCCGATAAGATAATACAAGACGTTTTAGATGACGGCTTGACTTCGGTTTCATTCACATACACCGAGCCAACTGTTTTTTATGAGTACATGTACGATATAGCGCAACTGGCAAAACAAAAAGGACTCAAGACCAATCTTGTCACAAACGGATTTATAAATCCGGATCCTTTAAGGCAGCTTCTTAGGTATATGGATGCCGTAAGGGTTGATCTCAAAGCTTTTACCGAAGATTTTTACGTAAATATAAGTGCGGGCAGACTTGAGCCGGTGCTTGAAACGCTAAAAATCATACATGAGGAAGGCGTTCACCTTGAAATAATAAACCTCGTGATACCGACATTAAACGATGATCCGGACGACATAAAAAGAATGTGCGAGTGGATAGTCAATAACTTAAGCGCTGACGTACCGATACATTTTAACCGGTTCTTTCCGCAATTCAAAATGACAGATTTACCTGCGACACCTATTGAGACATTAGAAAAGGCAGCTTTAATAGCCCGAGATGCGGGACTTAGATTTGTGTATATAGGCAATGTGGCGGGACATCCATATAACAACACGTTTTGCCCTGATTGCGGAGAAATGGTGATACAAAGATCGGCTTTGGCGATTTTATCAAACAAAGTAGTTGAAGGAAAATGCGGCTATTGCGGATATGCTCTGCCTGGCGAGTGGTGAAACAAGAATAATAAAGAGTGGGATTTTTGCCAATTTTTGAAGGATGTTAACATGACTTTATTAAGCGCCGGTTTTAAAGAAATTAGAAAAGAGTTGTTTAATACAAAGGTTGTCATAATTAGAAATGTGCTTCCTTTATTGCTCATACCTATTGTGTTGACACTTGCGACTTTGTTCCTTACAAATGAAATTGAAAGTGCGTTTGGCGGTCAAAGTGATATTTTGTACTCAGGACCCGACGATATAAGCGCTTTTATAGCTCAGGATCCCCTTTTTAATTTTATGAAGGGCGATTTTGATCCGCAAATCAAATGGGGCCAATCGGCGGATATTGCGCTAGAAGTCGACGGGAATAAAGCATATATATATTTTTCTCCCGTTAATGTTTCGTCGATAATTGCATATGAGCGGCTTTCGAAATTACTTTCGCAATACGGTCAAATTTCCGGGCAAGGTGAAGTCGCAGCGGTTTACTATGAAACAGCCGATCAGGGGCTTGTAGAAGCAGGTGAAGGCGTTAAGCACTCCCTATATAATATTATTAGGCTTCTTCTGGCTTCAATCGCATCTTTGTTTGTTTTTGCGATTTTGGTTTCGGGGGGTATTCGCATCTTCAATAAAAAGGCTACCGCTTTTGTAGACTGCAAACAAGTCATTATACCGCAGTTTGTTCTGTTGGCTCTGAATTTATTTTTCGCATCAGTTTTGGTTGTTTTTTCAACATTTATGTCGGCATATTATCTAATTCCGCCGTTTTTGCCTGATGGTTTTGAAGGCTTTGTTCTTTTTGCAGATATAAGCATTTTCTATGTGCTTATAGTTTTAGGATTTATGCTTGGCGTATCGGTTGCTGCGCTTTCGATTTATGCGCATACTCTTTCAGGTAACGGAGTGAAAAGCAAGCGGGATTCATTTTATCTACCTGTGGTATTCATACTTAGCGCGATTTTTTTGAATCTGAGCGCAATTGGAACTAGAATGCCTGAATGGTCCAATTTTGTACCGATACTTAACTTACAAGGAATCATAAGAGATGCTATAATATATGGTCTTGAATCCGGTAGGCTTCTTACGGTGATTGGAATAAACATAATTTTTAGCGTTATGTGCATTATTCTAAGCCGAAAAGTCGCTGACGGCACCGGGATAAATTTAAATGAAAAGGGAGAACTATGATCATAGCCGATAACTGGAAGGATTATGAGCTTTTAGATACAGGATACGGGGAGAAACTGGAACGCTGGGGCAAAGTCGTCCTAAGACGTCCCGACCCGCAGGCGATATGGCCGCCTAAGCTTTCGCAAGACGAATGGGATAAGGCGGATGCCATTTACCAAAGAAGCCAAACCGGCGGGGGCGGATGGCGTTTTGAGCAGAATATACCTGAGAGATGGCCGGTTTTTTATGAGAATAAAGCAGACAGGCTCGGATTTTACGTTAAGATGATGGGTTTTAAGCATACAGGGCTTTTTCCCGAGCAAGCTGTCAACTGGAATTACATAATCGAGAAGATAAAAAACGCAAAAAGATCAATTTCGGTGCTAAATCTTTTTGCTTACACGGGAGGGGCTACGATAGCCGCAGCATATGCGGGCGCTGAGGTGTGCCATGTGGACTCCTCAAAGGGTATGGTTAATTGGGCGAAGGAAAATATCGTATTAAACGGGCTTTCAGATCGAAAAGTCAGGTTTATTGTAGATGATGTTGTGAAATTCGTGAAAAGGGAGATACGCAGAGGAAAGCGATATGACTGCATAATAATGGATCCTCCTTCTTATGGCAGAGGTCCTGAGGGCGAAAAGTGGGAAATTGAAACGGAACTTTTTGCTTTAGTTGAGAACTGCTGTGAGCTTTTATCAGACGAACCCCTATTTTTTCTCGTAAACGGCTATACTACCGGTCTTTCCTCAACAATTCTGACTAATGTGCTTAAGATGTCGTCTGTAATGAAATTTGGCGGGAAAGTGACAAATGGCGAGATCGGGCTTTGCGCTTCCTCCTCAAAGCTTGTGCTGCCATGCGGCACTTTCGCAAGATGGGAAAGATGAATGACTACAAAGGAATAGAAATATTATACGAGGACAACCACCTGCTAGTCGTTGTAAAGCCGCCTGATATGCTGTCGCAGGCTGATAAAACGGGTGATCTCGATTTGCTTTCTCTCCTTAAAGAGTACATAAAGATAAGCCGCCAAAAGCCCGGAAACGTTTATTTAGGACTTGTGCACAGGCTTGATCGGCCTGTCGGCGGTGTAATGGTATTTGCGAAAACTTCGAAAGCAGCGTCAAGGCTGTCTGAGCAGATAAGAGAAAGAACTTTTGAAAAAACGTATATGGCCGAAGTTTATGGTACTCCTAATCCCTCAAAAGGCACTCTCAGAAATTTTCTCGCTAAGGATGAAGCGAAAAACATCGTCTATGAGGTGAAGGAAGGCGATAAACGCGGAGTTGAGGCAATCCTTGACTATGAGGTTGTAAAAAGTGCCAACGGTTTAAGTTTGGTGAAAATAAACCTTCACACAGGCAGGCCACACCAGATAAGAGCACAGATGGCTTTGGCGGGGCATCCGATATATGGAGATCAAAAGTACGGCAGCCGAGCGAAGGGCTTCGGAGAAGGGATTGCGCTCCGGTCAGCCGCTTTGGCGTTTACGCATCCTGTGAAAGGCGAGCGTATGCGCTTCGAAAAGCAATAGCAAATCAATGCGTACGGTTCCATCGAGGGGACAGATCTCAAATATGTGCTCATGAGCGCACGAATCTAACAATCGGGACACATTTTGAGTTTACATGACATTAATTTCGCAAAAGAAGTATTATTTCATAATCTCAGTCTTGTTAGGACTGCTGCGTCCCTCTAAGTCAGGGGGACGATTGTTAAGAGCGGCGAGTGAAATCTCTATGTCTTCAGCCGCTTCTTCGGGAGTCAGGCATCCTATGGTTACCATATCGCAGTCCCGAATAGTATGCCAGCAAAATGTAAGGCCCACAAATGGGCTTACTCTGCCGGCAGCCAGAGGTTTTATTGTGATTACAGGCTTTTTGGCATCCCAGATTACTTTGTGTATATATTCCACTTCCACTTGCATTAAAAATCCCATGCAATTAAAAATCTGGATATATGTTTCCACATCATAGCCGTTAAGGTCAGAATATACTACCAATTCAGGCATATGTGCCGATAAGCCGGGTATCATATCGTGCTGCCTTATCATTTTGAGATAGTCTGCAAGCCTGTTAATCGTCTTTGTGTTCTTGTTGACAAGTTGCTCGACTGATGAGTGATGAGGAAGACATAATGTGGCACCGATTTTTTTGCTCTCGGCGATGACTGCTTCCGCTTCAAGGCGTGCCGCTTTGTTATCATCAACATTAATTATCGGAGTATCGATAATGATAACAGGCTTACCTGTTCTATCTTCCGCAGCTTTTACCGCTTTTAAAAGGTTTGGACTGCCGGCAAACGGACCCATAATTGTGTCAATACCACTTTTTAGGAAAACCTCAAGCATTTCGGTAGCACAATGGTGGGTATCGTTGATTTTACGAATTAGGGTATCTGCGGCGGACCCTGTATGGCTATATCCAAGTATCCAATTAGTTCCGATGATCATCCTCGACAAAGAGACGCCGCCAACCATTGTTCGGGGAAACATATAAGACACTTCCATCTCTCCTTTAGCCAAAGAATTCTTTGTATTAATTCTCGACGAAAGGCAGAAAATCCTTTATTGGGAAGTGATTATGTTGCAAAAACATATTTCATTGAGACCGCGGTACAATCAAGGTTGCCTCATTTGGCAGATTTGTTCCATCGATTGAGGCGGCCCCACTATTGGATCAGCCTATGATAATGACAGCGCCTGCTTCGGGTTTCATCCAGTCATACAAAAATTTCGCATGGCTTGTAAAATTGCGTACGCACATGTGCGATCTGGGAAATGTACCTATAGTATGAAGGTACTCGATTTTACCGGGATCTATTCTTTCGCCTTCCTTTACCTCGTAGTCCACCGGAACGCCATGAATATAAGCACCGCCGCTGAAGCGAATTGCATATGGCGCATACCCCGCTATTTCAGCTCTGTTGTCTCCTAAATATTCGAAACGTTCTTTTTTCTCAATCGCTTTATAATATCCAAGAGAGGTTTCAAATGACAAAGGTCCCTTAAGCCCTGTTGTTGACAGGGTGTATGAAATCATAGCCGTACCGTTTGGGCTTACTTCGAAAGTAGCCTGGTTCTGTTCCTTTCGGTCAACAACTATGACATGGCTGAAATTGTAAACATAAATATCAGGATTAATGAACTTTTTAGGCACAAAGAATTCTGAATTAAATGTGGGTACGAACACGCGGTAAAAAGTCTCATCTTCCGAAAGAATTTTTAGCAAAATGCCATCGGGTAGGTATCTGAAGTCTGACGCTGTGTCAGCCTTTGAATAACCCGGAGCGCTCTGGTAAATTCGATAACCAAATTCATCTGTAGCCCCATTGTTCTTTGTAGGCGGAGTGCCATTAATATTCTTATAATTGCTAATATAATGAAGCTTTCCGCCCAGAATTTGCTGATTCAGATCTTGTAGAGCATTAAGCATTTCATCGAAGCGAAATTTGCGAGGGGTACCTGCATGTGAATGAATATAACCGGTGTTAATCTGTCCGTTTTCCTTTTGCGAAACCTTGTACCATATATTTGAATCCCCGATGGTTTCTCCCTGAACTCGGTCGTGCAAAGTAATCTTCTCTGCGCAAACCACAGAACCAATTTCTTCTGAAGCCGGGTTTGGGTCCTTTAGAATTGCCGACCGGTCGGGGGCTGTCACCAAAAAATAGTCATATGAGAGCATATAGTGCTCATATTGAAGATTTTTTAGTATATCCGGCGGTAAAGTGGTACGGTATTCAGCCAAAGTGGTGTTTTCCAGGCTATCCTGCACATTGTGGCGAACTTGTACCGCTTCATCCTGAGAAAGCATCCCGGGTTCACGCTTGATTTCATTATTTTTAGCATCTTGGGTTATCTTTACATCTTCCGAAATACTTTGTGCATTAATATTTTCTTCTATAAAATGTTTTGACGACTTGATCAAATTATCTTGAAACCCTTCGGGAACCGGTTGCCTTAACGGCTTTTCAGCTTCTATCTCAGGTTGTTCCTTAGGAAGTGCCTGTTTCTGACCGGGCTCTTCGTAGCGATATATCCAAAATATTCCAAACAATGTCAAAACTACAAGTAAAAATGGCATTAATCTTCTTAGCATCTTAAAAGCTCCTTCGTAGAAAAGATCATATATAGATCATTTCTCGCTATTAAGCTTTTATACTAACCAAAAGGGGACGGAAGTCATTTTATATACAAAACATCTTATCAAAATCATGCTGAAAAAACTTTTTCATTGTGTTAAAATTAGCTAATCGGTAATACCAACCAGGGGGAC
>Ga0209105_100518_pt1 | contig 12664 bp, 12 predicted proteins | sample SedPBSmetaG_FD_184158 | JGI IMG/M metagenome (GOLD analysis project Ga0209105, IMG submission 184158) | Freshwater sediment bacterial and archeal communities from Indian Creek, Illinois, USA to study Microbial Dark Matter (Phase II) -... | ecosystem: Environmental > Aquatic > Freshwater > Creek >...
GCTACGAACCCTTCTTTTAATAAAATAATTATTAAAATGGGCAAAAAATAAACAGAAGAAAAATAATTGAAAATTGTCGGAAAAATTATTATTCCCAGAAAAGTTCCCAGTTTTGTTTTATAAACCGAAAAAGTTCTTTTTAATAAATCGGTTATGCCTGGCAAGTTTAACTCGGCAGGTAAAGTTTGCTCTTGATTTTGGTTATTCATTGTTTTTTTATAATAAGACCTCTAATTTTAATTAGAATAATTTCTAAACTAAAGTCAAGGGTAGCGAAACGTTTAACAAAAGAAAAAAGGGTTATTCATTTATGAATAACCCCTTGGTAAACGCTAATCATTAAGCGCTCACTTTATTAAGTTGTTAAAGAGCTATAATCTTCCCCAGCTTTCTTTCCCAAACTTTCTTTCATGATCCTTCAAAATCTTCTCTTGTTCCTTAGTAATTGGAAGGCCAAGCTTTGTACGAGCACGGATGTAGTGAGGATCCTTAATCCTCCAATCTTCTACAAAACTCTCCACTGTTTTTTTTAAGCGGTAATATCCCTTGCTTCCATCTGGAGCAATTCTCTTTGGATCCCAGTCAAGTATAAATCCTAAGATTCGCTCGTCTGGAAGAAGAATAAACCAGGATTCGGTTTCAAGTTTTGTTGGAAGTTGGTCTCCTTCACTGGATCCACCGGTAATCGCATACTCAGTTATCCCTTGTTCTTTCAAGAGTTCATTGAATATGTCATCTTGATCTTTACCCCACTTGTCACGTTCTACAAAGTCATATTCTTCTGTTTCAATGTATTTGTTCATAGTTATTTTTACCTCCTTAGTCCTAGCGAATTTCAAAAAACCAGTTTCGGCTTTCAAAATATCCAGCCCTCTTCGGAATGTAGGCAGTCTGTACGATGCCCTTATCGCTGGCAGGCACAAACAAACCTCTTCGTGTTCCATTCGGGAAGACAATTTCCTTATGAAACACATACTGATGTCCTTTTACGGGATGGTTCTGAATTCCCATTCTGCCCCCATTGATTACTCTTCTGATGTGGCTCTCAAGTTGAGCTTGACTAGTAATCCCAAGATTTCTCCATTCATTGCGATGACCTTCCCAGGCGTGGTGAAGTTCAGTTCCAGCTATTGAAAAGTTCTCCCTTTTCGGAACATTCCTCACCATCCTCTCTACATAATTTAATACCTCATCCCCATGTCTGTCAAGATGGGTAGCGAAACGCCGAGCATCATCAGGATTCCTGAGAACCCTTTCGTAGATAGCTCGGAGTTGACCATCCTGGACAAGGCGAGTGGTAAGGCGAGTAACTCCATTGAGAATAACTCGGAGATCATTGGCAAGTTGTGTTGGGTTTCTCCAACGGTTCAGGTCTGCTACGAATCTTAAAGTGCTTTCTATGAAAGCTTCTCCTACAACAGAAGAGATTCTCTTAAGGTTTTCGGTCACTCGAACAATATTTTTGGTAACACTCACAACCTTGTCCCCTGGACCAGTAAAAGTAGTTGCTAGTCCAAGAAGAGCAAGCCCTCCAATTAATGGATTTGCCCTCTCGTCTCCTATAACAATAAGAGTTGCCTGCTGTCCAATATCAATGGCGTCACCAATAATCACCAGATCTAATCCCATTCTGGATGCCATTTCTGTTAAGTTATTTGGTTCTCCTCTGATGATGCGATAGACGGCAGCACCAGTTGGATTACCAAAAATCCGTTCTCCTGTCCGAGCCAGAGTCTGATCCAGCCAAGAAGCTCGATTGTAATGCCAATCTAGCCTTTTGCTTTCCAGTCCGTTGTGAGTTGCCCAGACAGTGTATTTGTTGTTACCGACATTAACCGGAATTCTGTCAATAATCCAACGACCATTAGGGGCAACCTGACCAACTCCAACCACTTGACCATTTCGGGCAATAAATATCCGAGAGCCGGGAGTGCCTTGACCTTCAAAAGTTGTCCAATCTTCATTGTGAAAAAACAGATTAAAAGGTGAGGCAATCAACGGAACTCTTGGGGGTAAGATTGGGGCAGGTGTAGGTGTAGGTGTAGGTGTTGGTCTAGGTGCAGGTCTCGGAGCAGGCGTTGGTCTAGGTGCAGGAGTCGGTGTAGGTGCAGGCGGAGGAGGCAGAGGAGCGGGAGCAGGTGGTGTATAGGTCACTGTAAAATGACGTGACGCAGTTCTGCCCTGATTATCTCTTAATGTCACTGCCCAGTTTAAGGTTCCAGACCAAGTAGCTTCTGTTCCCACCACTCTGGGCGTAAGTCTCATGGATGTGTCTGAATGTATCGCTACATCGAGATTCCAGTTATGATCTCCTCTTGACCATGTTGCTCTGCTGTTTATCGGATGGCGAATCCCCTGAAGATCAGTTATTGTTCCACTCCAGTCAAACGTTATTGCTGTCAGGTTGTTGAAATTGCTCCCAGCAGCTGTCAATGTTGCATTAAAAGGTGCAGTGGTCACATTGAAAGATGTTGGTGATAGCGAAGTGAGACTGAGAACTGGCTGAACAGGCGCAGGTGTCGGTGTAGGTACAGGCGGAGGAGGCAGAGGAGCGGGAGTAGGTGGAGGCGTGGGTGTCGGGGCAGGAGCAGGAGCAGGTGGAGGTGGAAGTGTAGGTGCAGGCGGTTGTACAGGAGCAGACGGAGGAGATGCAGGGGGGCTAACAGGTGGCAAAACATCAATGTGAAGGGTACGAAAAACCTCTCGGTGTGATGTATGTCCCAAAGGACGGTCAGAAACATAGAAAGTAACCTGCATTCTACGACCAGTAAAGTTTCGGCAAGGAAGCCAGGTGATCAACCCAGTAGTTTGATTAAGTTGAAGGGGGGTGGGCCAGGCCTGAAGTACATAAACCAATCTCTGTCCTTCGGGATCATTAGCCCGAACTTGGAGAGAGAATAGCTCTCCCTCTCTTGCTGTGAAAACTTGACCTTCTGAAGGAAATGAGATGGTCGGGAGTTGGTCAGCAGGAGCAGGAGCAGGTGGAGGTGGTGGAGGTGCAGGAACATGAATAATTCTAAACTGCCAAGCGCCGGACCATTGTCCGATTGGACTACTAGAACGAACCCGCCAAAAATAGGTTTGTCCAAGGACTAAATCCTGGTTGTCCAACCGCCAGGATGTTCCATGAATCCCTCCCAGGTGATACCGTACCAGATCCGTAAAAACACTATCTCTCGCAATCTGTAATGCATAATTGGCCGAACCGGGAATGGCCTGCCACTGGAATATTGGTCTTAAATCTGTTATCTCGGAATTGTTGTGAGGAGATATTAAGGTTGGCGCAGGCAGTCCATCGAAGTGAAAAACCCGCACTTCCGAAGGATTTGACCAGATTCCATTTACATGAGCTCGTACTTTCCACTGAAATGTCCCCTGCACTGTTGGCGAATAAGGATAACTTGTCGAATTCGTTTCATCAAACAACCAACCAGCCCCACCTACTGGGAGCAAGAGATACAACCTGTATCTCGTAGCTCCCGAAACGCTGCTCCACTGAAAGGTAATACTGCCTGTTTGGCGAGAATGATTCGCTGGTGAAATAAGAGTAGGTGGTTGTACAAACGCAGACGATAAACTTCTACCCTCAACCTGTCTGATACCATCTAAAGGAGAGAAAATCATTGACAATACAACAAGGACCGCAACTATCTTTCTTAACCAATTCATTTTTTTACCCCTTTCTTTTTTTGGAGATTTGGTTTTAAACCCTTCACTGATTCCATTAACTTTTCTCATCTTCATACCCGTCCTTTCTTTTAATCTTTTTTTCCAATCAATTCTTTTTTTACAATCTTGCAATCATCACAATCACCCCTTTCCATATTTGGTTGTTAATGTGCTTTCTTGAAGCATAAACTCATAACTCACCATGGCAAAATAGTTTGTCCTCCTTTCTTGCCTAAGATTAGTAAGCATATGAATTAAAGCGCTTCATTCTACTGATAAATAATAATATAACCAAAAAAACTTGTCAAGAAATGGACGGGGTTCAACCCCGTCCATTTTTTACTTTTCTCTTATTATTTAAACTAGATCCTTTTTTAAAAAAATCGAGTAAAACTTTATTTTGGTTATATGCTAAATTATCTAACAAATCTTTTTTCGCAAGCCACTGATAATCAGATAACTCTTGTTTATTTATTTTAATATGCCCTCTAATTAAGCCCGTATAATAATTTGCTATAATGGTTTTAGTATTTTTTTTTATTTTATAAGATTTGAAAAAAGAATATTTTATCGTCAAACAACCTAATTCTTCTCTGATCTCTCGTATTAAACATTGTTCTAATGTTTCATTTTCTCGTTTAGTGCCTCCGGGTAAAGACCATAGGCCAGGCTCTTGTACGGTATTCGCTCTTTTCACAAGCAATACTCTTTTTTTATCATTCATTGATATAAGATTAACCGTGTTGATTATGTCCATAAAAAAACGGGGTAAATAAGATTATAGAGCGCGGGGTCAGACCCCGCTCCGGCTTCACAACATCACCGCCTCTTCTTCTCTTCTTTTTTGTAAAAATTCCTTTAAAAATCTTCATTTATTTATTCCTTTATATCTTCCATTATGTATCTGAACTTATGCATTATAATTAAAAGTATCTTTAATAGAAACATCTTTTCCATCTTCAGTTCTTATTTGATGATTTTCTGGGTGTACAAAAATATCAATGATATTTCTGATAAATTTTGTTTTTACATCTCTATGAATTTTAATAAGTTGTCGTGCGTCATCTTCTGTTAAGTTGGGCATGAGTTTCTCCAAATCAAGTCCGACAATTTTCTTTCCAACATCTTCGGGAATAGCACAACTTCTATCCAAAAGTCGCTTTAATTCATATTGATATTTTTGTAAATCCGGTCTTTCGCGGAGAAATTTTGCAAGTATAATACCTCTGAAAGGGAAATTTTTAACGTCGCCCTCACCGAGGATTTTTTCGGCTAACGTTGTTTCTTTGGAAAATAACTTTTGCTTTGTGGTTTCTGAAAGAAAACCAACACCCAACGCAGAGGCGACATAAATACCTCCGTTTTCTTTGAGAAAATCCTCGCCTAAAACTTCTTTTGCAACTTCGCGATTAATAAGATAATAAGCTTTATTCACATCCAAAACTTTATTCGCGAAAATATCTCTGCCTTTTCCAGTTTCGCCACTTCCTTTTTTATCATGATCTAAAAGCTCAGAAAGTTTTTCTTCTGTAAGTTCTTTACCGCTATCAGCAATTATTTCGTAAAGAAGCCTGCCTGTCCTGCCATTTCCGTCAGAATAGAGATGAATAGATTGAAGTGCATAATAAACTAATAACGCGCGATCTTCGTTATTTGGGATCTCTTTAAAGGCGTCGAAAGTTTCTTTCATTAATTCTTCTTTTTGCTCAATAGGTGGTGGTAAATATGAAATACCCTTATCTAAACCGCCAAGAGAAAAAGAAATTGTTACTTCACTTCCATCTACAGAACGTTGTTTTATTGGTATCTCACGTAATATACCATTAAGACGAGTTAAATAATTTCTAAAGTCTTCATAAGAAAGATTTTGAATCCATTTATCAAATTGCTCATCTGATTTTCGGACATCCAAAAATTTCGTTCTATCTAAAAACCGAAAAACTTTTTTGCCAGTTTCTAATTTTTCTTCCACTGGCTCTTGTTTTTCTTGTGGAGATATAGGTTGTGGAAATGATTCAATTTTCACAATTTCTCTATTTCGCAGGATTAACCACTCTGCCTAAAAATAAAATGTTTCCACTATCTTTTTCTTGGATAAGAAAAATAAACGGATGATCAGCATTAAATATTTTTATTTGTCTTTGCGCCGCCCCTTCGCAAACTACCGTTGTGGCTCCAGCTACTTCTGTCCCTTCTTCATCAACTTTAACAAACGCTCGATGAATTATTTGATCAATCCAAAGATTTTTCTCTCTATTCACGCCTGAAAAATCAGCATCTTCCTTAGAAAAAACGGCAGGCATACCCATAGAGCTAAGAATATCTGCCATTAAATATTGTATATCAAGTTCAAATTTAGGTAGAACAATAACATCTAATTTTTCTTTTTTCATTTGACCTTTCAATTCGTTAAGTTTTTCTATTGTTAAATTTAATTCAATAATATTAATACTTTCCTTTGGTAATAATATTAACATGGAAATTTTATTTTCTTTATATGGTAATTCCAAAATTTGTAAACCATCAATGTCAATATAATTAAATAGATGTTCATCTGCGCTCATGCGCATCATTGGCGTCTTTATAATCTTTGTTGATGTAACCTTAAAATCCTGTTCACAGGTATTCGTTTTATCAAATTCTTGTTCCCATATTCCTTTAAAATAGACTGCATTAGTAAAGATAAGTCTTGTTAAGGCATTAATGCCTCCTTGTGAAATCAAATTTTTTATTTTATTCGCCGTTTGTTGTTCTATAAAAAGGTTAATTATTTGTCGCGACACTTCTGTCTCTCCTATAAAATCAAGATTCATTATTTTACCGTCGTAATATTTTTTTATTATTAAAAGATATTCTTCTAATAATTTATAGTCTTTTTGTACCCATAAGGCATTAACCACATTTAGTTCGTATAAATCATTTTTCTTGTTAATTTTATTATAAATAGTGGCAAAATTTGGTCTTAAAATATCGTTTTCTGGAAAATGGAAAACTGATTTTATTTCTTTTGCTGTTTGTCCTTTTACTCCCTCATAAACCATTGCTAACGCGGTAAAAATGCTAAAAGGAGAATAGAAAATATTTTCTTTCTTAGATTTATTTAGTTGAGAATATAAATCAAAAGCAAACTTGTTGTTTGCATTGATTACTTCTTGTATTTGCTTTGTAGAACCAGTATCGTCTACAGTTAAGAACTGAGTTGATTCATGTATAAATTCTTTAGTCATATTTTATTAATGGTATTTTTATTTTTCATAATTTCCCACAACTTTTTCACAACATCACCGCCTCTTCTTCTCTTCTTTTTTGTAAAAATTCCTTGAAGAATTCAAACAAAATTCCAAGCAAAGGAACAGCTAAAATTGCGCCCAAAAACCCCCAAAGAACTCCTCCAATAGCCAAGGCAAGTAAAACTAAAACAGGAGATAGTCCAATAAATTTTCTTGTTAAAATGGGCAAAATAATATTATTTTCAATTTGCTGAATTAATGTAAAAATAACTACAACAAAAATTGCTTGCATCATATTGGTCAACGCAATAATAACAAAAATAATCATCGTAGCAATAATTGGACCAATAGTGGGAACAAAATTTAAAATTCCTGTCAACAACCCTAAAGAAAACGAATACCTCACTTCAAAAAATAACAACACTGCATAAGAAAGCACCCCAACAAATAAAGACCCTAAAATCCTTGAAAAAAACCAGGCGTTTACTTTGTTTTGACATTTTGTCCATAAAGACAATACATAACCTTCATATTTTTTAGGAAACAAAAGAGATAATGTTTTTTCTATCCCCCTTTCTTCTAAAGAAATAAAAATAGCAATGGTTAAAACAAAAATAGCGGCAAAAATACCACCAAATAGAACAAAAACAGCTCCAAAAATAGTAGCCGCCATTTCTTCTAATGTTCTTCCAAGAACCATAATAAAATCCTCAAAGCCCCTTAATGCTTCAATTCCAAGGCCCCTTAACGGTGGTGCAATTTGATCAAAATAATGAGGCAAAACCCTAACAAAACTTTGAATTTCATTAATAAATAAAGGGATAATAAAATATACTAATAAGGAGGTTGTAATAAAAAACCCCAAATAAACAAGAATAACTGCTAAAACTCGTGGCACCTTAATTCTATTTAAAAAATCAATTATTGGGGTAAATAAAATTGAAATAATTAAGGCAAAAATAAATAAGATTAAAATATCGCGTACTTGATAAAGAATATAAAAAAAGATTACTGCTAAAGCAATTTTTAAAATTGTTCCCCATGATATGTCTAATATTTTTTCGTTGTTCATAATTTTAATAATTGTTGAAATTTTTCTTTATTTTCAAATGGACCGATTAGGGCAAGATTTAATTTTTCTGGCTTAAAAATATCTTTGGCCGTCTTTAGAATATCATTTTCAGAAACTTTATCAATCTTTTTAAAGATTTCATTAGGAGTTAAAATTCTTTTTTCTAAAAGCTCCTGTCCAGCATAAAAAGAGGCCTGAGCATCTGATGACTCCAAAAGCAATGTTGTTTTCCCTTTAATATAATCCTTTGCTTTTTTCAATTCTTGTTTAGGCACTTTCTTTTGGGAAATTTTTTTATATTCTTTCAAAATAATTCCAATCGCTTTTTCAATACTTTTATTATCTATACCAGCAGAGGTCACCAAATAACCAGTATCAGGATTTTCTTCAACCTGAGTTCTTACATAATAGGCAATTCCTAATTTTTCTCTTATTTCTATAAAAAGACGCGAACTCATCATTCCGCCCAAAATTATTCCCAAAATTTCTTGAGCATATTTTTGGGGATGAAAATTATTATATCCCCTTACGCCTAAACAAAGATGGGTTTGGTCAGTTTTTTTAAAATGTAAAAGGCATTCTGGTTTAACCTGTTTTTCTATCACTGGCAAGCTTTCTTGATGTTTTTTAATGTTAATTTTTGAAAAATATTTTTTTATATCAGCAATAATTTCTTTCTCGTTAAAATTACCAGCCAAACAACAAATGGTATTAGAAGCAGTATATTGACTTTTTCTATACTTTAATAATTTTTCGCGACTCATCTGTATTACACTTTCTTTGGTGCCAGCTATATCCCAGCCAGCTGGTTGATCACCATATAATAATCTATGCCATAAAGTATGAACATAACTAGCTGGATGATCAAAATACATATTAATCTCTTCAACAATTACCCCTTTTTCTTTCTCAATTTCTTTTTCTGGTAATAAGGAATTTAAATAGATATCAGAAACCCAATCCAAGGCCAACTCTAATTGAGAATCAGCCACCTTAGCAAAATAGCCAGTATACTCTTCTGAGGTAAAAGCATTATATATTCCACCCACTTTATCTAGAGTCTCAGCAATTGCAATTGTTGATGGTCTTTTTCTGGTTCCTTTAAAAAACATATGTTCTAAAAAATGAGAAATGCCGTTTGTTTCTTTGGTCTCATATTTAGAGCCAGTTCCAACTAAGGCCAAAACCGTTACTGCTTGACTATTTTTTTCAGGAACAGTAATAATTCTTAATCCATTTTTAAGGGTTATTTTTTTAAACATTTAATTTTTCTTTTAATACCTTGGCTAAATCTTTAATTCCCACTCTATCTTGTTTCATTGTGTCGCGGTCGCGTAGGGTAACTGTTTCATCTTCTAAACTCTTAAAATCAACTGTAATACACCAAGGAGTGCCAATCTCGTCTTGAGAATAATATCTTTTGCCAATATTTCCTCTATCATCCCAAACAATATAAAATTCTTTTTTTAAGTCCTTATACACCTTTCTTGCCAGTTCAACTATCTCAGGTTTATTTGCTAATAGAGGGAAAACCGCTGCTTTATATGGAGCAACATTAGGATGAAGTTTCAAAACAACCCTGGTCTCGCCATTTTCTAATTTTTCCTCTTGATAGGCATTACTTAAAATCGCCAATAAAGTTCTATTCAAACCAAAGGTTGGTTCAATAACATGAGGAATATATCTCTTTTTATTTTCATCATCAAAATACTCTAAACTCTGACCACTCATTTTTTGATGACTGGAAAGGTCATAGTCAGTTCGATAAGCAATTGCCCATAATTCATCTTTTCCAAAAGGAAAATCATAATAGATATCAATTGTCTTTTTAGAATAATGAGCCCTTTCTTCTTTGGGAATTTCAATATTTTCAACTTTATTTCTATCTAATCCAATAATGGGCAAAAAATTATGTATATAATCAAGCCACTCCTGAAAAATCTTTTCCCAATCTGCGTCTGGAGAAATAAAATATTCAATTTCCATTATTTCAAACTCTAATGTTCTAAAAATAAAATTACCAGTGGTTATTTCATTACGAAAAGATGTTCCTATTTGACCAATCCCAAAAGGTATTTTAACGTTGGTTGAGTCTAAAACATTCTTAAAATTAATAAACATATTTTGAGCTGTTTCTGGTCTTAAATAAGCGGTTAAACCCTCTTTTTCCACTGGACCAATTGTTGTTTTAAACATTCCAGAAAAAAATTTTTCCTCAGTAAATTCACCGCCGCAATCAGGACATTTAGAAGCATCTTTTAATTTATCTGGTCTAAATCGCTGATGACATTTTTTACATTCCACTAAAGGGTCTTTAAAATTTTCTATATGTCCGCTTGCCTGCCAAACCTTAGGGCTTATTAATATCTGTCCATCTAAACCAATCATATCTTCTCTTTGTTGAACAAAATATTTCCACCACAATTGTTTTATATTATTCTTTAATTCCACTCCCAAAGGCCCATATTCATAAGTATTCGCCAAGCCGCCATAAATCTCTGAGCCCGGATAAACAAATCCTCGGCGCTTAGTCAAAGAAATAATTTTTTGCATTGTTTTGTCCATATTTTTATTATACTAATTTTTAAAAAAAATAAAAGCTAATTGAAATAAATATTTTAATAATTTATAATAATATTATTATGCTACAAAATAAAGAATCTAAGTTTTTCAAAATATTTTTAATTTGCAATCTGTTTTTGTTATTAACAGGCACAGCGATTATTGCTAATCGTCTATTTTTTAGAGAAATAGAAATCAAAATAGAAGGAATAGAATGGGTTGAAGAATTTAAAATAGAAATTCCTGAAATTAAATTAAACAATCCTTCTATTTTAGTTATTGGGCCGGATAAAGCGACGATAAAAGAAGATAAACTTGAAATTCATAAACAAGGCACCCAAATAGGTAAAAATCTTAATAGTCAGATTTTAATCCCTTTAAGAATAGAAAGCAAAAAAGAAGATAAGTCCCTGTTTTTTATTCCTCAATTTAGGGCAAAAATAATCGGCGGAGAAAAGATTGGTGAAGAGGATTTAAGATTGAAGGCAAATTTTTCTTTATATTTATTAACTAATAATTGCCCAGAAGATAGAGAAAAAATACAAGGACAAAATTTTATTCTATGCGATATTGAAATATCTTCATCTAATGTGATGAGTTTTAGTATTACTGAAAGACGAAAAAATATTTTAGTTAATGAAATAAAAAATCTAACCAATAAACAATATTATATCTTAGCTCTAAAAATAGCTCCTGATCTAAAAAAAATTAAAAATCTTTCCTCTTTTTCAATAATAGTTGAAAATATTACTCCAGAGTTAATAGTTCCTGAATAATAAAAAATGATTAGTTTATCAAAAAGACAAAAAATAATAATGGTAATAGTGGGGCTAAATATCTTAATAGCCTCTTTTGTTTTTTCAATCATTAGTCAAGGAAATAAATTAGAAGTGATTTTTTTTGATGTTGGCCAGGGTAGTTCTATTTTTATTGAAACCCCTCAAAAAAAACAAGTTCTAATTGATGGTGGTCCAGATAGTTTATTAATTTTAGAATATTTATCTCAAGAAATGCCTTTTTGGGATAGGCAGATTGATATTATTATTTCCACTCATTCAAGCGCTGACCATTTAACTGGTTTAATTGAAACCTTAAAGCGATTTAAAATAGATAAAATTATTTGGACTGGAATGAACGACGATAGCTTAACTCATCTCCAGTTTATTGAAGAAATAAAAACATCTAAAAAGAAAGGAGCAGAAATAATTACTGCTCAGTTTGGTCAAAAAATTTATTTAGATTCAGAAATTTATTTAAAAATTTTAAATCCTTTGGTAAGTTTACAAGGAACAGATCCAATCAATCACAACAATGACTCAATTGTTACTCGTTTAAATTTTAATAAGGTCTCTTTTCTTTTTACTTCTGATATTGAAAAAGAAAGAGAGTTTTTATTGCTTCAAAAGCAAAAATACTTAGGGCAAAATTTTCTCTCAGCTGATATTTTAAAAATTCCCCATCATGGTTCTAAAACATCATCTATTAAAGAGTTTTTGCGAGCAGTAAATCCAAGCACCGCTGTTATTCAATCTGGAAAAGATAATCAATTTGGCCACCCACATCAAGAAGTAATAGATAGATTAAACAAAAAAGAAATAAACATCTTCCGCACTGACCTTGACGGGACAATAAAAATCCTCTCTGATGGAGAGAGATATGAAGTTATTACAAGAAATTAAATTTTTAGTAATAAGCTAGTTGGAATTGTTTTTTTAATCCTCCAGATAATAGTTAAAAGAATGATGTAATAGATTATTATTGCAGAGATTGAAATATCTTCAAATTGAAGATCTCCCAGCAAAGGAAGATTAGCAAGGAAATTATTTAAATAAACAAGCAAGGAAAGTAATAAATAAACGATACTGCTAAAAACTATAGCTAATGGCGGCAAAACTACAGAAATTAATAAAAAAATAATGCCAAAAAATAAGATGAGTGATGAAAAAGGAATGGCTAAAAAATTCGCTAATGGTGAGATAAATGGAAAGTTATCAAAATAATAAACTGTTAGCGGTCCTAAAAATAAAAGAATGGCCAAAGAAATTAAAAAAGTATTTAAAAAGAAACTTAATAATGGCTTTTTTTCTATTTTTATTTTTAATCCAAGTTTTTCATAAGCAAAATATTGTAA
>Ga0209105_100520_pt1 | contig 12621 bp, 12 predicted proteins | sample SedPBSmetaG_FD_184158 | JGI IMG/M metagenome (GOLD analysis project Ga0209105, IMG submission 184158) | Freshwater sediment bacterial and archeal communities from Indian Creek, Illinois, USA to study Microbial Dark Matter (Phase II) -... | ecosystem: Environmental > Aquatic > Freshwater > Creek >...
CAAGAAATATGAAACCACCATAATTTCCTTAACATCCAAGAAATATGAAACCACCATAATTTCCTTAACATCAAGAAATATGAAACCACCATAATTTCCTTAACATCAAGAAATATGAAACCACCATAATTTCCTTAACATAAATAAAGCTGGCACCTTCTATCCTCTCGGTCGACTTTGCCCATTTGGGCGAGCAGATTGTCGCGGCTGCCAAAGCAGGCGCCGACTACATCCATATCGATGTCATGGACGGACAGTTTGTCCCTAAAATAACTATCGGCGACGGGGTGGTCAAGGCGATTCGTCCCCACACCACCCTTCCCCTCGATGTTCACCTGATGGTCAATTCTCCCGAGAGACAGATCGAGAGCTTCGCCCAGGCTGGAGCCGACATCATCACTGTTCATGTGGAGGCTTGCACGCATCTGCATTGCGTTGTATTGGATAGGAATTTGCTTTTCGCAGTGCAGTTAATAAATCTGACATTATTCTCAAAAATCAAGAGATTTTTTGCAGCACAATAGAAAATTGATTGGTATGAAGTTTAATCTCATCTTCTTTTTGGCGAGTGGCCTCTAACCCTTATACTACAGGGCTAGAGGCCACTCGCTAAAAAGAAGATGCGTAAAAACAGAACTTATTCAATATTTAGTTAACAAATACTTTTACGGGTACCAATAACCGTTTCATTCCTATCCGTTGCTTTATCACAATAATCTTTTAGTATGCTTCAAATCGCAAAATAATTTACTGTTATCATAATATCTCTGCTTCGTTATGGCAGTAAAATTTCTGTACAATTTATTCTACCATTGTGTTATGTAGCCGTAAAGCCATTTCTACATTTATTTCTTGCTTTTTAACCCAAGATATCGAGCCGTCCGCTCTTTGGAGCAATTCGTTCTTTTTGTTTGAAATATTTGATCTCATAGGAAATATGTAGTAAACTATGATTAGCTTGGTAATACAAGAGAGTAATTAAATAGTCACTCACAAAGAATCTGAAAGGAGCAATATTCTATGGGAATTCTAAAATTCAGCGTAAACGCAAAAAGTGAAAATCCTACAAAAACTATTGTTGAAGCTCGTGGGTTCAAACTGATAATTGACGAGCCGGAAAGTCTTGGCGGAACAGATGATGGACCAAACCCGGTAGAATATGTACTGGCAGCATTTGCTGGATGTTTAAATGTCGTAGGGCATGTCGTTGCAAAGGAAATGGGCTTTAAACTAGACGGAATCCAATTTGAGCTTGATGGAGATTTAGACCCTGCCAGATTTTTAGGGAAATCGTATGCTGAAAGAGCAGGTTATCAAGAAATAAGAATAAATATAAGGCCTAACACAGATGTTGACAAAGAAACCTTAGATAAATGGCTTACCATAATAAAAGACAGATGTCCGGTTAGCGACAATATTTCAAACTCAACTCCAGTCAAAATCTCGTTAGGATGAAGAGTGAGCTGTTTAAGTGATATAAGCATAAACTTATATCACTTTTTTTATCTTATGTTTTTTTACAGCTACTAAGCCTGCCATAACAAGAGCTGTTATTGGGATCGCAGATATTAGTCCGATACTCCCCGCTAAAGCTCTCACAACTTCGGATGCTATCATATCTCGGTTGATAATTTCGCTAAAAGGTACATCATAAGCTAAAAACAATAACATCAGATGCAGCGATCCCCCTACATAGGCTAGAATCAGGGTATTTGACATGGTACCCATCATATCTCTGCCTACGTTCATACCGGACTTAATCATTTTTATGGGTCTGATCCCCGAATTGTGTTCCCGTATCTCGCTCATAGCAGAAGCTACCGACATCGAGACATCCATTACTGCTCCCAAAGCTCCAAGAATTATCCCGCTAAAAAGTAATCCTCTGAAGTCAAACTGTACTTCCAAAGGGATAAACATCAGCATTTGGGCTTCCTCATTCCCCAATCCGGTAAGATTAGCCATAGATCCTATTGTCCAAGCAACTAATCCAGCTACCAAAACCCCTCCCGTAGTTCCTGCTATAGCCGCCCAAGTCTTCTTGTTAAACCCACTTACAATTAATAACGTGATTAATGAAATTAATGCACACACTCCAATCGACAGCAAAATCGGACTATAACCCTTTAGAAGTAGCGGAAGCAATATCTTGACTACAGCAATTCCGGTAATAGTTAATGTAATTACGGTTTTTAAACCTTTAAGTCCCCCAACGATAACCAGGACTAAAACAAACGCAATCACTAAATACACGAGATATTTATCCCTTGCTATCTCCATTATAAATGCACTAGCCAGAGCCCCGCCTTCATCTTCTTCCAAATATAGCAGAACTTCATAGCCCTTCTCCAACCACCATGTTATGAACATCGATATAATTTTCAATTTCTGCAACTTTTCCCGTGAATTGTCCTGTAGTAATTTCAACTCCAACTAATTGATATCTGACTTCAAAACCGCTGCCATCCGGGTCATCAATAGATTCACCAAGGTTTATTTGGGTATCCTCGATAATTCTGATGATTCTTCCTCTCTCGACTTGAACTTTTTCATCAGCAGTTATCTCTTCCTGCCCGATTCCTATCTCGTTTTGTGCCATCACCACAGTATTGCTCATAAACAAAATAAAAACCAAGCACTTCCAATTTATTGCCATCTAATAACCTCCATCAATCATGTGACCTAAGATCGTGAATTGTTTAATGTTTAGAATAGAATTTGCAGCAAATAATAAGCAGATGATCAACGCAGATACACAAGCATGCACAGAATTCTATGACAATTTCAAATATATTTCAAGAGGCAAAGACACTTGAAATGTTGCAAATGGAAGTCAAACCTCGCATCTTTTTCCCTGCAAATAATTTTAATAATTACTTTAATCACAGCTTAAGCATTCTATCGGTTAAAATTTTAAAAAAATATAATAATATACTAAACCCATATTCTCATTGTAGCAGAAAATTGACTGAGAAATGGACATTTATTCCACCAATCCGTAAATTCGTAGAGAAATAATCATGCAGGTTCGATAGGCGATGTATCCCGTTTGGAAATATTGCGGCAATGTGCCTTGTTCAGCTTGCTCTTGTACATTAATTCATCAGCTTTTTTTAGTAAGCTTTCGATGCTGCAGTGCTCATCGCATGGACTGCAATCAACAATACCGGCACTAAGAGATAATTTATAATCAGTTTCAGCAGCAGTATTAAGACAATCTAAATTCACCTGCATGCGGTTAATAATAGCGTTTCCATTATCCGTATCAATGTCGCTTAGAATAACAACAAACTCATCCCCACCTATGCGAGCAATAACGTCCGACTCTCTGAAGGTACATTTGAGCAAGTTCGCTGTTGCGCTTAAAGCTTTATCACCCTCACTATGCCCGTAATTGTCATTTACTGCTTTCATTCCGTCAACATCAATAAAAACAAACCAGATATTTGTTTTCTTACGCTTAGCCTCCCTTATCAATTGTGTGGCTAAGAGGAAAAACCCCCGACGATTTTTTAGTCCGGTAAGCTCATCCGTAACAGACAATTCTTCCAGCTTCGCCTCGCTTGCGGCAAGCTTATCTATTATGTTTTTCTGCTCGCAATTTAGCTGATCAAGACTGATCCACTGTACTCTTAATCGGAACAAAAGAAAAAGCAGCCCTATAGCCACAATAAGGAAAATAGCAGCGTGGGTGGCAACTATGATAATAATTTGCTGTCCGTTCATAGCAAAGCGTGATGATCCCTGCTCCCTCACGGATAAACCACCTATAAGATCTCCTTCCTTATAACCTTCGGGATATATTAAGGAAGTGGATATCAACCTAATAGGCACCATATATTTTAACACTGTATCTGAACCATTTTCTATAATTGAAAATCTTTCCGTGTGTCCGTTTTCAAACAGTTCCAGTGTTTCGCTCTCCCATTTGTCAGGGGCATTGATCGGGTTTATCGGTTGTAGGCTTGTCACGCGTATAGATTTCCGGGTCAATCCATGAAGCCAGGCAAGCTCGGATTTCTGGTATATGATTGCGCTCGGAGATACCTGTGCAAGCCTTAAGCCGCATTTCGTAAATACATCTCTAAAAGGCATTTGAGCAAAGAATGGTTCCATTGGAATCCATTCGGTAATCGGCACAAATACTCGTTCATGTTGATCTGCCCAAAGCATTGTTGATAATGCTACCTCGGTCAGTGTCTGCGCTTCAGACAAAAAGGCTTTAATTGTGTTCTGCCTTAGGGTATAGATATTCCAGAACAGTGAAGCTGAGACTAACATCAACCATACTGAAAGCGGTAAAATCCACAGTATAGGCGAATAATCGGTTAACATGCTTTTTATTGATCTTTTAAGATTCATTTTCATGCAAATTACCTCGTACACTTCGACATTCTCGTTATATAGGTGTCGGAATTACCCGCTGTTAGAGGTTGTCTCCCAGCACCACTGTATCTGAAAACAGTACCGATAATGCTTAAATAAATAAAAGCAGACTCGCCGCCATAACCATCATGCCTGCTACAAGCCCATAAATGGAAAAATGGTGCTCACCGTACTTTCCGGAAGTCGGCAACAGCTGATCAAACGATATAAAAACCATTATTCCTGCCACTAAGCCGAATGTCAGCCCAAACGCAAGCTCGTTAAAAAAACGTCCCAATAGAAGAAATGCCACCAAACCACCAAGCGGTTCTGACAGTCCTGACAAAAATGAGTAGAAAAAAGCTTTTTTCTTATCGCCAGTACCATAATAGACTGGTATAGACACAGCTATCCCTTCAGGAATATTATGAATCGCTATCGCGATGGCGATAGGTATACCAAGGCGCAAATCATAAACAGCAGCTGTAAACGTAGCAAACCCTTCAGGAAAATTATGGATAGCAATCGCGATCGCAGTCAATATACCCATTCTTGCAAGCCCTGATTTTTTATGGGTCTCGTCCAAATCTTCAACTTTATAGACAGTATGTGGGTTTCCAATCGTAGGGACAAGTCTGTCTATTATTCCAATCAAAAGCATCCCCCCAAAAAAGGCAACTATTGTCCAAAATGTGCCCTCTCTTTCATTAAGAATAGAAATAAGCGATTCTTGTCCCTTAGTAACAATTTCCATAAACGATACATAGATCATAACACCGGCAGCAAACCCCAATGCGACTGATAAAAACTTAACATTGGTCTGTTTTGTGAAAAACGCCAAAGCACTTCCTATGCCAGTAGCAAGTCCGGCAAAAAGAGTCAATCCAAATGCAAACGCTATATTAGTAGGTTCCATACAGTTCACCTTCCTTTTAGTTCAAATTAACATTAACTTGAAACCATCAATACTTTATCCCTATGAATATTCTATTGATAATGATAATCGTTGTCAATAGTTTTTAAATATTGATGTGATCTGCTCCTATGACATCATTATCTTTTCTCTCATAAGTGACATTTTATCAAGAATAATTAGCAAGGTGACATTATCACAGATTAATCACACGATGCTTAAATTTTAATTGACAATGATTATCAGTCGTGTTATCATCCCTGACTTTGGTATCAGACATTCAAAAATGGTGCAAACATTGTCATAATTAGGAAAGTCGACTCGATTAAAGTCGGATCTTTTAGTTCTACAGCTTGTAATTAAGGATTGACTTTAATTGCGTTTCTGACAGGGAATAATTCCGTAGTGGAAGTTTTGTAGTTTCTGATAAGCGCTTAATAAAATCCGAATCCATCGTGGTGTTGATATACTTTCCCTCCGCTTCGGTAACCCTAAAGTCTTTCATAAAACTGAATATTTCAGAGGTTCCGTATTTGTTTTCCAGCACTTTAAACTGAAAAATTCTCTCTAACAGTACGGTTAGATAGCAGATGAGAAAATGTCCCTTTATGGTGCTTTCTTTTTGCACAAATACAGGACGTGCGTCAAGGTCAGACTTCATAATCCTGAAAGATTCCTCAATGCGCCAGAGATTATGATAAATGCTGTAGATGTCGGAATCCGTCATGCGAGTTTCGCTTGTTACGATAAGATTGTATCCGGCCAGCTGTAAATCCTTGTCGATGGCTTCCTGATTTATGCTGACTTTAGCTTTTCCTCCTTTTCCATCGGTAAAGTTCATATATTTTCCGGTTTCTCCGTAATCATCTCTCTTTGCTTGCGATAAGGTAAGAGACTTTGCTTTTTCAACCATCCTATTTATCTCATACCGTTTTTTTGCTGCTAGAGTGGAATTGTATGTAACGAGCCGTTTTTCGGTAAGCTGTACAGCAACCTCTTTCCCTTCATGCTCCACAGTATACGGAAACTGGTCTGTGCATGATTTGTAGCGATACAATTCTTTTCCGTTCTTGTCCTTAACCACTTTGTAATCATTTTCAAGCAGTACCCATTCCTTTTCCTTTTTCGGTAGACCCTTTACGGATTTGGAAAACAGATACCCGTCGCCGTTTTTCTTGGAGAAGGCAATGTTTTGGGCGCAATTAAGACCCTTGTCCGCAACATGTATGGTCTTGCCGGTTATGTTGTTCCGCTTTTTTAAATTGTCGATTATGTCCCTTAACACAGGCTTTTCAGACTCATTACCGGGATACATTTCCATCCCGATAGGTATCTGATTGTTGTCAAGCAGAAGACCAAGACCGACAATAGGATCTTTTCGGTTTTCCTTGCTGGGCCCTTTTTTCTTGAAATCATCTTCCCTGTCAATTTCAAAGTAAAAGTTGGTACAGTCAAAATAGGTCTTTGATGTGTCGAGATCGTACACTTCTCCGGTAACGGCCGTAAATATCTCTACAAATTTCTGATAGTTGCCGCCAATGTAAGAGAGACCGTCAAGGAGCTGATCATAAGAATAATCATAGGAGCTGCGTAGGCATGGCAATACTTCGTGAAAAGTCCTTTGTTTGCTACAGGGGTTTACAGCTCTGGCATATATAAGGGACGAGAGCATTTCATATAGGTCGAACTCAAAGTTGGTGGTAAGCTTAAAAAAATTAACATACTTCTTGATATTCAACTTCTCCATAATGCTTTTAAGCGGGAAATAACCGAGATAAAGAAGCGGTGACTTGTCCGAAATTTTCCTTGCGCCGTGGTCTTTTCTGCTATTGTTAAGCTCGTCAACCTCCTTCTGATAAAAAGTAATCGGGTCGTCCAATCCATTTGCTTTAAGCGCCTCAATCGAGCCCATAGATTTATAGCATTTATGGGCTGTACCCTTTTTCTCATGGCTATAAAAGCTCTCGTAAATTGCAAGATACGTCCTGTTTTTTAACGGGGTTTTCTTTAAAAAATAGGCCATAATTACCTCCTAAAAATTAACACCACTAACACCATTATTTTATCATAAGAAAAAAGAAATTGCAAGCTTTTTTTGCAATAAAAAAAGCCCGTGGTTACAGGCTATTTGGGCTATTTGTTCGAATTTTGAGTCTAAAGATTTATGGTGTTAACGTCGAAAGACGGGCGTTCTGCGAATCACCGGCACTAAAGTTGATTTCTACTTTGATATTATCTTTCATAGCAGCAGAATTGATATAACAAACAAAAATTTACCAAAATTTATTGACTAGCAGTTATAATTATGATATACATAGTAAAATTAATATTTGCATTATAGCAGACAAGGTAATAAAGTGCACATTAAGCCCTTCGATATAAAATATGAAGTTATGACCGGTTTTCAAAAACTTATAAGGCATTCGGGAGTTTTGTGGATTCCAGCGAACTTCGGGAAGCATTGATTGCCTCTGTATCTGATGGAACACTGTTAGGTCATATTATATTCTGTAACGATATAAACCCTTACCGCCAGCACACACTTTCTTGCGTGTCAGGCGAGAAATACAAAGTGATTTGACTAAGGTAGAAAAACGCTCAATCGGAGCATTTTGGGGCTTTGTGTTTAGATTTATTTTCGGTTATCGGAATCAAAAAAGCGTAACCGCACGGGTAAACACGATAAGAACATCAACATACTTTCTTGATATACCTGAGAGTATTGTTATTATTCAAAATAAAGTGAGGAGAATCGACAAATGAAACTAGCTGAAGCATTAATAGAACGTGCCAACTTAAATCGTGAAATAGCCCGAATCGAAGCAAGAATGTCCGAGAATGCAAAGGTTCAAGAGGGAGATGAACCAGCTGAGTCTATTGAAGATCTATTGCCTCAATATGAGAATCTCATGGATAGTCTTGAACGATTAATTGTTAAAATAAACAGAACAAACGGTATAGCACAGTTTGAAAACACAACGCTTGCAGAGGCAATAACGAAGCGAGATTGTTTGAAAAGTAAAATTCGTGCGTATCGTGAACTCTATGAAGCTGCGTCAATATCTCAAGACAGATACAGCAATAAGGAAATTCGCTTTGTTAGATGCGTTGACCCAGCGAAGTTGCAAAGCAAAATCGACAGTATGTCTAAAATATACCGCGAATTAGATATAAAAATGCAGGGAACTAACTGGACTGTAGATCTCTTTGAATAAAAGTAAGCTGGTAGAAAGAAGAAAAGCGTGGCACAACCCGATATGGGGTTAATCATATCAAAAGTTTTTCAGCTTAGGACGAAAGCTACTGATACAATTAATCGTCAAAATTGTAAAAGCTGACAAGTAATTAATTAATGTTAGCACCTGTGCCGATTTCGTCTTTCGAGGGTGGGGTTGGGGATTAGCTTATCATTCATAGAGGTGGATATGTAATATTCAGAAATACCAATAAACAAATCCGGTGCCATTGTATGAATAGGGATAATAAGCTTTGGCTTCAGTTCTGTTATCACTCTGCGAATATCTGAAACAGTTGCGTGTCCACTCGTATGGCACTCATTTTCGTCAAAACCTGCTTGTTTCAGATAAGCTTCAAATTTTTTTTGATAATCACTGGCGCGATATCCACACCACATGGAATATATAAACAGTCCGTTATGGAGTTCTGCTTTTTCAATATCCATTCTCATTGATGGCCGCACAGCCATGATAATATTGTTTCGAACTGCTTTCAGTTTACCCCTTAGGATACGGAATGGCGAGAAGCGTTTGGCGTATTCCACTCCGATTTTACTAAAAATCTTTTGCGTTAGTCTATAGGGGTAGAAAACTTTAATGTTTGGGTAATCAGTGGACGGATAGGGCAGATTATTAGTTTCAAGTTGTCTGAGTTCATACAGGACATTAGTATCTTACACCTCAAAAACATCAAATAAAAACAAGAAATCAAGCTGTCAATTTCACCAAACCCTCTGTTGATGTGGCTAAGAGAGCGTTCAAAGCGGCGGTGATTTTTCTGCCCTTATCCGTCAAAACGTACTTATGCTGCTTTGGGAGCTTCCTCAACAATCCATGTGAACGCAGCAATGATATACTCCGGCTCAATTTGGATGACAATTTCTTCCCGGCAGCTCCCTTGGCCCAATCTGAACCCGTGAGTTTTTCCTGTAATACTTTGTTTGTAACAGCAGAAACGCAAAATGTCGGATCGGATATTGCTCTTAACAATTCACTGTCTTTTCCTGTGATGTCCAAACCCCTGACCCTTTTCCCGTTTTTTGAAAATGAGGGTGTAACCTCTGCAATCAATTTTCCAAGGGGTGTATCATCAGAAACGGTTGCTAATTGCTCTGCAAAGCATTTGTTTCGTTCCGCTGATATTTTGGCTCTGAGATTGATATCCGCAATTCCTTTTCGCATGGGCTGATATTTTTTTCCTTTGGAAGCATCATCTCCTTCGGTTTTACGTTGAACATAAAATTTACGGGGATTGTTCATTGTCATCTCAATCCGTAGTACATTCTGCTGATTATAGAACTTAACGCTGTTATTATCAACATAATGGCGAACTCGTGTACCATCATGCCATGCCCCGACTTTTGTCAGTAGTTCAGGATTTGACAAGGGATGAGGTTGACCATCTTTGTTCACAGGACGCCCCATGTACTTAAGCACTCTGTCACATGTGCCTGTGATAATAGCATGGTGCAGGAGATTGTTCATTAAAGGACGTAATGTTTCCGGATCATTGAATATGTAATCTCTCGCCATCTCGCTTTGCCATAATGTCCAATAATAGTCCATCTCTTTGCCCAAAACCTCTGACATTCCGGGGAATACCTCTTTTGCGAAATCAGACAGCATTTGTTCCCAATTAGCTTCGAATTGGCTATCCAATAATTGTTGTGCCAATTCATAATTTCCGATATGCAGGAATTTGTTCCCTTCGACAATGTAGTTGCAGTTTGCCTTGTCGAGGGAACGTCTCAACCATTCTCTTCCATTGACGGCAATTTGAATTCCATATGGAGCCCACGTTTGAAGCCGGATACTCATGAAGCCATAATCCCGATGATCGTAATAAAAGTACAAATGCTTGCATCTGGATGTTTCCATTCTCAAACTCGGATATCCTTTAGTTGCATCAAATGTTGAGCGGAATGTCAGACAACCTTCAACGCATGACCACACACCAATCAATCCTTCTTTTTTACCGGATTCTTTCTGCATTTCGTGAGCAAGTTCTTCTTTTCGAGTATTGATAGATGGTATGTAAATGATTCCTCTGCCGCAATGTTTATGAGAATACTCTTCTGCTGCCTGAATGATTGCAGCTGATTGATGGGTAACCCAGTTTTTATAGTCTTTATTCAGGACCCCTTTTGTCCGTAAGAACATCTGCATACCGGCAGCAAATGCTATAGGCCTAAATATCCCTTTGAAGACTAATCTATCAAAACCTTCAATAGTTCCCTTGATTTTTGCTCTGAATCTATGTAATAATGTATCCATAGTGCGTTGCCCCCATATCTCTTATTTGGTGTACAAATTCATTATAAGCGATTGGCAACGCACTTTTCAATAATTCAATGATGTAATAGTGCTGGCAATCCTATTGGGTTGCGGGCGAAACCCGCTTTAGTATTTAAAAATACAAAAGACTTGATAAACACCGGATATTATTTATTTTTTCAGGTTATAGCAATTAAAATGAGTCTGAGTTACTTACCGAGTAAAAAGGAGGAAATGACAATGGGGACTAATAGCGAATCACCTTTATCTTCAACTAAGACTGGATATCCGTTGAGTATAAGTATTGTTGATAAGAATATACAAGAAACAGGGTTGAAAATAAAAATAGCTTTTTCTCACTTTAAAACAGAGGCTGTGTATCTTTTCATTAGTTTTGAAACTCCTGCCGGAACAATTCTGATTGATCCCCAAAAGCATTATTCATATGGTGTAATACATGACATGGACAACTTCATTGATTCGATAAGTGAATGGTTAAAAAACGATTCAGAAAAATTAAACATTGGCAGCTATGAAGAATTGTTTTGCATAGAAATAAAAAGGCCTCCACAGTATAACCAGTATAACAAAGAAATATTTTTATTTGCCATGTCCATAGATGCGGCTAAGATACTGTCAAATACATCCAGTGAAGGTTGTTTTGGTGTTTCTGTGGTGGTTAATGAGAAATCCATTGAGGAACTGATCGGATTTTTTAAGGAAATAAAAAGGCTACATGAATTGTATAAAATAGAGTCGCCGGAACTTTTCATCTGACTCATGTGAGCTTAATTTAGAATGAAAATTTTTATTCAATTCAAGGGGCGTTGCGGGTAAAAAGCGGGGACAGTCCTGTGATGCTTATTTATGATATTACCGGCACGTACTTTGAGAGAACAAAGGCTGAAGACATGTAATACGGGTAACAGCAGCGATAAACGCTGGGGACAGGTATCAAATCGTTATAGGGTTTGTGTGTATCGCAGAAGGGCAGCCTTTGGCTATTGAGGTACGGCCGGGCAACACGGCGGACAAGGCGATGGTAGTCGGACATATTGGTGTGTTGCAGGAACGCTTCGGTATCAAGAAAGCAGTCTTCGATAGTCTATTTAAATCGTAATGATAATCCCTCCAAAGCTAAGATTTATAAGCTTTTTAGAGGGTTTTTATGGCAATAAAGGGGGAAGTTAGGTTAACACAAATTTAACAAAATAAGGCTTGACATGCGGGGGGGGGGAGTATATCATTGACACGAGGGGAATATCTGCTAAATCAAAGCGAATAGGAGGACGCGCGAAGACAGCGGGGTTTGCCGAAAAATATAACAAGGAATAGGAGTTGAAACGTTAATGATGAAGAAGAGTTTGAAGATGATTTCGGTTGTATTGACGGTGGCTTTGTTACTCACAGTTTTTGCAACACCTGTTGCTGCAAGGCAAAGAGGAGACAGAGGAGAATCGCGAGGTGGCGGAAGGCAAAATGCTCGGGAAATTCAGTATCTTGACGCAGAGGTTCGATTGATTAACGGTCAACCCATGATTGTCATCGAAGTTAAAGATAGAGATGTATATATACCTTTTGAGTTGACTGAGAAAATATTAGTAAATGACCAAATAATACCAATAGCAATAGAACGTGGTACGGTTGTTGTCCCAACAGAAAATGGTTATTTGACAGTGCCTTTTGAAGATTTTGATGTTATAATAACTAACGGACAGGTAATGTTAGCAACGGATGCAAACCCATTAATTATAATACCTGTATTGGTAATAGGAGCAGGCTCCCTTTTAGGTGGCTTAGCTGGTATAGGAACAGGAGCAGCTGCAGTTGCGG
>Ga0209105_100528_pt1 | contig 12404 bp, 14 predicted proteins | sample SedPBSmetaG_FD_184158 | JGI IMG/M metagenome (GOLD analysis project Ga0209105, IMG submission 184158) | Freshwater sediment bacterial and archeal communities from Indian Creek, Illinois, USA to study Microbial Dark Matter (Phase II) -... | ecosystem: Environmental > Aquatic > Freshwater > Creek >...
TGGGAGAGAAATTGATTCACAGACTCAATGATAACCAATAATTTGGCGGAGAGTCAGGGATTTGAACCCTGGGTACGCTTGCGCGTACACTGGTTTTCGAGTCGTTCCTTCCATTCATAACCGAGTGGATTTTAACGGATTTTGATAGAAGATAGAAGAACGTAAAACATAGTCATATCAATGGTTGCACCGATTCAAAAGTCCTGAAAAGCCTCGAAACCCTTGGGTTCGAATGCTTCCCGAATACCCCCGATTTGGGGCAAAAAAGAGCACTTTTTTGGAAAAAGGAGAGAACTGGGAGAGAACTGAAACACTTGGAGCATAAAGCGCTTCGGTTTTATGATAATTCTCAGGAGAGAACTGAGACCCATTATTTATTGTTTTTCAATAAAAACCATGGTTCACCTGCCGTTGACAGTCAAAAAAGGAAGGGTGAAATCCATGAAGAAAAAAAGCAAATATCAGCTTCTCTATAAGCTGTATCCGCCCGTTATAACCAAGGATCAGTTTTACAGAATCTGCAATATCAGCAAAAAAACCGCTGCCCATTTGTTGGACAACGGACTGGTCCCCTGCGTGAACAGCGGCAAGAAAACAAGGAAATACAAAATCAAGCTGGAGGACGTCATCGAGTATTTGGAATCAAGAGAAAAAGATCCCGGACGATATGCTGCCCCATCGGGATGGTACAAGAACTATGGTAAACCTGATGAGAAGGATCTCGTGATGACTCCAGAAAATATTAGGAAAATCAGTGCTCATTATCTAAAAAAGCTATCCAAGTATCCAGATGTTCTTAGTGTCAATCAGTTGTCCAGCCTTACCGGGTATTCAACCACTACCTTACTGAAATGGATCAACAAAGGCTCTATTAAATACTTGGATATGGGAAACCGCTACTTAGTACCCAAGGAGTGGCTGCTCGACTTCCTGTCTGGTCCGGAATTCATGAAGGCACGCATTCCTTCAAAATATGGAGAAGAACAAATCAAGATAATTTTCAAGGGCAAGGATTAGCAAATAATATATAGATATCTAAATTAGAAAACCAGTCATTCACGACCTTGCGGTCATTATGACTGGTTTTACTCTATAAACTTAATTTGATGTCATATTAGAGATAACAGTGAGCTGAAATTATCTGGTCGATTAAAAGCACATATCCATCATCACTGAGCCATTCATTTTGTTCAGTTGAGAACGAGAATACATGAACCAACGGGACATCAAGACACTCGGTTACCACGCAAAGTCTATAATTATCCTTGTTCTCTGTCATCTTAATAAACTCGTTGGGTGTCAGCTCGACAGCAACTTTGCTTCCAGCTAAGCCTTTGACCTCAATTTTTAAAGTTGTTCTATTGTGTGTTGCTTCCAAATCCCAACCAATATTTTCAGCTTCAACGGAAGTTACGCAGAATCCACGTTCCGTGTATTCCCGCGTAACTTCACTAATGGCTATTTTTTCAATTCTCTTTTTAATTTCAATATCAGCCTGGCGTCCAAAACTGCTTTGAATTCGACGATTTTTCTTACTCTGGTACTTTTCAATGTGCTTGAGTACTTCTTGCTTAAATTCGTCCATTTCAGGACTATCTGCATACCAAACATTGGACTGCCCCATGCCACCTTTAACCCTTCTGGGAATAATAGGGAATGAAAACCGTTCATCAATGCTTAACAGGGTTGCATCGCTAGCATCTGCCATTGTGTAATATCCAATTATTTCGTTTCTAAATTTCCTTTCTGGCAAGGTAGAAATTTGATAATCTTTGAAAAAGGTAGCATTTTTATACCAGCCTACAATATAAGTGCCTCCATCCTTATGCCTGGCAGTAAATATTGCCAAAACATCCTGGATATACTCATCTTTTGGAGTTCCACCTAATCTTAATAGGTTATTGTATCCTTTTGGTTGAGCATACCCATACACTTTTCCGTTGATAACTTTAAAATTAAAAATTTCATGACCATATCCATACTGGTCTACGTATGATCCACCACCATGAATTTCACTGTCAGTTCCCTGTAATCCTTCATATCTTTCCATCCATGAGGTGTTAAGAAAAACCATTTTTTGCAATCCGTTTCCTCCCTCCAACATTGTCGAATTTGTATTGATTTGGTGGTTTTATAAATCCCAATTCTTCTTGAATGTCTCAAGTAGACTGGTTTGCCGATTTTTCACATAATCAGGTAGCCAATCATGAGCATTCAATACTTGAGTGGTTAAAGAATATGAAGAGGTGCCATTTCTGCTAGTGAAATACTTTGATTTCTTAACATCAAAATCATAGTTTTGGGCTTCTGAATTGTGTCTGCGAGTTAGCGGAACAAGATTAGAAATCTTATTCAACCAGAGATCCCTTTCTATAGGATTTGGCCACTTTTTGTCCCAGTCAGATCCTGGCTTAACAGTCTGAGGAAGAACATGCTCAATAGTTAAGATGTTTGGATCATATGTTGCTCCACCTGCAGAGACGAATGAATCCAATCTGAGAATGACATAGTTTCTACGCCTTGAAGTCATTCTGTATATCTCGCCATCCAATGCCTTTAAGAACTCATTTTTTTCATCTGCGCTTAGTTCGAGTGACTTGAGAGGATTGTTGATGTCGTGACTGAGATTAACATCCATTTCATTTAAAATTCGACCATAACGTTCAATTCGGGCATTAGTATCTTTAGCAGTAATATGCATGTAAGAAGCTAAGCGCTCAAGTTTTTTGACAAACCAAAGCATATAGTCAGAATTATTTTTTTGTTCGGCATGAAATCGAATAGCTGATGGCATCCAATCCGAGTTATCTATTTTGTTTAGCCACACGAGATAATGATTAACTTCGGCTGAATTCTTAGTAGCAGAATAATTTTTGTTTTTAAGTACAGTGTACGCATCTGAGTATGGCTCAAGAATTTCATCTATCAATTTTTTAGGGCTTCTCAGGTGAAGAACATGTTCCCGGAATTCCTCAAGCAGAGTTCTCTTTGCTTTAACCTTTGCATAAATCATTCGAGTATGAGTGAAGACATCGTTAAAGCCATCTCGTGTTGTTTGAACTTCGAGATCTTCCCATTTTTCGGTATATTCGTCACGATCGGTTTCCGGAATACTCCCAATGATATCAGCCTTTACGATATCAGTTGTTAGAAGATCTAGTCCACGGCTATTCATAACTGAGAACACCCGGAATGCAGAAGGCTGGCTCGCAGTATAGACCACAACCAAGTAGCATCTCATGACAATGAAACTACCAAAATCCATCAGTGATTGTGTATCACCATTGAAGTTTTTCTTAATACGTTCGAGTAACACCCGCGTATTAAATTGAATATTCTTCTGTGCTTCATTTTCCAAAGTAGCAGGGTCAATTTCCAACAATTCTTGCAACTTGATGTTTTGAATGTACTTCTCAAAAAAATCTTGATCTTTGGGTCTGAGATGCAATCTTGCTCGTGGTGGTATTTTTGACAAGACATTCCCCGGTTCTCTTAAATGTCCACGAAATGCATCTTTGACTTCTCCGTCAAAATGAGAAGCCAGTGCTGCAAGTAAAATAGTTAACGTTGTGAGTCTTTGTTGTCCATCGATTACGTCTGAATGGGGATTATTGTCCTCTTTGATTAATACGATACTTCCTAGAAAGTAATTGTCATCTTCCTCAGTTCTGAAGAAATCATAAAGATCGTCAAAAAGCGTCCCTGATTCTTCCTCCGTCCAAGCATACGGTCTCTGATAAGCAGGAATATGGTAATCAAATTCTGAGCTGAAAATTTTGGACAGTGGAAACTCTGCCCCTGTAATTTTTTTAATCATCTGGTCCCCCTTTTATTGCTATCCAATTTACATCAAGAGCACCTCAATGCATTTGGTTCTTGTTAGATAATCACATCACATATGTCAATTTTAACAAATTAGTTAAACCATTTACACATCTTTTTATATTTAGACTCATTGTAAAATCAAATTGAACTAATAAAAATCCATAGTGACCTTTTCTGTTGTAAAATAGTTTTACCACAAACAATTTTTAGACAGAGAGGCGATCACTATGGATAATACACAGTTTACACCAAATCCGCTAAAGAATAAACACCTTACTTTAACTGAACGAATAAAAATTGAGTTAATGTTGAAGGATGGTAAGACATCCTATGGTATCTCCAAGGCTCTAGAACGACCTATAAACACGATTCTAAACGAGATTAAGCGTGGTACAATAACTCAGATCAAAGCCAGTAAAACTATCACAGTCTACCTAGCTGACGCTGGTCAGGCAAGGTATAAAGAAAATCGGAAGGCCTGCCGCAAACAGTATCAGATCCTGGAGTGCGAGGATTTCGTTAAACACATAGAAGTCACAATGCTTGAAAACTCGTGGTCTGTAGATGCTGCCGTTGGTAAAGCTCGTATCGATGGTACTTTCAGTAAAACCCTCTGCACTAAAACCATCTACAACTACATTGACCTTGGACTCATTGGTATTACTAACTTTCAGCTACCCCTCAAGCTCAGCCGAAAGACTAAAGGAAAAATCATTCGTAAGAACAAGAAAATCCTAGGAGAAAGCATCCGCAACCGTCCAGAGCATATCAATGACCGTAAGGAGTTCGGTCATTGGGAGATCGATACCGTTATTGGTTCTAAATCCAAACAAGATGAAGCTCTTTTGACCTTGGTAGAGCGCAAGACCAGAAATTCACTGGTAAGGAAAATCTCCGGCAAAACATCTGAAGCTGTAATGTCTGAAATAGAGCGTTTGAAAGAAGATTTCGGCAGTGAGTTTTCCAATGTATTTAAATCCATAACTTCAGACAATGGGTCAGAATTCTCTGCCCTTGCAGTCCTTGAATACAGTGAGACGAAGATCTACTTCACCCACCCATATTCCTCCTTTGAGCGAGGCACCAACGAGCGTCACAATGGGCTGCTACGCCGATTCATCCCCAAAGGGAAATGGATCACTGATTACAGCCATGATACCATCGGTCGACTGGAAGAATGGATCAACGGTCTCCCAAGAAAGATCTTCGGCTATAAGACACCTGAAGAACTCTTTGATGCAGAATTAGATCTGATTTATGCTTTATGATTTCTACAACAGTTTTTGAGGCTCAAGGAATTAGTTCAACTTGCTATTGCAATTTAGGTCTTTTTATATTTAACAAATTTGAGGAGGTTAAAAATGAAAAAAGAATTCAATGAACGCTACCAGCAGGTCCACCAATTGGCCGAGAAGCAAGGCGAAGCCTTTGCTGAGGTCGTATCTGAATCCTTTGATGATCTGGATAGCCTTGGCGAATTCGTCGATACCCTGTTCTACATGCATTCCATCACCGACGATGAGCAATTTGCTGTTTTCCTTGGGATGATGTACGAAATCATGGGCTGTGAGATGCCTGGAGAAATTGACTTCCAAATTGTCATGGAACAGATGCCCAGCATTTTCTACAGCTGCTTCCTGACCTCATTCCTGACAGGAATTTTGAATCTGTTTGGAGGTGATCTCCCATGCCCTGCAATGTAATCGCCATCACCAATCAGAAAGGTGGAGTCGGCAAGACTACCACCTGCACCAATCTGGGCATTGGACTAGCCACCGAAGGCAAGAAGGTTTTGCTTGTGGATTGCGATCCCCAGGGCAGCTTGACGATCAGTTTGGGTCATTCTCAGCCGGATCAACTGCCAGTGACACTCTCCTCTGTCTTAGGAAAGACTATGAATGACACAGCACTTTCTCCCCAGGAAGGCATCCTACATCATTCTGAAGGTGTGGATCTGATGCCAGCCAACATTGAATTGTCCGGGCTTGAAGTCTCGTTGGTCAATGTGATGAGCCGGGAGAAGATCCTGAAACAGTATCTTGATGAAATTAAATCCGGTTATGACTACATCCTGCTTGACTGTATGCCATCTCTTGGAATGCTGACGGTCAATACTCTGGCTGCGGCAGACAGTGTCCTCATTCCTGTCCAAGCCCAGTATTTGTCCGCTAAAGGCCTGGAGCAACTGCTTCAAACCATCAATAAAGTCCGCAAGCAAATCAATCCTAAACTAAAAATCGACGGGATCCTGCTGACTATGGTGGATAACCGGACCAATGACGCGAGAGAAATCAGTGCTCTTTTACGGGAAACCTACGGAACCAAGCTGAAGGTGTTTGACTCGGCCATCCCCCACTCCGTCCGAGCGGCAGAAACTGCTTCCTATGGGAAAAGTATCTTTGCCCATGATCCCAAGGGTAAAGTAGCAGAAGCCTACAGCAATCTCACGAAGGAGGTGATGAAGCTTGAAACCCAGCGGCAGAAATCTAAATCTGACCTCCTACGATGAAATCTTTCAAACCGAAGAAAACAGGATTGAAGCAACCCAGGAGAAGGTCATCGATATTCCTTTGACACAGCTGCATCCATTTAAGAATCACCCTTTCAAGGTGACAGATGATGAATCAATGCTGGAAACCGCCGAAAGCATCACCAAACACGGCGTTCTGGTACCGGTCATCGCCCGCCCACGTGAAGAAGGTGGATATGAGTTGATCTCCGGCCACCGTCGCAAGCGTGCCAGTGAGCTGGCTGGTAAGGAGACCCTCCCTTGCATCGTCCGTAACCTCGACGATGACGCTGCCACCATTATCATGGTTGACAGCAACATTCAGCGTGAGAACATCCTGCCTAGTGAACGCGCCTTCGCGTATAAATTGAAGCTGGAAGCTATGAAACGACAGGCCGGAAGACCACCAAAAAAAAATGGTGGTCAACTTGACCCCCATTACACAAAAGGGAAATCGCGTGACATTCTAGCTGAGCAAATGGGCGAAAGCGCAAAGCAAATCCAACGCTTCATTCGCCTGACTGAACTCGTCCCTGAGCTCCTTGATACGGTCGACGCTAAAAAGATTGCCTTCAATCCTGCAGTGGAACTTTCCTACCTGAAACCTCATGAACAGGTCCAGCTGATGGAAGCCATTGATATGGAGCAGTCCACGCCGTCTTTGTCTCAGGCTCAGCGGCTTAAAAAATACAGTCAGGATGGCAAGCTGACCTTTGATGTAATGACCGCCATCATGTCTGAGGACAAAAAAGGTGAACTAGACAAGGTGACCCTCACCGGCGAGAAGCTCAAAAAGTATTTTCCAAAATCCTACACGCCTCAGCAGATGGAGGAAACGATCATCAAATTGCTTGAAAGCTGGTCGCGGAAGCGCCAGCAATCACAGGAACGGTAATTCCCCTCCGAAGTGCTTCAATACGAAGCGCTTTTTTACTTCAACCGGTCGAAAGGAGGGATGCAGATGGCTGTATTTCGAGTTGAGAAAACGAGGGATTACACCGTTATGGCGAATCATCATCTGAAAAACAAGGATCTGTCGCTGAAGTCCAAAGGGCTTCTATCTCAGATGCTCTCACTTCCGGAAGACTGGGATTACACCCTCAAGGGACTTTCCATGATCAACCGGGAGAGCATCGATGCCATTAGGGAAGCGGTCCGTGAACTGGAGCGGGCAGGATACATAGTCCGAACCAGGGAGAGAAATGAGTTTGGTCACCTCAAGGGTACAGACTACACGATTTATGAAAAGCCTCACCTGCTGGTATATCCTTCAGAAATCAAGGAACCACTGCCGGAGAATCCTGCATTGGATAAACCTATGTTGGAAAATCCAATCTTGGAGAATCCAGTGTTGGATAAATCTACGTTGGAAAATCCAACGCAATTAAATACTAATAAAACAAATAAAGATCCATTAATGACTAAGGGATTAAGTAAACATCCATCAATCCCTGATCCATCAAGAGAAACCACGATAGAGAAGGATGAGATTGGATTGGATGCTCATTCCATCAAGGAGTCCATCCAGGAGAAAATCGAATACAAGTTTATTGTTCAGCGTTATGACAAAGATCGTCTTGATGAAATCGTGGACCTGATGGTGGAGACCCTCTGTTCCAAGCGAGACTACATCACCGTTGCTGGGGATGATTACCCGGCGTCTTTGGTCAAGGAAAAGCTGCAGCGCATCGACAGCACTCACATCGAATATGTCTTTGAATGCCTGGATAAAAACACCACCTTCATCCGGAACATTAAGAAATACTTGCTGACGACGTTATTCAACGCACCATCCACCATCGATAGCTATTACACAGCTCTAGTGAAGCATGATCTCTATGGAACAGGCTCACACTTCTATCAAGATCTCGGAAGACTGATAAAGTCTAATGAATGAGAATAATATGTCTTAGATCGGATGTGGTTATTAGCTCAGGTAATTCTCAGCTAATGCTTTTACAGCATTGATAACCATTACCCACGTAATGTCAGCTGCATAGAAATATTTCTTTTGGTATTTTTGCCAGAGATCAGTCATTGTCTCGTTTCCCATTATGAAATCAATAGTATTCATAACTCCCTCCGACATCTGTTTGGTAGTACCGCGTTTTTCTGCTGTCTTATTCAGTGCTGTCTTAAAAATGTTTGCGTCGAAGGTTTGAGTATTGGTCAGGACATATACATCGTAAAAATCTCTCATGCGGGTATTGGTCACGCCACGGGTAATGATCGTCTCAAACTTCTCAGCAAGCACCGTTTCCAAGTTGTATGCCATAATGCTGATTGTTCTATCTTCAAACATCAGTTTAAAGGCATACTCAATTTCCCTTGGGGTAACGGAATCTCCCGTTGTGATATCTATCTTCAGCATCTGTCGCGTTTTATCAAAGATGGCTCCGATAGATACGCGATACCCCGGATAGTCCGCTTCCTCACGTATCTCCTCAATCCCTTGAAATGAAAATACAGCACCGTCCTCAATCTGAGTTTTTAAGATGTTCTCAATGATTACTGTTAGTTCAGTCTTAGATAGAGTCTGCCCTTTGATCGTAGCATCCATATCCATTGTGGTGCGCGCATCAATGCCAACCATCGCAGCAATGAGCATGCCGCCTTTAAGGATAAAGTTATGTTTGTAATCTGAAACAGCTATACGTTCCAAAAAGCGCTCCATCATGAAATTACGAAGCAGGATTTCGGCCTCAACATTCGATTTTTTCGAAAGGTTTCGGATTAAAGCCTTTAACTGTGTGGATGTTTTCATAACAGCACCTCCATGTAGCCTCTGAGCAGTTTGGTCACTTTGAACGTTTCCGCCATTTGCATGAGTTTATTCAGATTTTTATCTTTACGCTTTGCGTAACGCTTGATTGCATCTGTCACAACGGCAATGTCTAAATTGTTCCGACTTCTCAAGCAATCACAAATTGTGCGTTCCATATCATAAACCGTAACAGAGTTTCCAAACATAGTCGTAAGTTTTGTGACTCCGATTTCATGCAATTCTCGCTTAATTGTGAAAACTGTGAAGCCATCCTCTCGAAGCCGCGTAGGATTGTAGCCTGTTGGAACTGTAACCATATAGTTGATTGGATCACGGTCTGTCAGTTCATGCAGAAACAGTGCTGTTTCATGAGAATAGATGATTTTTGGACGCCGAAGCTGGACGAAAAACATCTTGTCAGCAAATTCATCAGGCAAAACATAAATCCCGGTAGTCACTCGTTCCAAATCGCCTGAATGAACAAGCAGGCGCAATCTTTCGTTTGAGACCCCGACTTCGTTTGCTTGGGCGGTAGTAACCATTCCGCCATTTTGTTTCAGGACTGATTGAAGTTCATTGGGCATAGCCATGCTACCACCTCCAATTTGATTTCTGTGCTAATATCATATACCAAACTTGCATGGAAATCAAGATAATTTGATTTCCATGCACATCTCATCAGTGAAACAAGCATTATCATCAAATTTTCTAGAAATCGTTTTTTTGAAAGGAGTTCAAAAAATGAAAAGACCCCTTGCCTATATCACTGCATCCTGGGGAAGCGATCCAACTGAAAACACTGAGATCGCAGCCAAGTATAGCCGAAAGGTTTTCGATGCTGGCTACAACCCCATTTGTCCGATGCTGATGCTCTCGACCTTCATCAACTATGGCATCCCTCAGGAAAACAAAGACGGACAGGATATTGAACTTGATTACCTCAGACGCTCCAATGTCCTCGTTGTCTGTGGCTCTCGGATCGACGAAGCCGTGAAAAACGACATTGCCATCGCTGAGCGCTATCGCATCCCGGCAACTACCTTGAGTGGCATCCTGACCGTGAAAAGTCATGGGAAGCAAACCTCAAAATAGCATAATCCCTGTTTATGCTTACAAAAGTACATTCTCAACATAATTTCTTCAGGACCATAAATTGAAAAGGAGATGAAATCCATGGACGTTTTGATCGTTGAACCCGAAAAATCACCACGCATAGCCAATATCAGCGGAGATCTTGAATCCCTGCAGAAGGCAGTTGGAGGATATATCGAAGCCGTCTATCCCTATGATGATCCGGTAGCCATTGTCTGCAATGAGGAGGGTAAGCTCATTGGTCTCCCCCTTAACCGAAAGCTGGAAGATTACGACATTATCGCAGGCACTTTCGTTGTCTGCGGTCTCGGTGAGGAGGATTTTGACTCACTGACTCCCGAACTTGCAGAAAAGTACCGAGAGAAATTTGCTGATCCAGAGATCTTTGTGAAGATGGGCAGCCGCATCGTCGCCATACCCATTAAACCCAAGGATGATCTTTATGCTACCAAGCCTAAGCAGAAGACTACGGAGCCTGAGCTTTAAACTTACCAAAATATCAGAAAGGAGGAATGATTCATGCAGGAAGAAGTGGAAAATAGGACCGTCGCCCTGGCTGTCAGTACCACACGAATGTCCGGACGTGTTCTGAAGGCTGCCCTGATCAAGCTTTTGGCTGAGATGAAGAAGAGTCGGGACAGTCCGCCACTGGTCCCCCACGGGAAGCAGACGGTGAAAGAGCTCATTGGTCAGAATGCTGGAGTCTCCAATATTGAGATTACGGACAAGAATATCAAGTCCTTCGAGCAAGTCGCTAGAAAGTACGGTGTGGACTATGCCCTCAAGAAGGACACCACCGGAGAGAAACCAAAATACTTGGTATTCTTCAAAGCCAGGGATGCCGATGCCCTCACTGCTGCCTTCACAGAATACACTGCCAAGGTTCTCAAGAAGGACAAGCAGCCGTCGATCCTGGAGCAGCTCGCCAAATTCAAGGTACTGGTTCAGGCCAAGGTCATAGATCGGGTGAAGAACAAGGACAAGGAGTTGACGCGATGACTGGAAAAACTAAGCGACTGCTCCTGCTGAACCTCCCCTACATCTTCATAGCACTAGGTGCGACCAAAATTGGTGAAGCCTGGCGCTTTTCTATGGGATGGGATTTCGCGCAGAAGGTGCTGCACCTGGTTGACGGTTTTGCTCTGGCTTTTCGTTCGCCATGGCCCAGTCTGCTTCCCTTTGATCTTATTTTAGGTACTGCAATAGCTGTTGGTATCAAGCTGGCAGTCTACCTCAAGGGCAGAAACGCCAAGAAGTACCGGAAAAATATCGAATACGGCTCAGCCCGCTGGGGCAGATCAGAGGATATCAAGCCCTTTGTTGATCCAGTCTTTCAAAACAACGTTATCCTCACGGAAACGGAACGTCTGACCATGAACAATCGGCCCAAGGACCCTCGATTGGCCCGAAACAAGAATGTCATGGTGGTGGGCGGTTCAGGTTCTGGTAAGACGAGGTTCTGGCTTAAGCCCAATCTCATGCAGTGCCATTCCAGCTACGTGGTCACTGATCCGAAGGGCAGCGTCGTCGTGGAATGCGGTAACCTTCTCTTGCGGGAAGGCTACAAGATCAAGATCCTCAACACCATCAACTTCAGCAAATCCATGCGCTATAACCCCTTTGCCTACATCCGCAGTGAGAAGGATATCCTGAAGCTGGTGACGGCACTTATCGCCAATACCAAGGGTGAAGGCAAGGCCGGTGATGACTTCTGGGTGAAGGCAGAAACCCTGCTCTATACCGCACTCATGGGATATATCCACTATGAAGCACCAGAGAGTGAGCGTAATTTTTCTACTCTCATCGAGCTCATCAATGCTTCCGAGGTCCGTGAGGACAATGAAGACTTTCAGAACCCGGTGGATTTGATGTTTGCCGCTCTGGAGGAACGAGACTCGGAGCATTTTGCCGTCCGGCAGTACAAGAAGTACAAGCTGGCTGCCGGTAAGACTGCCAAATCCATCCTTATTAGCTGCGGGGCCCGTCTAGCGCCTTTTGACATCAAAGAGCTCAGAGACCTGACGGCCTACGACGAAATGGAACTGGATGCCCTGGGTGATCGGAAAACAGCGCTGTTCATTATCATCAGCGACACGGACGACACCTTCAACTTCCTGGTTTCCATGGCTTATACGCAGCTCTTCAATCTGCTATGCGACAAGGCAGATGACGTCTATGGTGGACGTCTGCCTGTGCATGTGCGCTGTCTCATTG
>Ga0209105_100529_pt1 | contig 12391 bp, 16 predicted proteins | sample SedPBSmetaG_FD_184158 | JGI IMG/M metagenome (GOLD analysis project Ga0209105, IMG submission 184158) | Freshwater sediment bacterial and archeal communities from Indian Creek, Illinois, USA to study Microbial Dark Matter (Phase II) -... | ecosystem: Environmental > Aquatic > Freshwater > Creek >...
TGTCCTCAAGCGTAAACTTACACATAGCTGCGTTATCCGATTTTCTGTAAAGCTTTTTTGTGTTATAAATTCGTCCCGCTATAGTAACGAACTTATTATTTAGGCTACTATCTATATCTGAGATCATCAACTCAGAGGTTTTCCGAAGAACGTTTCTGAATTTATCAAGGGGGTGTCCTGATGCGTAAAACCCGATAATGCTTCTTTCGTTTTCAAGAATTTGGTCTTGGTTGTATTCAGGAAGATTAGGGTCGAAATATTCTTTAGACAGTTTCTCTTCGGCGTTTCTTAGCGATTTTTCTGTGGTTTTAGGATCGCTTCGTTTCTTGATGACGGTCTTAATCGCACTAACATATTCAGATGAACCTTCTATCATTTGTTGTCTGTTAAATCCCATTCCGTCTAACGCTCCCGCAAGAATAAGATTGCTTAAAGCGGCTTTATGCGCTGCCCGAGAGTTCTTTGCTGTCATTCTCTCTAAAAAATCTCTAAAAGATACGTATGAGCCGAACCTTTCTCTTTCCGTTATTATATCTTCCCAACAATTACCTGCGTATTTAATCCCGCCTAATCCGAAACGTATTATACCGTCCTTGTTCGCAATAAAGAAGCGATCAGATTCGTTAATTGAAGGGGGAAGCACTTGTATCCCCATATTGCGGCATTCCTCGATATAAAGCGGCAATTTCTCTGTTGTTGCAGACGCTAATACGCTTGCCATATATTCAGCGGGATAATAATGCTTTAGCCATGCTGTTTGATATGCTAAAACGCTATATGCCGCACTATGGCTTTTATTAAAGGCATAATTGGCAAAATCCATGAGTTCTTGGCAAAACGCCGAGGACTCGCGCTTACTTGCGCCAGCCTGAACCAATCGTTCTTCAAACGTGGGCAAGTAACTTTCTAGTTCAGACATTTTCTTTTTAGACATTGCACGTCTTATTATATCGGCTTCTCCTAATGTGAATCCTGCAACCTCATTAAAAATTCGCATAATCTGTTCTTGATAAATCGGCTTCCCGTAAGTAATGCCAAGAATTTTTTCAAGTTGCGGCACAACGTAATAAGGACTTTTGCGCTTATGCTTTACCTCAATTATTTCATCAAGATATTGTAGCGGCCCTGGTCTGTATGCAGCATTTAAAAGTATTAAATCTTCTAACGATTGAGGATCAAATCTTTGGAGTAGACTCATCATTCCCTGCGATTCAAACTGAAAAATAGCTTTGGTTTTACCCTTAGCAAAAATCTCTTTTATAACATCGTTGTCGTTCATTGGAATTTTACGTATATCTATTTGTATGTTGTGGTTTTTCTCTATATTGCTAAGAGCTCGCTTGACAATCGTTAAGTTCTCGAGCCCAAGAAAATCCATTTTCATAAAACCTGCATCGTTTTCACAAACGTCTTTGTCGTATTGAGCCGTCCATGTTTTCGAGTCTTTATCATACATAAGAGGAATATGATCAGAAACGTCGCAATTAGCTATTATTACTCCCGCTGCATGAGTCCCACTTTGTACTATAAGCCCTTCTAGTTGTTTGGCATTGTCAAAAAGTTCTTTTATTTCATTGTTTGTTGTGCATAGTTCTTGTAAATCGAAAACCTCTTCGTATGCCTCTTTAAGTGATATTCCTGGACGTTCAGGAATAAGCTTAGCTATTTTGTCACATAAATCGAGCGGTTTTCCGGTAACTCGCCCCGCATATCTTATAGATGCGCGAGCAGCAAGCGTCCCAAAGGTGGCAATATTACAAACGCTTTTGTTTCCATAAGCTTCTTTTACATATTCAATTACCCAATCTCTTATTTCAGTATCAAAATCCGTATCTATGTCAGGGAAACTTACTCTGTCAGGATTTAAGAAACGCTCGAAAAGCAAATCGTATTTCAACGGATTTACATCAGTTATTTCAAGCAAGAAGCATACAAGGCTACCAACCGCACTTCCTCTACCTGGCCCAACCAAACCTTTTTCCCTACCTTTTTTGATGAAGTCCTGCACTATAAGAAGGTATCCTTCATAGTTAAGGTTAGATATGACCGATAATTCATACTTGATGCGCTTTACGAAAAGGTCTTTATGTTCAGCTTTCCATTTGCGAAAGTCGGGATAACGCCTTTTTAAACCTTCTTTAACAAGAATAGAAAGTGTTTCTTTTTCGCTTTGTCCGTTTGGTGTTTTGTAGTTCGGGAAAAATTGACTGCTTTCTATTTCTACATTACACATATCTGACACAGCTTGCGTGTTAAAAACCGCTTCCTGTATATCGCCAAAGAGATCGAGCATTTCTTTAACACTCTTGATATGCAGCTCTTTACAATCCAGTTCAAAGTCGGGATCGGTTACTACTTTATTGAGCCGTGTTGCAACAACCATATCTCGGATTCTTGAATGTTCCTTTTCTGTGTAATGACTATCATTTGTTGCCACAATTTGCGTGTTTGTTTCTATGGATAGTTTTATTAAGTCGGACCTGATTCGCTTTTCTTTTTCCAGCCCATGGTCTTGTATTTCCAAAAAGAAGTTGTCTTTTCCGAATAGCTTGTGAAAATAATTGGTTTTCTGTACTGCTTCGTCATATTTTCCTTCCCCGAGAAGCGTTGGGATTTCTCCGTGTATGCATCCAGAAAGAGCTATAACATTGCCTTTACTGAAGTGCTTTTCCATGAGCTTATAGGTCATGCGCGGGAAAATTGAGCGAGAAGATTTGTGCTGATAAAGGTAAGATTCGCTTACCGCTTTCATGAGACTTTTATATCCCTCTTCGTTTTTTGCAAGGAGAGTCATGTGTAATCTGATTTCTTTTATTTCTTTATCTGCTGACATTATCATGTCTTCTGTGGGAATTATGTAAGCCTCTACTCCTAAAATAGGTTTTATTTCTTTCTTTATAACCGCTTGAAAAAACTCAGGGTATTTATCGGTATAAACACCTAATTTTTTGATTTTTTTTATGGCGATTTTTAGATTCATTCCGCTTGGGACAAGCGCTTTTATTTCTTTAAGATCTGACGGTTGCACGTTAAAGGTTGCGCTTAATTTGTCGGCTATATTTTTCCACGAGCTATTGCAAGCCTTGTAAAACGGCAAAGATGAATGCATATTGCCATGTTCTGTTATAGCACAAGCGTTAAAACCTAGCTCTAAGCATTTATTAACAATAGACTCAATCGTAGCCGGTGAATCGCGCAGAGAATATTGGCTGTGAACATGTAACGGAACAAAACTTCTATTCATTTATTTCCTCCTTCTCTTTTTATGTTTTATTTTATCATTTATAAGCCATATTATCAAGCCTTGAGCAAAAAAAAGACTGAGGGCGAGTGTCCTCAGTCTTTGCGTTGTTATTCTGGAGAAATAAGGTTCTTGCCTTCCCAACCTAAGCAAAAAAGCAAGATCATCAAAGGAGGAAGGAGTGCTTCTCTGCCTGTTATTCCGTCGATTCCTTCTATACGCGTTAGATATATCATAAATTTATAACTTAACGCGCCCGTTATAAAAGCCGTTAAAGAAAACACTATAAACCTCCAGGGACTTTTGATAATAATCTTTTTTTTCATATTATAGCCTCCTTCATACCGCCTCTTCGTCTTCTGAGACATCCCATCCGAAATGCTCATACACAAAAGACTTATAGTCATCTTCAAGGTTATTGTATTCTTCGTCTTCTATCTTCTCGCCATTTCTATAAGAAGATGAGCCCGCGAAGCCCATTCCAGGCTCGTAATAAATTAACGTTATGGTTAGGTTGGGCCATCTTTTACTCACTTCAAGCGCCCATAAATAAGGCGTAGTCCATGGAGAGTCGAACCCATATTCGGCAAATCCCTCTGAGATTGAAACCTGTTCGATATCGCAATCCCATTTTATGCCCCAATGATCACAACACCACTTATATCCATCCATTTTATATTTCTCGAACAACTCATCCGCCTCAGCATTTCCTTTTACGAACGAGTACCCAATTTTTAAAATGTCTTCAGGTACTGGATATAAAGCATTAAGGTGATAACTTCGTTTTTCTGGTGTAGTGCAACACCATTTTGCCCGATACCCTTTAAATTCGGAATCAAACGCCTCGATCTGTTTAGGCGAACCCATTACTGTCATTTTGTTTTCACACCAATTAGGCATTTTGTTGTCCTCCTTCTTTTTTTTGTTTTCACTGAAATCAATTGAACTGTCTTTCTTTTGTTTTACTCTTTAACATCGTCAACATTTTTTCTAAAGTGATTGCCTTGGCAGATGTTTCACGACGCAAACGCAATGCAAATAAGTGAAGGTCTAAAAGAGATAGATCCTCATCGGAAAGAAATTTAGACACTTCTTCTATATGACCATATTTGTGAGCTAAACGATATTTGCAATGGTTATAATCGTTGGCGGAAAAAGACTGGCTATATCCCGACGAATACTTGACGTCATATACAATTGGCACATATTCATTCCTTGTGAAATCGCCATGTTGTAAGGACGGATCGGGGATATAGTAAATATCCCCGGTTAAGTTAGTAACATCGGTTATATCGAGCAAAAAGTAGTTTTCGGTTTTTTCATATGCGATGTAAACGCTTTGCGTAAAAGAGTCTTTATAAAACAAATCATGTTCAGGCTCTAAAAATGTTCCGCATTTTCTTGCAACCCAAAGATAGTGTAAATCCTCTTTGAGAACATAATCTTTTTGTTTCAGCTTTTCTAAACTTTCGAAATCATATTTTAGATCGGATTTATAACTTTCAACAACGATATCCGCTATTTGCTGCATTCCATCAATTAACGAAACGTTTTTTGCGCAATACATCTTAACTTATCTCCTTCTTTTTCATTTTTGTTTTCAACATAATCTTTAACAATGCAACTAACGTGTTCATACCAGTCGATACAGAGATTGTTTTTAACTTCGGCAACAATTTCTCTTATTTCTTCCTGCTCAAATTTAGTCAATTTCAATCCTTTTAAGACGTTAAATACGTCTTCTGCACACAAACTGTAAATGATAGTATCTCTATAATCCGAATTATTCATCATATGGCTTTTTGCAAACTCAGGATGTTCTGCATAAAATACCTCATTGACATAATAAGCGGTTACTAATTCTGGATTCTCAACAACAATTACGCTGTCCGCCCATGAATGCTCGAAGCCTAGAGCACATATGCTCTCTATCGACTCGTTCTGATTAAGATACCCAACATATACGCATTGATATTCTTTGTATTTGGGGAGTGCCCATTTTTTTGACTGTCCTGGTTTTCTTTGGTATACGAATACTTTACTTTCCATGTTCTTCCTCCTCATTTGTGTTATTTTCATTTTCTTCACCCTCATCGTCTTCGTAATCAACCAGCACCTCGCAACAAGTCATACACTCTATTGCGACATTTATCGGCGGACTACCATAAAGAACAATTTCAAGTTCGTGTCCGCAATGTGCTGCTAATTCGCGAAAATTAATCGCACTCATTATTATTTCCACCTTCCTTTTCAAGTTTTAATTAAACCCTTTTCAAGAACATCTAAAATCACAGAACTCAATACTTCTTCTGTAATTTCTCTTGGGCAGTATTTTGCGTCTTCGCTTTTTAGAAACGACTTAATGGCCGAAAGCTTGTCTATTGCCTTGCATAAAAGAAGAGCATTGTAATCTTCTTTGCTTTCTTCAGCGAACTCCATAAGGGTATAAACTTGTGTTTCGTTTTTTTCCTCGCCGGGAATTTTTATAAACACACAATCTTTCAACCCTAACACAGCACACTCGCCAGCATCTAAAATTGGCTTAGGTTTCCTTTTAAGCGAACCTGATGCTACCTCGCTAATTCCGTATTGCTCAGCAAGTATTTGAGCAGCTTTTGGAACATTACACCGCTCAAGTATCGCCACAAAATCAATGACGCTTCCCTTTACGCCGCAAGCAAAGCAATTAAAAGCATTTACGCTCGCGCTACTTGTGGCAACGCAACTACCCAGATCTTTGTCGCTATGCTCAGGATTTGGGCACAGCACGTAGAGCGAATTATTTCCTCTTGGTTTGGTTTTTATTCCCCAATCTTTTATTACCGTAACTATGGGGATCTCTTTAAGTTTTTTGAAGTCATAATACATACACTCCCTCCTTCTTTTTCTGTAATTGGTTATGTGCTTTTTTAATAAAAGACAGATACCAATTGCAAATGTTTTTTGGTATTTATAATTTGTGTTGCTTTTAGAGTCCCTTTTTTACTAAAAATAAATCGTGAAACAAACAAGAAAGGCGGACTACTTTATGAGCAGATACGTTTATTTCAGACTCAACGATTCTTCGCAAGAACTCAAGGCATATACTGACTATTGCCACCAAAGAGGCTGGGATGCCGCAAGCAAAACATCAAAAGAAGAAAAAAGGATAATATCTAAGGCGGCTATAGATGACATGGCTATTGATGACTGGGAGACCAATCAGCAAGAAATAGAGAGCCTTGTAGACGATCCACGGGTGGCAAAAGAGATATGGTTAACAGAATGGATTGCCGGTTATTTTTCAAATATTTTCGCGAAATAGGAGGCCAAATGCTAAAGTGGAAATTTATAAGTTTGCAATGCGCGATTTGCGGAAGGAATATGATTGCAAAAGAAATGAAAAGTTCGAAATGCAGATATGTGTGCGCCGGTTATCCCGAATGCTCTAATAAAATGTATGCAGAAATGTTTGACAAAATCCTTAAGGCCGCCAATAAACTTATCGAAAAAAATCCTGATATAATAGAAAACTTGACAGGAGTCAAATGGAAAGGTTCTATTTTAGGCCAATGTTATTCTTTTGAAATAACCAGACATATGCCTACAAGAATCACAGTAAGCGTGAAAGAATTAAAAAAAGGAGTGTTGGTTTGATTTATGTCACTATACCGTATAGGCTTCCAGGACTAAATGAATATATTGAAATTGAACGCCGAAACAAGTATGAGGCAGCTCAAACAAAAAAGGATATCGAACTCGGGATCGTTTTATTGATAAAACAGCAATTACCAAATCTTCGTCTTGCGCAACCGGTTTATATCAAATATTTCTGGTTTGAACCTAATAGGAGAAGAGATAAAGACAACATAGCTTTTGCGAAAAAGTTCATTCAGGATGCGTTAGTCAAAGCAGAAGTTCTTACCAATGATGGCTGGGATCAGATTATAGGATTCAAGGACAGGTTCTCAATAGATGCGGAAAACCCCAGAGTCATTATTCAACTAAGGCCATTATAGAAAAAGCCAGACTAAACAGTCTGGCTTTATGTTAAGCAAAAATTTATCGAGAGGATCGCAAGCCTCCTGTCTGAAGGCCTTCTGTATTATATATTGCCGCGTTCGCCCTTCTGTCGTGCCATACATTATCAGTCGTCCACAAAAACCGCCCTTGTTGGGAGTTAGATCCGCTAACCACTTTAAAACTTTCTCCAACAGGTATAATAGTTCCTTGAGGAAAAACAAAGAGCTGTGTGTAGTAATCGCTTGTAATTGTCCATCCCGATATGTCAATATCCATAGTGTTTTCATTTTTTAGTAATATATATTCAGCAATGTGATTAATTGCAAGAACCCTAAGATTTCTGTTATATGTGGGATCCGGGTGATGCTCCGACCAAATACCTTTTTTTGCGTCTATAGCCGCACGCTCAGCCCTTATTAAATGCATCAAATAAGAAGGAGTCACAGTCTCAAGATCGAATTTCGCATGACCTTCATACAACAATATCGCGTTTAACATATAAGACAAGGTTTCAACCTCGTTATTCTCTGTTGGTTTTTCCGTCCAAACATACGCAAACAATCTTCCTTCCGAATCGCGATTTCTGAAAACATCAAAAGTCAACCAGACTGTTTTGCCTTCAATTTTATCTTTAATAAAATCAAGATTTTCTGGGCCGAATGGTATGTTCGCAGCACGAGGGCGATCTTTTTGAGCTATACCTACCCCAATTAGTCTTATTGTTTCAGTTTTTCCTCTTACATTCATCATCATTGTGTTGCTATTAATTACAGAAAGTACACGCGCTGAAATCACTGATGTATCAGCAGCGCTTCCCCCGTTTGTTATATCAACCCTTCTGGTTTTTGAATTCCAATTTACCTGTGCGCCCAATGCCTGACTAACAACTCTAAGCGGTACAAACATTCTACCTCTTACAATACGAGGTCTTGCATCTACTGTTTTTATCCGCCCGTTAACATTAATAGAAGAACTGTTTGCCCCAAACGTGATCGTTTGCCCTTTTCGTCGCGCAACGATAGTTCTGTTGTGTGGTTGCCACTCCACCGTTGCCCCAAGAGCTTCAAATACGTTTCTCATCGGCACAAAAACGCGTTCTGCCGCGATTATAGGCGATGCGTCAAGCAATATCTCTCGTTGTCCTAAAAACACCCTTATAACGCCTCTGTTGTTTGCTGACACGCCTTCTGTTGCTATGAGCAACAAAAAAAGAACTAATAATAGGATTGCATACCTTTTAAGCATAATACGTTTCCTTTCTTTTTAAGAAATAATTCATATTATATCATTTTGAGGTATCATTTTCCAGTACGGCGCAGAAAGGTTTATGTGTTAGTGTATTCGCCGGAAGTTCTATGACAATGCTCGCGCCAAGATTTGACCTGCTTGTTCGCCACGGCTTTAAGTTTCGGACATAACTTATCACGTTCATCCGCTCGTCAAGATACAAAACATCAATTGGGAACTTTACAAAACAAGTGTGTATAGAACTGCAATTATAAAAAACCATCGCTCCACAGCCAATTTCTTTTCTAAACATAAGTCCGCGCAATCGCTGCATAAAAGTTTTTGCCACACAAATATCGGCTATATTTATAGTTGTTTTATTGTTGAAATGTATATTTAAAGTCATTACGCCTCTCATTTCTAATCTTACATACATTAATTGCAGCCCCTGAGCTTATTACATCGTATCAGGCGACAATGCAAAATATTTTTTGTATATGTTTTTCGGTTTTTTGTTGTTTGCGAGTTTTTGAGTAGAATTTTTTGCTTTCAATAGTAAAGCTATTCCATTATTTGCAATTATTACTTACGACGCTTCCGCCGCTTTGCCCGCAAACGCACCAACCTTAGCGTTTTTTTTGAGGGATCCGTTAAAGCCTCGTACAGACTTAAGTTTACAGGGGCAAGGCATTCAAGCGCCATCATAATAGCCATACACTCGGCTCAATATTAGTGCCCTAATTAACTAATTCGGGAAAACACACCAACTTCGCTGTTTCGCTAATAATTTTTATTGCCCCGTACACTTCCATAAGAACGGGATTTCCGGCACACGCCTCGTCCGCATAAACAACATGACGCGTCGTGTTATACCACGCCTCCAAAAAATATAGTTAATACCGTTGCGATAGCTATTGGCGGGCCAAACGGGATATATGATTTGAAACTTTTCTTAAACAAAAAAACGTAACAAACGCCAAGCGCTGCGCCAATAATAAATGACAAAATTATAATTCCAATAAGCTGTTGCCACCCGAGAAAAAAACCTATCATTGCCATCAGTTTAACATCGCCACCGCCCATACCCCAAATTGTAAGTATGGCGAAAACTATGCCGCCAAGAAAAAATCCATATACTGAACTATATGTCGTTACGCTATTTAATCCGGCTATACTGAGCGGTATGATAAAAGCCAATCCAATAAGGATTGGCTCATTATCTATCTCCATTCTTTTGATGTCAGTATAGCAAATCACGAAAAGTATTCCGATTAGTATGATGTCACGGAAAATAATCATTTCGGAAATCCTTTCTTAAGCGAAACTTTTTTGCAAGATATCATTTTGTGAACTCGTTACAAACCGAGCAGTTTCCATCGTTCCCGCCAAAGACATTTGCTCTAACATAAACTCGAACAGGTTTTGTGCATCGAAGATATAAATATTCTTTTCGTCCGTGTAAAAAAAGGTTTCTTTTGTTTTGTCCCTACTTGGACTGTCTGAGTATTGCCTGTACACCTCTGTTGTACTTGCAAAGGAAGTTTCGCTTTTTTTAAAAAAGCGGACTTGGTGGTATTGTTCCAGCGACATAACTAATGGTGTCAATTCGTTCATTTAATCTCCTTTTTTTATTTTTTTCGTTTTTTATCTCTTTCGATGTTTTTCCGTTTTCTTATCGGTTTTTATATTATCACATCCTTTATAATACTTCAACTATTAAGAATAACGATTTCCTGCTTGTATTTTATACGAACACTTGTTCTTGTGTCAAGTTCTGAACAAAAAAATAGAGGGACTCTCCCTCTATTTGAAATCTTGTTAATCCTCGTCCAGTTTTTCGTAGTTAAGATTGATCGCTTTTGCGACCTTTTCTTCTAAAACCAATTTTGGCGCTTCCGCACAAGAAATTCTTGCCGGCAAAGAGAACATCTCCATACAAATATCGTAAGCTGTTACATTGCTTGTCGGGAGACACACCATTAATGATTTAGCATATTTGTCACCAACGCCTAGTGCCTTACACGCTTTCTTTAAAACAGTCGCCGGATATTTCAGTTCTATGTTCATCATTGTTGCGAGTTTTACAGCAGCGTTTTGGTATTTGATAAATAGATTCGGCATTGCGTCTAACACCTTATCAATACCATTAGAGTTCTCATGCCTTAAATATACTTCGTTATCAGCCTGTTGGAAAGCACCTTGCGGATATTGCCAACAAGCCGTCACTTTAATACCAGCATGTCCGGTATCTGAGGTAACAACGAGTAATCCAGGAATAAGCGTGTCGGGAAGCCCATGGGCTTCCGATATTTTTTTAGCCAGTTCGGGAAACAATAGTTTCGTGTAAGAGAAATCGTGGTCGTAATAACTTGTAATACACGACACATTCGCAAAACGTTCTTTTGCCTTTTCAAGAATCGCTTCGAACACTTCATCCGCAGGTACTACAGAATATTTCGCAGACATGATAGCTCTAACTTTTCCAGACACGACAATAACCTTTATGTTGTTATTATCAAGCTGTCGAAGCCGTGCGTTTAAAACGTATGCCTTATCCTCTGGCTCAAGAGCGGCAAATCCGGCACCGTAAATGTCAATTCTGCCGGATATACTTACCCATGAAGAACTACCTAACAAAAACGGTTCACCATCTATAACAACAACCATTTTTGCGTGATTAGAAGTGTCTTCAACCAGGGAAATATCTACGTTCAATCTTTTTGCGAGATTCTCTGCGCCTTTACATTTTTCAACGGCGTTAGCTAATGAAACAAAACGAACCTTGTTTGCAGGAACATCTTTACGAGTGGTTTCCTGTTCCCTCTCTTTTATGTCCACCAAAAACGGGGCAACATCATTTCCATATCTTTTGCTATAGAAATCTAGTCCTTTCATCTTTCTTTTCCTCCTCTTATTATATTTGCTCTTACCGCAAAAAGAACCTCCAGCACTTCAGAAAGCTTGTTTGTTACAAACCTTCCTTGTCCTTCGTCAAGTATTTCCTGGATATCACTAATCGCGCAATTAATTGCGAGAAGATTTGCTTCGCCATCAATTACGCATTTAGCCATCGGACGAGAGATATGCCTTGTTGAGACAAGCCTGTCTTTCTCTAGCCGATTTAAGACATCCAAAGCCTTTAATAGTATTGTTTGCCAGTCCTTAGCAAGATAAGAATCAAACATCTTAGTTGCGGGACTTTCTTTGATTTGCTTTAGCGTTTTCAAAGATTTTCCTCCTTTTTTTTCTGAACTTGCGAGTTATAAATGTTTACAAAAAAACACTAACACTTTGCAACAAAAAATAAACGCCCGATAAACTCGGACGTTTATAACAGAGAAATAGCTGATTAGTTCCTCGCTCTAACCGGTCTTGTACGAGTTTCCGTTCGCGTGGTAATGCGTGTCACGTTTCGATAAACAGGAGGAATCCAGACCATTATCCCCGGAACACCTGCGGACAACGAAGGCCTTTGAACCCACCTGCCCTCTCGAACCCTGACCCTTTCAGTAACAGGAATTCTAATAACGACTTGATAAGTTTCTTGCCTTGCTGCTGCTTGAACTGTATGCGGCCTTGTTCCAACGGGGGCAGCTTCAGCTATATTGGTCGTGCTTAATATTAATACACAAATTAATAGCGTTAACAACGTCCTCGTTACAAACAGATGAACCATTTTGTTTTTGTACAAACGTTTTAATCTCAATTTTTTCACCACCTCTCTTTTCTTATATACAAAAAAACACGAAGTTTTCACAACAAAAAATAAACGCCCGAATTTATCGGACGTTTACTGGAAAAATAGACAATTAATTTTTCACCCAGTCTAATGTGTAAGATTAACGCCGATCCTTACCACCCTTAGTGTGCGAGTATACGTACTTCTCAATCCATGATCGTCAGTAACAGTTAGTTCTATAG
>Ga0209105_100530_pt1 | contig 12390 bp, 15 predicted proteins | sample SedPBSmetaG_FD_184158 | JGI IMG/M metagenome (GOLD analysis project Ga0209105, IMG submission 184158) | Freshwater sediment bacterial and archeal communities from Indian Creek, Illinois, USA to study Microbial Dark Matter (Phase II) -... | ecosystem: Environmental > Aquatic > Freshwater > Creek >...
GCTGCTTTGCTGGCTCCATTGGGTGGTGTTGCCGCCAGCGCCGCCGATGCCGCCGCCGCCTGCCCCGGCAGCGGTGGCGTGCGCATGAAATCCCGCTGTGCCGCCATGGCCGCCGTTGCCCAGCCACGAACCCGCCGCGCCACCGCCGCCACCGCTGTGGTTCTCGGTGCTCCAGCCCCAAGCGCCCCAACTGCCGCGCCCGCCGGTGCCGCCCGTGCTGTTGCGGATCGTGCCGCCGGTGCCGGTGCCGCCCACACCGCCAACCGCCCAACTGGCACCGTGGCCATCGGCCCCTTGGCCGCCAGTGGCCGAGAGCAAGGCGCCGACACTGGATGTGCCGCCGTTGCCGGCTTTGGTGTTGTTGGAGGGGTTGCCAGCGCCGTGAGCGCCGACCGTGACCGTCAGCACCTGCCCCGGCGTGACGGTGTACTCGCCCATGGCAAAGCCACCGCCGCCGCCGCCGTTGCCGGCGTGCGAGTTGGTGCGGGAGGCTGCGCCACCGCCGCCACCACCGACCACGATGGCGCGGATGCGCGAGACGCCTGCGGGCACCGTAAACGAGTGGGTGCCGGCGGTCGCGAACTCCAGATGGTTGCGGTAGGTGCGCGGGTCGTCGGTGACTGCGTTGACTGCGTTGACTGCGTTGCGTAGGAAGCGGCCCATTATGCGATCTCCTCAATGCCCCAGGCGTTAAAACTCACATGGGCCGTATTGGCCTGCACCAGCACGCGCTGACCCGCAGCCAGCGACAGCGCGGTGCGCTCCAGCACCTCGGTGGCCACAAGGCTGAGGTCAAACTCGATGAACTCGCTGTTCGCGGGTGTGGCCGCAGCGCTCAGGGCGATGCGCAGCGCAGCCGCCGTGCTGCCCCGGTTGCAAGCCGAAAGATTGAGCACCGCCCGTCGCCCGACGGGCACCTGGTACAAGGTGGCCAGCGTGTTGGCGGCTGGCAGCGCCGTTCCTAGAATGGTCATGGCAGAGGCTCCTTAGAGTTGGGCTAGAAAGAAGGTCTTGCGTCCCAGCACCAGTTGCTGGGTGACGCTGTGGGTAGCGGCTTGCGCAGTGGCGATGGCTTCGTCGCGCGCGGCAGCGGCTTGCGTGGCCGCTGTTTGCGCCGCCGTCTGGGCGGCTGCAATGGCTTGATCACGGGCAATAGCGGCTTGCTGGATCGCCGTCTGCGCAGCCGTATTGACTTGCGTGGTCGCGCTGTTCTCGGTCTGCGCGATCACCGACTGCGCTGTGGTCTGGGTCTGCGCGATCACCGACTGCGCTGTGGTCTGGGTCTGCGTGATGGCAGCCTGCGCCGCCGTGCGGGTGGCGTTGATGGCGTTGGTGGCAGCGGTTTGGGTGGCGTTGACGTGCGCCACCGCCGCCCCGGCCGAGCTGTCGATGGCGGCGATGGTGTCGGCTTGGCGCTGGGCGGCCAAGGCGGTGATCTCGTCCATCTTCACATCGCCCAAGTCCTCGACTTCGAGCAGCGTGGCGCGGCCGCCAATGCGGTCAATCGCTGTGCCCAGGTAGGCCAGCTCTTCGGGCGTGGCGACGGCTGCGGCGGCTTCGATCTTGGCTTTGATCGCGCGCACCGCATCGCGCAACAAGGGGTCTTTGGCCATGGAGGGCTCCTGTGGTTAAAAGTCGAAGTGATGAAACACGCGCAAACGCTGGCGCTGCAGGCGCGCGCTGATGTGCTGCTGCGCCTGCACGAGCGCTTGCTCCTGCGCGGCCACGTCCGCATCGATGCGCTCGATGGCGTCGCGCAGGTTGAGCACGTCGTCCGACAGCAGGTGCTCGGGGTGCGGCAGTGGGTAGCCGCGCGGCGTGCGCTCAAGGCTCATGGCAGCACCTCATCAGGTGATGACGACGCGCAGGTTGCGCACAAAGGGCCGGTGCTGCGGCGAGCCCGCCAGCGCCAAGCGCACGCGCGTGCTGCGGTTTGCCCCCACACCCACAAAGCCGCTGGCGCGGTGCGTGCGCTCGACCCAGCCGTTGCCCACCTCGACACCGGCGCTCAGCTCCACATCCCTGAAGGTGCCCGGCGTGGCCGATTCGGCCTGCACGCTCACGCTCGAGGTGCCGGGCGTGAGCGCCTCAAACGTCACCGCCACGGCAAAGGTGGCCGCCGCCGGGATGGCGCGCGACAAGTAGTCGCCCGCCGCCTGCAGCGAACCAAACACCAGCTGCGTGCCCGGGTAGAGGATCGGGCTGGCGGTTTCGGTGCCGGTGAGTTGCGCCGCCACCGTCACTTGGCCCGATAGGCGCTCGCTCAAGGCGCGGCCCTGATCTTCGGCCAAGGTGGTGACCCGCCCTTGGGCGTCGGTGATGCGAAACTGCACATCGGTGCCAGCGCCGGGGCGATCCACACCAGCCAGCGCCATCACGTCCGACAACTCGCTCACCGTGTAGGCCCCCAAGTCCACCGTGCGCGCGTTTTGCGTGTAGCGGCAGGCCAGCAGGCGAAACGTCAAGTCCTTGGTCTGGTGCGGCGTCCAGGTGATGCCGTTGGACGACGACAGCAGCACGCCGATCTGGTAGGGCTGGGCCGTGACCCAGCCGCTGCGCGGGTCAAAGCGCCCCAGCTCGGCCACTGCCACAGCGTGGTTGGCGTCGTCGGTGAGCACCACGATGGCGTACTCGCGGTCGGCCTCCAGCGCCACCGGGTCGAGCGTGATGCGCGTCGGGTTGCCGTTGGTCTGGATGGCCGAAGCCGCCAAGCGCCCTTCGCTGCGCACGGTGGTGGTTGGGATGCCGACCAAGGTCTCGCGGATTTGCACCACCACCTGCGCCGAGCCGCCTCGGGTGGTGAACCACAGATCGAGGCCGCCGATCACGCGCCGCGCTGGCAAGGTGAAGGTCTGCGCCAGCGGATCCCAGCGGTTGACCACCGTGGTCAGGATGCGCCGCCGGGTTTCGGTCACGATGCGACCGCGCCCAACGTAGGTGCCCGAGCCAAAGCTGCCGCCCGCACCCAAGAACTCCACCAGCTTGGCACCGGCTGGAATCGAGGGTGGAATCAGGAAGGTGCCGCTGAGCAGCCCAGCCGCATCGGCGGCCGTGTTGGCCGGCTGCGCGATGGGGATGCCGTCAAAGCGCAACTGCGCCAGCGCCTCGCGCGGGCCAAAGCCCTCGACGCGGTAGCCGACGTTGATGCTGCGCAGAAACTGCGCCTCCTCGGTGCGCGCATCCAGCACCTGCTCGGTGCGCCGGGTGTCCACCACCGCTTCGACCCAGCCCCAGCCGGTGATCAGGCGCTCGGTGATGTCCGAAGCCCAGGTGGTGTGGGTGATCGTGAATTGATCCACCGCCGGGTTTAGGGTCACGCGCGCGGGCACCGGGTCAAACGACTGGTACGGGTTGATGCGCATAGCGCCCGTGCGCGCCAGTTGCTCGACCACGGGCACCAAGGTGAAGTCGAGCGTCAGCAGCGCGCCGCCGTTGGTGTTGACGTGCTGCGCGCTGGCGTTGATGGGCAGCGTCAGCACGCCGCGCACGATGGCCCCGGTCTGCGCTGCGCCTTGGTCGCGCAGATCGTCGTCGAGGAAGTTGTCGACGAATAGGCCGCGTTTGGCCGCTGGTTCGCGGATGTTGGCGTCGATGCGCAAGCGCTCCAGCGCCATCAGGTCGTACAGGTCGGCGATCTGGCGCTGCATCGCTGTCAGCTCGGCCACCTTGATGGTGCGCACGGCCACGTTGCGCACCTGCGGCTGCGTGTCGCTGCGCCAGTCGTGGACGATCTCGGCCAGCGCCAAGCGCGCGCCGCCCAGCGTGGGTGGCGCCGGGTTGCGCACCTGGCTGATGCCCTTGATGCGCTCGATCTGGCCGTCGGCGCTGAGCACCAGCACGTCCACGCGCGCCAGTTTCCACAGGTAGTCGATGTGCATGGTCGAGTTCTCGACCACGCCGGCAACCCTAAAGCCGCTGTCGCTCAACTCGGTGGGCGTGAGGCTGGCGATGTACTGGTAGGTGACTTGGTAGCTCGAGCCCGGTGCCGGCTCGGCGCCGCCGGGGCTCCAATCGAGCTCGTCGCCCACCAGCCTGAAGTCGGTGCCGGCGCTGTAGGTGGTGGTGCCTTGCCTGACCGTGATCACGGCCACCACGGCTGGCTCGGTGAGCACGTCGCGCGCGCCGGTGAAGGGGCCGTGAACCACGGTCTCGGTCTTTTGCTGCGTGACCTTGATGTCGAGCACCTGGGCCAGCGGCGGCCGGTTGATGGTCACCACCATGGTGCCGTCGCCGCTGTTGCGAAACACCTGCGGCTCGCTGTTGACGCGCTGCAGATCGGGGTCGATGGGCAGGCGCAGGCGCTGCGACTGGCTGCGCTCGACCTTGAAGCCGTGGATGTTGGCGCGGCCTTCCGAGACCGACAACACGTGCTCTTGGGCCTCGGTGTCGGTGCTCAGGAAGCGCACGCCAAGGCCTTCGGTGACGTAGTGGCCGTTGGCGTCGTAGTCGTAGCGCGCCAGGCTGGCGATCACGCCATCGAGCGCCGGCGGCTGACGCCGGTTCTCGATGATGCCGTTGTCCAGCGCATAGACGCCGTGGAAGTCGCCGCCTTGGCCGTCGCTGGTGTCCGCACCTTCCCAGCCCCAAGACAGAACCTCTTGCAGCCGCCCGGCACCGGGCTCTTGGTAGTTGCGCACACCCACCGCTGGCTCGCGCAGGGTGGGGTCTTCCAACTCGGTCACGGCGCGGGTGTTGAAGCGCACGCCAATGGACACGCGGCCGTCGATGGGCACGGTGAAGCTGGCCGGTGGCACCTCGCGCACCGCGCCACGCAGATAGACGCGCCCGGCCTCAAGCGTCACGAGGCCGCTCTCGATGTCGATCTGCAGGTTGGCACCGCTGACGATGTCGCCGTCTTTGAGCAGGGCGTCGGCCACGCCTTGCAGGCGGTGGATCAGGGCCGATTGAATCTCGTTGAGTTCTCGAGACTGCAGGCCGTCGCCGGCACGAAACAGCAGCTGCGTGTAGTGCTTGGCCGGGTCAAACAGGTTGTAGTGGCGCTCGATCATGGGATGCCTCTCGCAAATAAAGAATCAGAAGGTGACGACAAACTCGAAGGTCTCGCGCGTGCTGGGCTGGCGCACGATGGGCACCGAGTTCTGCAGCACGAGCAAGATGCCGGGATCGGTGAGCTGGGTGGGCGCAAAGAGCTTCTGTCCGATGGGCAGCGCTGGATCGGTCTGGGTGCCGACGAACAGGCCTTGCTCGCGCACCACCGAGCGCGCGGCGTCCTCGAAGTCAAAGCGCACCCGGATGAACAGGTGGTTGGTGGGCTCTGGCACCAGCCGGTAGCGCCCGGTGGGCACGGTGATCACGCCCTCGGGGTCTGGTGCAACGAAATAGACCTCGTCGACCACGCGCCGTGCGACCTCGCGCAGCAAAGCGGTCTGCACCACCGGCTCGGGTGGGTGCCCGATCTGGAAGCGCACCCAGACCTCGCCTTGCTCGGGGATGGTGCTTGCGGGCAAGCGCCGGATCAGGCCCTCGCGCGCGTTGGCGCTGTAGTCCACATCGAGCGCGTACAGGGTGTGGCCATCGAGCGCGGTCACGCGGATGTCGCTCAGGTGCAGTGCGCCCAAGTCGATCAGGCCGGCGGCATCAAAGGCTGTGCCGATCTCCCTGTTGGTGTCCCACAAGGGGTCGCCCTCGCCCAAGGCCAGGTGCAGGGTCTGTACTTTGATCGCTGCGGCAAGGGCCGCGCGACCGCTGGCAGTCAAAATCGCCATCGGGTGCTCCTTCAGTGGTGAGGTGGATGCGTTTGTAGACACCAGCCAAGCCATCGGCTATACTGCGTCTGTATCTACGTTTGTTTCTACGAAAGGGCCATCATGGCGCTTCAGCATGTAAAAAAATGGGGCAACAGCCCTGCCGTTCGGCTGCCGGCAGCGGTGATGGAGGCGGCAAACCTCCGGCTGGATCAGGCGGTGCAGGTGCGGGCGCTAAACGGGCGCATCGTCATTGAGCCGGCCGCGCCGGCCTACGATCTGGATACCTTGCTGGCCGGCATCACGCCGCAAAACCGGCACACCGAGCAAGACTTTGGGCCTGCGCAAGGGCAGGAACTGCTCTGATGGCGCTGTACGCCCCCGATGAAGGCGAGATCGTTTGGCTCAACTTCACGCCCCAAAGCGGACACGAACAGGCCGGGCGCCGACCGGCCGTCGTCCTGAGCCCCAAGGCGTACAACCAGCGCTCGGGGCTGCTGCTGTGCGTGCCGATCACCAACCAGATCAAGGGCTACCCTTTCGAGGTGCCGCTGTCTGGCGACGGAGCCAGCGGCGCTGCCTTGGCCGATCAAGTCAAGAGCCTAGACTGGAAGTCGCGCCAAGCGCAGCGCAAGGGCCAGGCCACGAGCGCCGAGTTGGCCGAGATCAAGGCCAAGGTCAAGGCGCTGCTCAAGCTCGTCTGAGCGCCTCGCGCTCGTTCGGCTGCGTGCTGTGGCTGCTGTGGCCACTGCCTATGTGCTCGCGCATTTCTTGCCATGTCGAGCGCGGCCAGCGCACGCCCGTCCAGTTCTGGCCGCGCCAAGCGGCGCGGTTGCTAGCAGCTTGACGGTAACGCGCGTTACAGCTTACAATGTGCGCACCATGCCCATGCTGACCGTTGTAGAGACCACGACTTTTCAGCGGGAGGCGGCCAACATCTGGCGCAGCGATGAGCGCGAAGCGTTCATCAACTGGATTGCCGCCAACCCACAAGCGGGCGACGTCATTCCAGGTGCCGAGGGCGCTCGGAAAATTCGCTGGAAAAGAGCCGGCTCAGGCAAGCGCAGCGGCGTGCGCGTGGTTTACCTAAACTTTTTGCCAGAGGGTTTTTTGCTGCTGATCGCCATCTACGCCAAGAGCGAACGCGAGAATTTGCCGGCCAAGGCCATTCAACACAGGAGCTAAGCCATGAACATCAAGGGTCTGCAACACATGGATCTCAACAAGATGGCTGCCGCCATCGAAGCGGATGCTGGCCAAGCATTGCCGGGCCTGCGTGAAGGCTTGGAAGACGCGAAAGCTGGCCGCTTTGGTGCGGTGCATACGCCGCGTAGCAAGCAAAGCGCCTACGAAAAGCGCAAGCTGCAGACTGGCGCCCAGCGCATCCCCGGCGGACTGCTGTCGCCTGAAGCTTTTGCAGCACTGCAAAAGCTGCTCGAGCGCGGCGCTCCATCGAAGGCGGCAGCCATCAACCAAGCGTTGATTGCTGCTGCGCATTAACGGCAGCAGTCGCCCATCTGCTTGGTGCTTGAGCCCCATGGGTGACCGGGCGGGGCAGTACAGCATCCGCATCAACGACCAGTGGCGGCTGTGCTTCGTTTGGGAAGCCGGCCACACTTGGCAGCGTCGAGATCGTGGATTGCCGCTGGAGGCGAAATCATGGTCAGATCCCCGATTTTCGTGACCCCCGATTTTCGCTCGGCAGTCAATATCGCCATCGGGTGCTCCAGTGTGTAAGAAAGGGGTCAGGGAAATCAGGGCTCTGTGCTGTGGCTGCTGCTGTGGCCGCTGCCTATGTGCTCGCGTATGTCTTGCCATGTCGAGCGCGGCCAGCGCACGCCCGTCCAGTTCTGGCCGCGCCAAGCGGCGCGGTTGCTGTGCGTGGCCGCACGCTTGGGCTGCACGCGCGCGCTGCTGTTGGTCGCCGTGGCCTTGGCGTGCAGGCGCAGCAGGTGGCTGGCGCTGCGGTCAGGGAAGTCGTAGGGCGCGTTGCCATCGAGGCCAGAGATGCAAATGTGCATCTCTGTGAGCGTGCGCCAGCGCACGGTGCCTTGCGCGCCCAAGGCCATGGCACCCAAGATGGGTGCGGGCTCCAAGTGCACCAGCGTGCGCCGGGGCGTGCGGGTGTTGACCGCGCCCAGCAGCACCTCACCCAGCACCACCTGCGCCTTCTGAAACCGGCGATCGCGCCAGCCGGCGGTGTCGTCGGGCAGGGCCGGGTTGCTGCGGGTGTGCTCGCGGCTCAGTGAGCCTTGATCCAAGCTGGGTACCGAATCGCCCAGCATCCAAGCGCCCAAGGTCTGATCGGCGCGAGCGCGCACCCGGTGGGTGCTGGTGCGCTCGCCGAGCGTCTGCGTCGTCAGTCCCGGTAGCGTCAGCGCCGCCGGGTGATCTCTGAAGAAGCGCTCGAGCACCTCGAGCCGCGCCAAGCGGTGCGGTGTGGCCGACAGCGGGTCGCCCTGCCCCAGACCCAAGCTGTGCCCGGTCTCGTGCCAGACAAAGCGCGGCAGGTTGGCGTTGATGTCGCCCAAGGGCGTGCTGTCTGAGAGCACCACCATGGCGCGCGCAAAGCGGCGCTCGGGCAGCAGCGCCTGCGCACCGTGCACACCCAGCGCGTTGGCCAGCGTGCGCAGGTGCGCGTGCATGATCTCTGGGTTGCGCCCGTGGCCCGGCTCCCCCAGACTATGAAAGCTCAGCAAGACGCGGTCGAGCAGCCTGGCCGTTGCAAAGCGCACCGCCTCGCGCGCCGTCGCCAAGTGGGCGCTGGGTGCAGGGTGCGCCGCGCGGTGCGTGCGGCCAAACGACAGCTTGGTCTTGCCATCGCCCTGCCAAAAGACGCCGCTGTGATCGGACAGCAGCGCCTCGCCCAAGCGGCTATGGGCCAGCACCATGCGGCGCAGGTCGTAGCCATGAAAGATGCGTGATAGGCGGCTGCGCGCGGGTGCCGACAGCCGGGCTATGGCGATCAGTCTGGCGATCTCGGCGTCGTCGTCGAGCACCCGCCCGGGGTCGAGCTGAAACGATGCGAAATGCACACCCGGCGGCTCTTGCTCGAGGGTGGCGCTCATGCCGATCCACGGCAAGGCGGTGGTCAGCGCCGCCGGGGTGCCTCGCAGGCGCTGCCAGCGCAGGCCTTCGGCAATGGCGCGGCGCGGCTCGGGTAGGTAGGGCAGCAGCTCGCCCAAGCCGTATTCCCAGATCAGCCAAGGCAGCAAGGCGTCGGTGGGCTCGGTCTTGTAGCGCCGCAGCGCATCGGCGTCCAGCGCCAGGCGTGGCAGCGGGTCGCTGGCCAGCGACAGCGCCTGCTCCAGCGGCGTGGCGTTGGCGGGCAGCAGGTGTAGGGGTGTCATAGGCCCTCCAAGGCAGGCGCGGGTGCGCGCGGGTGCGTGTTATCGGTCGCGCCCGGCAAACTCCAGCCGCAGCGCCTGCAAGCGCACCGCTTGGTTGGAGCTGGCGCGCACGCTGGTGCTTGGCTCGAGCAGCTCAACTTTGTGCACACCGGGGCGCTGCAGGTGGGCAATGACCCACGAAGTCGTCAGATCGCGCCCCAAGCCGGGCTGCGCGGCCAAGGCCTAATCCCGCAAGGGCACGGTGTCGGTGCTCAACGTCTCCACACGCAATCGGAGTCATCATTCGCAGCGATGCCAAACTGGGTTCGCTCGGCTAGTCCTGTATCGCTAGGAGCTGCCCCTCGTGGTGCTGGACAAGGTGGTACAGTCGATTGTCGGGAAGGTGCTCCCGTCGCGGCCATGCACGTTGCCAAAGGTCTGGAGTTCCGCGCCATGGCTGTAATGACCTGCGACGACAAGGTGATGCCGCTGCAATCACGCATCGAAAACGTGAGCGACGAGAGCGATCTGGACGAGGTGTATGCGACCGAAGGCCATCTGCTCTACGCGGCCTTTGCGCGGGCGCGGTAGCTCCTGCTCGTGTCCGGCGTGGCTCCAGCTTCTGAGTTCTTGACGGATTTGACCGGCAAAAGGTGAACGGAGTTACAAGATGGGAAAAATGATCGATGGGGACGATGGACTGCCTGCCGAAGAAGTGGGCGTCTGGGCAAAGGAGAAGCACGACTACCTGTGCCGCTACATCGACATTTCGCGCAGCACGCGCGCGAAGTATCTTGGCACCGGCAAGGCGGGCGCGACCTACATCGACCTGTTCTGCGGGCCGGGCCGATGCAAGGTGCGGGATACGAATGAATGGATTGACGGCGGTGTCGTTGCCGCGTGGAAAAAGAGCGTGGAAGGCAGCGCGCCGTTCTCGCAGGTCTTCATCGGTGACCTCGACCCCCAGCGGCGACAAGCCGCCGCAACCCGGCTGCGCAACTTGGGCGCTCCAGTGGTCGAAGTCGATGGTGCCGCCGTGAACGCCGTCAAATCAGTGACCACCCAGGTCAACGCCTTCGGGCTGCATTTTGCGTTCCTCGATCCCTTCGATCTTGCGGCGTTGAACTTTGACATCATCGTCGCTCTGTCGGCGCTCAAGCGCATCGACATGCTGGTTCACATCAGTCAGATGGACTTGCAGCGCAACGTCGTGTCCTACGCGACTGCAGACAACTCGCCGTTCGACACCTTCGCACCAGGGTGGCGCGACAAAGTGCCCATCGCTCAGGGCCAGCAGGAGCTTCGGCGGCAGATCTTCCGGTTCTGGCGCGACCAGGTCGCGGGCCTTGGCGTTTGGCCGTCCACCGACATGCGCCTGCTCACGGGTAGCAATAACCAGCCGCTTTACTGGTTGCTGATGGCGGCCAAGCACTCGCTGCCGCACAAGTTCTGGGCCACGGCCTCTAATGTCGAAGGCCAAGGTACGTTCAACTTCTAGGGTTGCGCGACCGCTTCCGGGTAGTTGTCCCATGTGCGGCCACGAAAAATCCGGCCGTTCGCCTTCTTGTCGCGCTTAACGCCATCGGCGCCCCAGCCGCCCCACTGCTTGAAGAAAAACGCCGAGCCAGAGGCCTCGGCTTGCACTTGCACGCTCGCCACCCACTCCTCGCGCATCGGGCGAGCTTTGTGGCCTGATTCGCCGCCGACGATTACCCAGTGGATGTCGCACAGGTTGATGCGCCCCAAGTCCTCCAGCAACGGCTCGACTGAGAGGAATCGGATGTGCGCGTCCACCTTGCGCAGGTGGTCGATGCGCGGCACGCCATACTTCTTGTCTTCCACTGACACGCCCAGCCACACGTTCTGCGGGCAGGCACGCCGCGCGAAATACTCCGGCAGGCGCTCGGCGCGCTTGGTGAGGATTTGGTAGGTGTGCTGCGACGTGGCCTCGATGATCGAGAACACGCGGTCGAGGAACTTGTCCGGCACGTCCTCGTGGAACAGGTCGCTCATGCTGTTGACGAAGTACGTGGTCGGCTTCTTGCGCAGCAACGGCTGCTCCAGCCGTTTCTCATGCACGGTGAGCTTGAACTCGTTTTCGTAGCCGGGCGCGCCCATCGCGTGCAGCCGTCGCGCCATCACTTCAGCGTAACAGTGCTTGCAACCGGGCGAGACCTTGGTGCAGCCGGTGGTCGGATTCCACGTCTGCTCCGTCCATTCGATGGTTGATTGCGTTGCCATACGGCCTCCTATGTCATTACTGCTTAGCACCCGACGAACGGGCCTGCGCGTTTTCGGACGCAAAGGCGTCCACCAAGCGGGATAGCGCCAAGCGCACTTGACCCAACTTCGGGTCGGCCAAGGATTCGCGCACGCGGTCGGCAAGCTGCTCCGCCGACGGAGCCGTCTCGCCTTCAGCGGTATGCACCAAACGCATACAGCGGTTGATGACACTGATCGGTGGGCTGGCCTTACCGCGCTCGTACTTGCTCACCATCGACTGATCGACCTCCAGCAGATCGGCGAATTCCTTCTGGCTGCGCTCATTGCGCGCTGCCCGGATGAGATCTTCAACGCTTTCGAAAATCACGATGTTACCATCCAGGTAATGCACTAGAAGAATACATTGTAATGAATATTCTTTTCGTGCCTAGATGAACCACTAGGCAGCCGTAGTTTGAAGGATTAGGGGCACTTCGGCCTCGCGCCGCGCCACGCTGGCCAACGACAGCGCCTGCTCCAGCGGCGTGGCGTTGGATGGCAGCAGATGTAGGGGTGTCATAGGCCCTCCAAGGCAGGCGCGGGTGCGCGCGGGTGCGTGTTATCGGTCGCGCCCGGCAAACTCCAGCCGCAGCGCTTGCAAGCGCACCGCTTGGTTGGCGCTGGCGCGCACGCTGGTGCTGGGCTCGAGCAGCTCAACTTTGTGCACACCGGGGCGCTGCAGGTGGGCAATGACCCACGAAGTCGTCAGATCGCGCCCCAAGCCGGGCTGCGCGGCCAAGGTCTGCTTGAACTGCGGGCCGATGACGGCAAAGGCGTCCATGGGCGCATCGGGGTAGAGCCAGATGCGCGCGGCGACGGTGACGTCGATGAGCTCAGCGGGTGCCACGTCCACGGTGTCGGTCAGCACGCGAATGTCGTCGCGCAGCACCACGGCGCGCACGGCCGCAAGCGCGGCGGCGATGCGCTCGGCGCTGGCCTCGTGGTGCTCCTTGACCAGCACGCTGATGCGCACGCGCCCGGGTTGCGGGCTGTCCACCTCGACTTCGGCCACATCAGGTGATGCCGTCAGCGCCCAATAGCGGTAATGTGCCGCCCCACCGGCGTTGGAAAAGCCAATGATGCGCACGCGGGTG
>Ga0209105_100531_pt1 | contig 12373 bp, 14 predicted proteins | sample SedPBSmetaG_FD_184158 | JGI IMG/M metagenome (GOLD analysis project Ga0209105, IMG submission 184158) | Freshwater sediment bacterial and archeal communities from Indian Creek, Illinois, USA to study Microbial Dark Matter (Phase II) -... | ecosystem: Environmental > Aquatic > Freshwater > Creek >...
ATATAATATGACAGGGTTTTGAATATTTTCTAAATTTCTAAAAAGGAGGCTTTTATGTTTAAGATTGGCTTGGATTTGGGTTATGGGTATATTAAAGGGGTTAATGAATCCGGACGGGAGGTGCTGTTCCCATCGTTAGTATGTGATGGGTATGACAGGCAATTGTCTGGATTATTTGGAGGAGGACTTCAGAGCATGAAAGATAATCTGCACTTTGTTGTGTCGGACGAGACGAATCACGAGATATTTGTCGGAGATCTTGCAAGACGGGAAGGTGGGAACATTTCATTTGCTTTTGATGAAAATAAGATCAATCATCCAGACACAAGAGGATTACTGGCTGCGGCATCATATTTATTGTTTCCAGACGGGCATATTCCAGTTCATCTTGTCACAGGATTGCCGTTTGAGCAGTATGTTCACCATAAAAACGAATTTTCACAGATGCTTGGAAAATTTAACGTTACAATTCGCCATAAAAATACTATAGAAAGTAAACGAATCAATTTTGCCAAAACGACAATTTTCCCACAGGCTGCCGGGGCATTTTACTATGCTATTTTAGCAGATCTGGAAAAATATATGATTCCGGGAAGCTATCTAGGGCTTGTAGACATAGGATTTAAAACCACTGATTTTATCACTTTTTATATTGAGGGTGTCCCGGTATTTAGAAAAGACTTATCCGGAACGATTTATTCGGGAATTTCTGATGTTCAGTTCGCCGTGGATAAGATGTTTACAGCTAAAACCGGAAGCAAGCTTAATATACCAAACCTTATGTTTTTAACTGATAATGGGCGAATTTTATTTGACGGAAAAGAATTAAATTTCTCTAAAGAAATTGAGGATGCGAAACAAAAGCTTGCAAAAAACATCAAAGACAAACTTAAAATTGCCTGGGGCACTGATTTGAAATTTTTCCATACCATGTTCTTGGCAGGTGGTGGATCTACTATGCTTGGACACGCTTTGTCCGGCTTGCACCCCAACACAACGATGGTCGGGAATCCGCAGTTCGCTAATGCAAAAGGCTTTCTCAAGGTCGCTGAACAGGCGGCTCGCAGGGCTGCAACCGGATAAGTTTTGAGAAAATTTAGACTAAGCCAGACGGGAATATAAAACAAAATGTTTACATTAAATTTCAGCCTGGTTGTAGTGTTTTTTGGGTGTTTTTTTGGAATTTGTATTACACCTGTTTGTACAGCGGTTTTCTGTATTACATTTTCTGAAAACTGTACTTGTTTTTAGCTTAACCGTGCAGAAAAATCGTGTAAACATATTGGAGGTGCTGATAATTAAAACTTATAGCTTTCGAACAGGTAAAGGAGATGAAAAAATAGATGAACTACTCTCTTCTATGTCAGCTTCACGCAGAAGCAGGTATATCAAAGATGCAGTTTTGTTTTACGCAAATGTCGGAGAAGAGATTAAATTGCTAAACGTTCGTGTTAACCAGGCACTTGCTGGAAATCCGATACAGGTACAAGGCAATTTAAACCCCGCAACTGTTGCTGACAACAACAAAAGAATTAAAAATCTCGAAGACAGGGTGCTTGCCAGCATGGAGAGCGCATTTAGCTTAGACGATTAATCCAGAGAATCGGGCTGACGTCTGAATTTCGTTAAACAAGACAGAAAAAGAGGCGGACTTGAAGCGTATATTGCTCAGGTACCGCCTTTTTTGCGTTTTTTAGATAATCCTGACAGGAGTTCCCGCTTTGACATCACAATCGGTACACAAGAATTGGTCTGTACGAGGGTCGTATGTCCCCTCTTCTTGTTTTACATAGTCTTCCGGCGTAACATTTTCTCCGATTGCCGCATAACGGTATTCAGCTATTTCGTGCGGTTGTTTGCCACAGCCTCTGCATTTTATCATTAGAGTCCTCCTTAATTTGTTTTAGATTCCTGACAAGCGTTTATACTAAAAGATGCTAAATAAAAACAAAAAATTTTATTGATTTGGATTTCAAGGGCGAATGGAAAATTGCAACAAAATTATAGCCACTAGGAAGCGTTTTAACAGTGTTTTTTGTTGGAATAAGTAGAGAAGTGTATAACAGGGGTTAAAAAGGTTTCCGGGTACGCTTTTGTTATCCTGGGAAGCATTGATTGCGAGCAAGACGGGCAAAATTTCTTACAGCTTAAGGCGCAAGCACATGGCGATGGGTTTGTTTGGGTACAGAAGAACCAATTTGCCTGAATAACTAATTATGATAAATAAGATATATGGGGCTGGGGGTTTGACTGGCGGGTTTTCGTCTGGCGGAGGCTGTAATCGGGCGGAAGATTGGGCGGCAGGATGCAGGAGGCGTGGCTTGTCGTTTGGGGGGAATCTCGCCAAAGTTTTGGCAGACGGAGAGTTGCTTAACCTGTAAGGTATGGACACATTCGGGTAGGCTTAGTTGGGCAAAGAAGAATTTAATAGTCCGACTAACTAATTATGATAAATAAGATATATGGGGGCTGGGGGTTTGACTGGCGGGTTTTCGTCTGGCGATATGGTTTTGTAGGACAGGCCAAGGCTTTTAGTGGCTTAAACAGGCGTTTTGTCGTCCAGGCGAGGATTGGTTTGAGTTTTGGCAGACGGGAGGCCGCTGCGACTTGAGGGTATGGGCACATCCGGGCGAGGTTGGTTGGGCAAAGAGCAGTTAGTTGGTCCGACTAACTAATTATGATAAATAAGATATATGGGCTGGGGGTTTGGCTGGCAGGTTTTCGTCTGGCGGAGGCTGTAATCGGGCGGATGACTGGGCAGCCGGTTAATCAACGCACGCCAGGGCTGAGGTGGGCGGAATTCTGTCGTTTGGGCGAGAATCAGCCTGATTTTAGCCAAACGAGAGCCTGCCTGAGCTGGTTGGGCAGAGCTTAACTGCTTGATTGGGCGGGTTTTGCCAGACGGGAGGCGGCGTATTGGGGTTTTAATTGGATTAGGTTTTGGTTTGGCGGGACGTGTTATTAGGTTTGTTTTTGGGGATAGTATAGGATAACAGGGCTGGTGGGCTGGGTTAGCTGAACAGGCGGGTTGGGTTGGACTGGACTGGACGGGTTGGGTTGGACTGGACAAGGGGGACTGGACTAGGCGGGTTGGACTGGACTGGACGGAACAGCTTGCTTTGCATCTGGCTGACACCACAGGTGATCATTTTTTTGACCAGAAGTATGGCGGGAAAGTCTTGGTCTGACTTCCAATGCATCTGACTCTGGATATGATGCAGTCTAGGCTTTAGTCTGCTGCGCATCAAAACCTCTGGAAGCTCTATATATATTCAAAAAAGCCCCATGCACTTATAGTTTCCCCGCCTGTGATGACTATGACTACCCGCCTATCGACTACTTTGGACGGAACAGCTTGCTTTGCATCTGGCTGGCACCACAGGTGATCATTTTTTTGACCAGAAGTATGGCGGGAAAGTCTTGGTCTGACTTCCAATGCATCTGACTCTGGATATGATGCAGTCTAGGCTTTAGTCTGCTGCGCATCAAAACCTCTGGAAGCTCTATATATATTCAAAAAAGCCCCATGCACTTATAGTTTCCCCGCCTGTGATGACTATGACTACCCGCCTATCGACTACTTTGGACGGAACAGCTTGCTTTGCATCTGGCTGGCACCACAGGTGATCATTTTTTTGACCAGAAGTATGGCGGGAAAGTCTTGGTCTGACTTCCAATGCATCTGACTCTGGATATGATGCAGTCTAGGCTTTAGTCTGCTGCGCATCAAAACCTCTGGAAGCTCTATATATATTCAAAAAAGCCCCATGCACTTATAGTTTACCCGCCTGTGATGACTATGACTAACCGCCTATCGACTACTTTGGACGGAACAGCTTGCTTTGCATCTGGCTGACGCCACAGGTGATCATTTTTTTGACCAGAAGTATGGCGGGAAAGTCTTGGTCTGACTTCCAATGCATCTGACTCTGGATGTGATACAGTCTCGGCTTTAGTCTGCTGCGCATCAAAACCTCTGGAAGCTCTATATATATTCAAAAAAGCCCCATGCACTTATAGTTTACCCGCCTGTGATGACTATGACTAACCGCCTATCGACTACTTTGGACGGAACAGCTTGCTTTGCATCTGGCTGACGCCACAGGTGATCATTTTTTTGACCAGAAGTATGGCGGGAAAGTCTTGGTCTGACTTCCAATGCATCTGACTCTGGATGTGATACAGTCTCGGCTTTAGTCTGCTGCGCATCAAAACCTCTGGAAGCTCTATATATATTCAAAAAAGCCCCATGCACTTATAGTTTACCCGCCTGTGATGACTATGACTAACCGCCTATCGACTACAAAAGCCCCTAAGAAAGAGATTGAGAGAGCTTGTATAAGCTCTTCGATATCATATGTACATCAAAAATGATTAACTTGTGCCTAATTAGGCCCCAAACGCCCGCCTGAATAATGTGGCATAGCATTTACGATTAATCTGGAGAGAAACGGCTTATACAATATGCCCTTTGACTAAATAGCGTCTGACGGCTGTAAACAATCGATTATAGACTAGGAGTGCTTTATGCACGTAGGAAAGGCTATACTTTTCTGGAATCCAGTCGTTTTTTTTGGACGGTTTTTTGCCTATTTTTTGCCATATAATGGATTTTATGTTAAGTATTTCTATCTATTCTAAGTGGTTTTTGGCGTAAGTGGTTTTGCGAAAATAGCTTTTTGCCCTCCAGTGGTTTTTTACAAGTGGGTTCTTGACCCTCAGTAGTTTTTTGTTAGTGTTTTTTTACCTCTGGTGGTTTTTCATATTTGGATTTCTAGCAAAAGTGGTTTTGCAAGCACAAGAGCAATAGCAACGCTACCTAATCTCTTGGCTACCTCTGATCGTTCCTGCCAACTCAATATTCCTAGGTTACAAATGATATTATCCTCAATAGAGTAATATCGGCTATCTTCATTTGTTATCTTTTCAATCAGTTCGATATATCCATCCCGAATCAGATCTTCGATGACTGAGCCGACATCCCCAGATGCAGCAAGAGAGCACTTTGCTTTGATCTCTTCCAGCGTGTGCGTTCCATCAGAGAGACTTAATATACTATCAACCAATGCCGGGGCTTCTTCACCAAGTACCTTAAATAGGCTTGGACCGTTCTCGATCAGTATTGTTTTGTTGGGTAGCATAGCATACCTCACTGCTGGTCTTAGCCTCATTCTTTTGCTCATACAATCGATGCCTAAAGGCGTTTGATTCATGCTCGTCCCCCCCTTCACGCTCGCATAATCAGGGTTTGAGCCTCTTAAACAGCTCTTTGTTCACAATAAATATGGCTGTAAATGCAGTACTCAAGCCAATGGTCATGAGCACTGCAATATCAATTATAAACGTGTCTCCTACACCGGTTAAGCCGTATTGAAAGGCACGCCGCAGGTAAGTAACCGGAGAAATCTGAGATATTACTTGCAGAAACGCCGGACTCTTCTCGATCGGAAAGAAGAGTCCAGACACTGCCGATAAACCAATGTAGAACAGCTGTGCAAAGCCAAGGGCGCTATTAACTGTGCGTGCGAACACAGCAACCAGCAATGAAAAACCGCTCAACCCTATCAGACCTCCTCCAAAGGAAATCAAGACTACCCACACACTAATATTAATATGAGGAGGTGAGAGTATCAGGATGCCTATAGGTAAGAAGGTCAAAACCTGTAAGGTACTAGAGATAATACGAGAGAGCAAGAATGAAATCACAAAGAGCTTAATGCTACCCTCTTCGGCTACAAGACGTAAAACACCATTTTCTCTAAACTGAGCCATTCGAAAAGGAATAGGGTAAACTAAAGTCTGGAAAAGCAGAAAAGTAACGAGTCCGGGCAACAAAAACGTAGCGTACCCCTGACCTCTCACAAAAAATGCGATTCCAAGCATTAGAATCACCGGAAAAAGCCAATCCCAAAAGAGAAAGTACTTCTCTCGAAGGTTCGCTTTTAAGAAGTTCGTCATTAATACAAACATTAGTATTTCACCAACCTCTCTTCACACAATAGTGCGAATGCGTCTTCACTGTAGTTTGAGGCAACTTCCCCCAATTGTTGGCCTGTGAAACCGAAAGCTCTCCCTTGAGCTAGAAAATAGCATCGATCAGCCACAGAGAGACTCTCTTTGATATGATGACTTATCCAGAGTACAGTCCTACCTTCTCCCTTTAGCTGCATCAGCAGGTTGAAATAGTCTCCACGTCCAATTGGATCCATGGCAGAATCGGCTTCATCAAACAAATATAAACATCTATCTCTCAATAAGGTTATAGCCAATGATAGACGCTGCTTCTCTCCCCCGGATAAACGGCTAGTATTTGTATTCCTAGCAGTACTCAAACCAACCCTCGCCAATAGTGTATCAAGCTTTGGATTAGAGATACTGCTCCTAAAGAGATTTCTGAAGCAAGCAAGATTCTCTATTACCGTCATGTCAGCTAGGTAAATAGGCTTCTGTTCCTGATAAGCAATTTGCCCGGAAACCGAAATTGTCCCTGCACTCACACCATATCTCCCAACTATAGTGTTAAGCAATGAGGATTTCCCCGAACCATTTCTCCCTGCCAAAAACACAAGTTCGCCTTTATAAACGACTAGATCAAGGTTATTTATGATCTCTTTGCCTCCCAAAACCAACTTGATCCCTGCAACTGCAATTACTGTCTCCATTCACACCTCTCCTTTTTGAAAAAATCTCAGGCACGTTTATTTTGAGATCCATCGCGATTCATGGGGAACACTCTACATTGGGCTAAGTTCCACTGTGACCATATGCTCACAGCGGAATAGTCGTTCTGCGGTATCTATTACTTCATCCGTACTCGTTGTATTAAGGCGATCAATATAAGTGTCAAGATTCTCATATCTATCACAGAGTAGCTCGTATTTTGCAACAGCATTCGCCCAGATTAGGGAATTGTCGTAAGCCCTTAAGTGTGTACAAATCAAACGATCTTTGGCTCTGATTATTTCAGCAGAATTAACGTGATACCGGCTCAACCGTAGGAATTCGTTTTGCAACACGTCTAAGGCTTCAGAACGGTGTTTTTCCTCACAACCAGCGTAAGCCATAACATAACCTCCTAGAGCGAACTCCCGACTGAAAGCTGTAAGCTGATAGGTAAGTGAACGTTTTATTCTAAGCTCCTTGTACAAGACCCCGCCGACGCCTTCCAAGATTGACCAAGCAATATGAAGCGGGTATTTTGTACCAGAAGAGAGCGCGACTCCTGTAAATCCCACAGCTACATGACTCTGTTCTCCTACGGTCTGTAATCGATAGCAAGTTGGTCCGGAAAAACTCGGCGGAGTACATGCAACGTTCAAAGCAAGCCTAGATCCCGGGTTCATTCCGGACAACTCCTCTTCGGCAAGTCTGACTAACTCATCCAAGTCCAAATTACCAGTAATGGCTATTACCAAATTCCGCCCAACAGCGACTTTTGAATAGAAATCAACAAGTTGTGCTCGACTGATATCCGCTATTATGTCTTGGTAGTCCATAATATCTTGGCTGTAGGGATGCTTCACAAACAAAGCCTTTCTTATTTGCTTTTGTGCTTTCTTCGCAGGCTGGTGACTCTCTTTAATAGACTCCCCAAGTTGCTTCTTGATGAAACATAAATGGTTTTCTGTTAAAGAAGGCATTCGAAGAAGCTCGAAAAACACCTTGAGTCCCTGCCTCCAATGTTCACGATGAAATACCGCCGAGAGCGATAAGCTATCCTGACCTAGATTGCCGTGAATAGTCGCACCCGCATTTGTTAACCATGCATTAAACGCAGACTGTGATCTTAACGAGGTGCCTCTTCCCCACAGTCGGATTAACACGCTACTAATACCATTTAGTTCATGTGACAGAGTAGGGATCCCCCCCAAAGAAGCTACTACTGCAACCGTTTCCGAATGGCTAGTATTTCTGCCGAGCAGCGTAGCACCGCAATCTAGCAAGAACCGCCTTGTATCAGACTTTTTTTCCCGCCCTTCGGTATCTGACAAAATGTAAACGGCTGGAAAACCTGTGTTCTGATTGGATTCTGATGGCATGATTTTCGTTTGGCAGCATTCTACCGATAATCTCTTATCCTGAGCATAGAACTTTCTGGTAGGAGCTCCGCCCGTAACAACAATATTCGCGTTCCTCAGGTCAAGAAAACTCATACACTTAGCAATTTCCGAATTAGATAATGTAATACTCTCGTCCCAAACACTTTCAACATTTAAATTAGATCCAACCATTTGGGCATCCAGCAAGAATGGTACAATTTGTTCTAAGTTTTCCAGTTCGCGCCTACGACGCAAGCGATAGCAAGACACAGCCCTGCTAATTTCGTCATCGCATAAAGGTGTACTTAGTAACTCACGAATTCTATCCAAAGCCCCTCCCCTATCTTGATTCTCCAAGCCCTCGCCGGCAAGATGGAGCACAACTAGGCCTGCGTCTTCACCTCCAACCAACTCAATACCAAGCCAGCCTTTTGAATATAGTCTATTACTTCGTCTAAGTATCGCATATCTCAAGATTGAGAAAGCAGTAAAAGAGCGATCTTTCTTGCCTACGATAGGAAAACCAATCTCAGTCATCGGCCGCGACGCAGAAAACATCACCTCGGCCCGCTCTGAGCAAGAAATCATTAGAGGCCACACCGGCTTTGGTTTTTGAGAAGCCGCTACCCACCCGCCAAATCGAAAGGATACCTCATCAAGTACTGTGTTCTCCTGAAAATCTCCGACAATAAACAGTGTGGCATTGCTTGGACGATACCAATCCAGGAAAAAAGTCTTGACTTGCTTACTGGTAAACTGCCGGATAGTCTCTTTCGTACCGAGGATTGGCCGACTGTAAGGATGTCCCGGCTAAGTTATAGCATACAGTCTGTGACGCAAGACCCATTCCAAATCATCACTTCTAAAGGCTAACTCTTGGTAGACTACATTCTTCTCCTCTTCAAGACTCGATTCGTACCGATGGAAGAACTGTAGTAGTCTGCTCAACTCACCCAGGACAACCCCGAGGTGTTTAGAGTGAATAGTTATTCTGAGCAAGGTATAATTCCAGCTAGTTTGCCCACATATGTCTCCACCAAGTTGCTCGATCCGATCTGGGAAACAGAAGTGTCCCGATTCGTTGCTTCCTTTGAATACCAAGTGCTCCAAAAAATGAGCCAAGCCACAAAGTTCTTCATTTTCAACGCCGCTTCCTGTGTGAATAACCAGAACAATCGAAACAAGCCGGTATTGTAACTTCGGTAAAAATCGTAACCTCAAACCATTACCAAGAATCATAGTCCCTGCCTCCTGTGACATCAGCCCATTGAATGTATATGCAATCATTAATACCATTATGCCATTACGAAATAAACTCCTTTATTATTCCGCAAACGATCTATTACTACCCAGAAGGGCAGGTACACTCAGCCAGCGCCAAAATTGCAACATACGTCGCATGTCGATTCTCTCGAAGGGAGTAACCAGCGAAGTTCCAAGCCCCGTCGGCCCCCTGAGTCTGAAGCAGATAATCGATGATTCGCTCAAAAATCAGCTGTTCACGTAGACCGCACATGGAAAAGCAAAGTGCAATTTCACCCGATAGATCACCATAGCCCAAATTCATAGCCCAGTCCGCCGCAGTTGTAAGTTCCTGGATCATATCGTTCAGATTCTCTCCGACAGCAAGCTCTTTCTCCAAAAAGTCTGACTTAATCAGAATGCGGTGAGTTGCTAGGTAGTAATTAAGCATTAATCGGACATCCGCCGGAATCCCGCAAGGCTCATTATCACAGTGATTGAGTTCTGAGAACGGAACCTCGATACCAAGTTTCTCAAGAAAAAAAGTAAACATAAGATCATATAAATGCAGAAACCCAAAAAGGTACCGTGAGCATTCTTTGGTTATTCTTATTAAATCATCAATATAACACCGAGTACGAAGGCCATGCTTTTGGCGGAGATAGATCAAACCCAGCAGAATATCATAGTCGGAACAGGTGCTCATTCGACTGATGAAGTCCGTTTTGGTTATATCTAAGTCAAAGCTGAGTTGATCTGTATCATAGAGCTTTTTCAATAATAACTGCCGCCATTGATCGACTGCAAAATTAGGTTTCTTTCCATGCCTATTCAGAAACATATCGCGAAAAAATGCTTCATCTGCAAAAAGTGGTAAGTATTCAACCCCGACAGAACTAGAGTTGACCCAGTCAAGCCCCTTCTGAACAGCTTCAACAAGATACCGCAGTTGATCATCTCGCATGGTTATACGCTCCCATCGTACACATTAACGAATTTATTTCAAAAAACGCTTGCGCCACGAATTTCCCCAGATCGTCCACAGCACACACCATCCAACAAGTTGGCGCAACAGAAGGATCGTCTAATGGAAACTCACTAACTGCTACCAGTCGCTCGGGTGTGATAAGAAGTTCAAAAGTGCGCGTCATCCCCGAGTTCTGCCAAGCGTGAACCACCTTGAAAGACTCAGATGTCGAAGTAAACACTGTCGTATATCTCAGTAAACGCCTAGGCGGAAGGTGCCCATGGCGGAAGTCGTAGCCAGCAACCATGGTCAACTCCTCTAGCCAAGCGTGTTCCAATCGACGAGCAGATCGATTCTGGGGAATCCGAGTGAAAGGAAATAGTTCCCCACTTCGATTGAACACAATCGAATCTGCAGCAAGCATCAGTCCATTATTGTCAAGTACGATGACATTAAAGTATTTGTTTAGATCGTCGAGAATCGATACTCTGAAGTGGCACACGGCTTGAGGTTGTTCAGGAGAAATAAGACAGTAGTATCTCCTCTCTTCAAGAGAATCAGGGAAAAAAAAGATGTATTGAACTGACATCGCCTCAGAAACTCCTCGAAATAAGGTTCCATAGCTGATCTTTACCCCTCCCTCAATCGCTTGACAGTCATGGAGCGGTTCTAAGCATTCCATTTTTGATAGCAGACAGCTTCTTGCATACTTCGAGAAAATACTCCATAAATTATTTCCTTGAAACTCGTCTGCCACCATCATATTTGAAATGCTGCTAGTGAAATGCACCACGAAAATTCCTCCTCGTATACTATGCCTGGCCCCTCTTTGAAAAGAGGTACTTTCCTGGAAGCCCACTACCTCGATCTGATACAAATCACCCTGTCCCGGAAAGTTAGACATTAAAAACATCATATGACTGATCGTATACTTTACCCATTTCTTGACACATCCTTCTCTTTTATTATACTTGATGTTTTATGTGCCTGTAAAATGGGGCTTAGGTCACCGAACACGAATTATAACAGGTCGTGATGTTATATTCGACTTTAATTTTTAAATTCCTGCTAAAATCAAAATTTTTTACCAAATAAAGTTGTAGTATCTATGCTTGTTCCCGGACTATATAATTTATGTCTATAACGAGCTTATTAGCGTTTATTAGCGTTAATTACCGATGATTTTGTTATCTAACCTCAACTCCCTAAAATTTTAGCGTAGACAGAAGAAAAACGCAAGAATAATCTAATCCCCCCTTCAAAATAGCCAACTTCAATCCTTTTGTAGGCTTTCTTTATTTATTTAAAGCCTCTTCTATATACGCTATAATTAGCGTATATAGAAAAAAAGGGGGATCAAGATGTCCATTTCAAAATACTCGTTGATTGATGTCCCATCAAGCGATGGCGTTCACACTAAAATCGCCGGAGCTAAGGACGAGAAGTACGTCTACAAATACAACCGTGCAGATAATAACCTTGACCTTTTTCTTGTTCGACATACAAAAATGCCGGTGTGGTTATTGGGTCATCAATGGTCGGGAAACAGTCCGGGCGCTCGTTTAAGGCAGGCCAGGGTAACGAATAATATGACCATTCGCGACCTGTGCGCAGTTACAGGATTATCTGATGTTACCATCTTGAACTTGGAGGCGGATAAGTTTAACGAATCGCTGCCGAATTTGCGAATATTCGCCAAAGTTCTGCGCATTCCCATTGAATACCTGGGCTGTTTTGAAATGTTACCTGAAAATACATTGGCTCAGCGCATTACGAAAGCCCGTTTATTTCACGGCTTAACGAAAGAAGAATTTGCCCAAATTTTAGGAGTTGACGTTAAAACTCTACGGAACTGGGAGCAAGGGAAGCATGTTCCCTTGCCTCGATATTCTGATGTACTTAATCAGTATTTGGAAGTGTTGAAAGGATAATACCTCAATCTCTTGACTGTGGGATTCGAACCTGCGACCTTTCGAGTCGGACACGGTATGTTTATAACATTCTATAAATTACTAAAACGTGGATTTATTAAGGAAAACGAAGGATAACTGTCTTTGGTATCTCAGTTGTATAGTGTGATAATAACTCCGGTCCATTATAACCCAACAGCGGGACACATCAGCCG
>Ga0209105_100532_pt1 | contig 12364 bp, 11 predicted proteins | sample SedPBSmetaG_FD_184158 | JGI IMG/M metagenome (GOLD analysis project Ga0209105, IMG submission 184158) | Freshwater sediment bacterial and archeal communities from Indian Creek, Illinois, USA to study Microbial Dark Matter (Phase II) -... | ecosystem: Environmental > Aquatic > Freshwater > Creek >...
CGACTGGCATGTGCCGACGTATTGATTGGCGTTAGAATTGCCACTAAGTTGGCAGATTGGCGCATGACTTCTCCCGCCATTGGCGGTGAGAAATTCCCCGCCAAATTACGTGAGAGGCAACAACAATGAGTACTCGGTGTCTGGCAACTATCGGTCTACTATTTGGGAGAGTCTTAGTGAGCTAAGCGAGTATCTGAATACACTGGCTGCGGATTTAGCTGTTACCGCACACTACCTTGCTCTTAAGCGCCCGTTACAACAGCATGAACTCACACGCCTTGAAGCTATCGGACAGCTACAGGTTGCTGTCAAGTCCATAAGTGACGATTGCAGGATAGGTAGCCAAGGTACTCCGCGCACCACGGCTAGCGGCCCCCTGTTGTTCGAAAACTTGGCCACAGTTCGTAAAGCGCTTGATCGTGCTGTTGTTCTGACTCCGGAACTAGAACCGCGCGCTGCTGTGGTTAGGGACGATATCCGCGCCTTTGCCTCTCGTTTCGAGACGTGCATCGAAGTAGACAGGGAGGAAGGAAATAGCTTTAGCAGATCGTACGGATCTGGTCTTGCACTCACAGACGCTGAGTTCTCCTACTATAAGGGACTTGTGTTTGCCGCATTGATGAGGCTCATAGGGTGTGCATGTTATCAGGCCCTAACAGGGGGCAGTTTGCTGACCAGAGAAGACCGCGCGCTGCTGGCCAGCATAGATTTTGCCAACGAAATAGAATCGCGCAAATGGCAGTGCAGTGTGCCCCAAGATGAGGAGGAGAACGAATGCTTGTGGTAGGCGAAAGTAGTTCGGCAAAGGCTAGGTGCCACCTTTATGGCCAAGCTTTGTTCCGATTGTGGTATGACGAGGGACTTGGCTGCTTGGAGCAAGGACTGACAGCAATTGAAGAGCTCGTGGCAGCATTCGAGAGCTACGTAACGAAAGAGATCAAATTGCGAAATTCACGGCTGGCGTCGCTCACTTGGCAAGATGCAGTTTGCCTAGAAAAGCACCTGCTAGCAGAGCAAGAAGTTCTGCGGGCTAGGGCAGCTCTGCGCGAGCTTTGTGACCTGCTTCAAGGAGACCGAGACATGTTGGTGGCAAGCACGATTGCCGCGCATGGGGGCACGCTGTTCGCAGCTGTGTGGGACATCGTGTGCTGTGCCGATACAAATGGCGAATTCGACCGGACCCTTGCGGAGCACGTCGATGAATGCATGGATAGGATTGTGGGCGTGCTTGCTAAGATGGAGGGGCAGTATTCAACATACGCGCACAAGTTGGAGCAGTATCGATGGAGACGAATTTACATGTTGGTTAAGAAAGACTTGGGGTGGAACAGAAGGTGGGCATACGGCCATGAGCGAGAGCTAGACCCACGCGTAGAGCAGTTGTACTTTTTAGTGAGTCAAGGGGAGTGATGAAGCTGGATTTCGTGAAGCAGTTGCAGTTGCAAAATCTTGCCTGCCCTAATTTACGGGGGAACCTTAGCGCGGCCGCGTTAGCTGCTGGGCAAGTGAGCGCTAAGGCGCAACAGGTTGCATTAGAAGTGGCGGCCAAGCATGTCATTGATACTGACGACATCGCCCACATAACTCGCTTGCATTGTGTTGTGGGCCTGGGGGCGCAGTTAACTCATAACCGAATTGCGCCGCTGCCCGCCTTAAGCAGCTTTCAAGCTTGGCACAGGATGCGAAAAATCTGTGTGGAGGCGGGGCTAGACACGTCAGGCTTGGATGATGCTCTCGGCCATGTGAGTACCAGCCTTCATGCAACTATACAACGCATCAACGCATCAGGGCCGGCAGAGAGAGTAAAGCCCATAGGAACAAAAGAATCACGCGAGGCGGTGACGCTTCTTGCAAGCCGGCTGAAACTTACGTACGCTGCAAAAATACTCGCCGGTCTTGCAGATGCCGAGGTAATACCATTATTTGGTCGCCGCCAAGGGGCGAGTATTCCCCATAAAAGCCCTCCCGGCGTGTGCGTGGCGCCACATGTGCATGGCCGCGCAACTGCGGTTGCCCGGGACGGTAATGTTGATTGTTTCCTTCGCGCCATTGACAAGCTAACCCCCCCAGATGCGTACGCTCCTCATCACTGGCACTGCGCTACCAAGTGCGTATCGCTCCTGGCCGCTAAGACTGAAAGTGACGCGGCGCTATTGCAGGAGAGAATTCAGATGCTAACTCAGGGGAAAACAGAGCTGTCCGTACATGAATGCCAATCGCTTGCTCGCCTTCTTTGTGCCCACTGCAATCTCAGCGGGGTCAAAGCGCTGTGTGATGACGATGAGGCCGCGGACGGGACAAGGATTACCAAATCGCTCGACAGCCCCCTTATAAGCCGTTTCCGCTCCAGAGTGATGGAGATAGACAGGGACGTGCCTGAATATGGTTATGTCGACTTTTTCCTAAGCTTGTTGAGGGGACATCTTGACTGCCTAATATTGATACTCGACGACTATGAGGAAAGCATTATGCTACAGGAAAAACTTGAACCAACCACAGAGTTTCATGAACAAACAATGTGGATCGCGTTAAACCGCGAATACATTGAATATTTGCGGGAAGTTCTGGATGACAACCGCCAGGTCTTGGCTGCAGGCATGCCGATTAACCTGTGCATTTGCCATGATGTTCGTAGGGACACACAATGCTATGAGTTGGGGGTGCAGACTTGCGGAAGCAGCTGCAGTTAACACTAATAGAAGAGAAACGCATTCAAGTAGGTGAGGATGAGATTGCGAGAGTGCTACCTCTGCCTGATAATGACTACAACTCGGTAAAGAAAGATTTTGCTATCGCTACTCATCTTGCCGGTGTTGATGCGCTATGCTTAGACGGAGCACAAGTAGTGTTCGTTAAGGCAAGTGCCATGCACGATGCGTTACTGGCGGCGGCCTACATTGTGCGCAAGGGCGAGCGTGATGGTGCAATCCCCGAGTACGAGGAGTGCTACGACGGCAACGGCGCGCCATGTGGCAACAGGGAGGTCGATGGTCTTTTCTATGGACAGAAAGGGCTCGTACGTGTTCCCATTGTGACGAGTGCGGTCTTGCGACGTGTATTTGATGACCCCGTACCACAGTGGCGACCTTTTGGTAGCTTAGGTGTAGTATCGGAGCGAGTGGAAAAACCTCCGCGACCGTATTGGGTAGAAGGCAACTATCCGCTAATTGTTTTGTGTAATGGCCCGCTACCGACGCCGCAGGCGGTTAAGAAGTGTGGAAGGCTGCTAGTTTTCTTAATGGTTGACCACGAGGCGGAGACTGACATGCCGGCGAGCAGCATGGAGTCTAGTTGTGGGAAGGATTTTGCCTTTGAAGTAGAGTGCGAGTATTTAACGGTTACTCGACCAAGTGATGCCTATTGCCAAAGTGTCTTGTCAGCGTTGGTGTGCTTAGCTGGGTATCGTCTTGGATCAGATGTAGACAAGGTTAGGGTAACTATCCGCCTTCAGCAGCACAGGGGCAGAAACTTTAATGGAGCCGCAGACATAGGGATTCTCGTGAAAAAGGCCATCAGGGCAAAAAAAGACAGTTCAAGAAGAATTTCATCGCAGCACTTGGAAAAATGCTTTGACTTGTCCGTCGGCAAGCTCAGTGAAACACCAAGTACTGAAGTGACATCGGAGCAAGAGCTAGAGCAGTTGATCGGGCTCAGCGAAGTTAAGCGTCAAATTAGACTGCTCGTTAAGAGAATGGGCTTTGAGGCTACACGTCAAAACAAAGGGCTACCGAGTAGCCCGGCCCATATGGCAGCCGTTTTCATGGGAAACCCCGGTACCGCCAAGACCACCGTCGCGCGGCTCTTTGGTAGAATGCTTAATGAGCTAGGCCTACTTGAGTCCGGCAAATTTGTCGAAGTCACACGCAAAGACCTTGTTGGTCGTTATGTCGGATGGACGGCCGTGAAGGTGGCGGAGACCTTTGCAAACGCTAAAGGAGGCACCTTGTTTATCGACGAAGCCTATAGCCTGATGAACGAAGGGCCGAGCGACGGCTACTCTGACGAAGCTACAGCCGAAATAGTGGCTCAAATGGAGAACAACCCTGACACACTGGTCATTTTTGCGGGGTACACGGACAAAATGCGGTCTTTTGTAGCTAATGCTAACCCTGGCCTCCGCTCCCGTCTCACAAACATCATCGAATTCCCAGATTACTCTGTCCTGGATATGGCTGCCATTTTGGTCCACCTCGCCAAAAAAGAGGGCTACTGCTTTGCAGAGGAGATGCAAGTTCAAGGGGCTGTGGAAGACCTCCTCTCATGTATCAGAGAGGCTAACTTGGGGAACGGACGGCTAATGCGCTCGCTGTTCAAGGCTGCGCTAAGCTATCACGCCGCTCGTGAGGATGCAGATTACGTTACCATCACCGCAGACGACTTGAGCCAAGCGGCTAGGGATATCAAGCGTGCTTCAATGCTCCTGTGCGCCCAAATGCCGAAAAGAGCAGGGTTTTAACACAGCGCGGGGTTCTCATTGAACCCCGCCTAGATTTCCCGCTTGGACAAGTACCTTTTCAGATATGCGTTCAATTTACTCCACCCCTCAAGGTAGTAGCTACCGGCGGCCTGTGCGCGGCTCTACGACCTAGGTGATTGTGCCGGCACCTGCGTCGCCAAAGCGGATGGTAGTGTCCGATTATTGAGCATCGAAAGTACGAGACGTCAGACTGTGCGAAAACATGGCCACCTCTTGCTGGTAGAAAGCAGGAGGCGAAAGAGACCCTGTAGGGACGTGCGTTTCGCACGTCCGCGGACGTGCCAAGGCACGTCCCTACACCGGAGCAAGGCTTTCGTACAGTCTGCCGTTCCGCATAGGTGCCCCTATCAATGGCCTGGGCTTTCTCACTCAGTGGTCTGCCGAAATGCGTATCTGGATCCCATCACCATCAAAGTCTACCGCGCGGGAGTACACTTCCGCCCCGCCGTTAGCGGCAGGAATTATCCCGCACGCAGAGATAATGACGGCCATCATGCATAGCGCCCCTAGACGAAACCAAGTCACTAACGCCACGAGTTAACTGACAATGTAGAGGCGGCGTAAGCAGGACTAACGCGCCGCGTGGCGAACTATGTGTTAGCATGCCAGTCGTAGCAGCTTTTGCGGGTATTGAGCGCAGTTTAAGGGGGGTCATGTCACAATGAACATACTTGTTACCGGCGGGCTAGGATATATAGGGTCACACACTTGTGTCGAATTGGCGAAGAACGGTCACAACATTGTTATTGCCGACAATCTAGCTAACAGCAAGGTCGAAACGCTAGACGCCTTGGCCGAGATAACCGGGACACCCATGGCGTTTTACCGAGTAGACGTGACGGATCAGCGCGCGACCGAGGAAATCTTCGCAACAGGCGCGATAGACAGCGTGATGCACTTTGCCGGGCTGAAGGCGGTGGGGGAGTCGGTCGAGCAGCCGCTTGCCTATTACCATAACAACGTCCTCGCCACCATAACGCTCGCTAAGCTCTGCATTAAGTATGGGGTGAACAAGTTTGTGTTCTCGTCCTCGGCGACTGTGTACGGTAACCAAGCCTCGCCGCTATACGAAGAAATGGAGCTTGGCCGGACAACGAACCCCTACGGCGAGACTAAGGCCATGAGCGAGCGTATTCTAGTTGACAACGCTAAGGCTAACCCCCATTTTGCGGTTAGCCTGCTTAGGTATTTTAACCCTGTGGGGGCACACGAAAGCGGCCTGATTGGCGAAGACCCAAACGGCATCCCCAACAACTTGATGCCCTTTGTAACCCGTGTGGCGAAAGGATCGCTGCCGAAACTGCGCATCTTCGGCGACGACTACGAAACGCCGGACGGCACCGGTGTGCGCGACTATATTCATGTCGTGGACCTAGCGGAGGGTCACGTTGCGGCGCTCGAAAAGCTGTCCCCGGGATGCCAAGTATATAACCTCGGCACAGGCAAGGGGACCTCGGTGCTAGAACTGGTGCGCACCTTCGTGCAGGAAAACGGAGTGTCCGTCCCCTACGAAATCGCCCCGCGGCGCGCAGGCGACGTGGCGATATGCTTTGCCGACGCCTCGCGCGCCGAGCGCGAGCTCCTCTGGCGAGCTAAGCGGGGCCTGCGTGAGATGGTGAGGGATGCATGGAAGTTTGAGGGCTGTCGCTGAGGGACGGCAGACTGTGCGAAAACTCGGTCATTTGATTGCTCTCAGCACACGCTACGAACCCCCTAGCCCTCACTTTGCCCTCCGGCAAGGTGGGGGCTGGATGGCGCTTGCGACTACGCAAAGTGCGCGTCACTACCTGTGGTGCATTCAGAAATGAGGCTTCGCAAAAACGAAATTTCCTTCCCCGGTGCAATAGCGAGGCGTTTCTTCCACTCTGCTAACTCCTGCAACAGGAGCTCGAGAACGGCCACGTATGCCTTTTTCAGGGCCTCTGTGTCAAGGCTGTTGGGGAGAGTTTGCAGGAGTGCCTCCTTAAAAAGATTCTCTGCACTATCGAGGTCGCGCCACCGCTTTCCAGTCAGTTCTTGCCGCGTGCAGTAGCCCTGAATAACAAGCTCCCTCAGCAGCGAAAATTCAAAACTGGCCCGCCACGGTTGGTCGCGCCTAATAGCAATGAGGGCATGCAAAGCGGGGTACCACGTTTTCTCGACGGTGTCAGCATACACATCCATTACACAGGTAGACTTGTGCTGTCTCTCCTCCCAGGATGTCTTCATGTGCTCATCCAGCTCGCCGTCCCTATCGTAGACTACTTTCCAGCGAGGCTTGGCCGCGGCGAGGTGGCTGCGCTTTAAGAACCCCAGGTCTAATTCAAGCAGGCTCTCAAGCACAACCACATGCAACAGGTTATGAGCGCTTTTGTCCACCTTCTGATGAAGCAGCACCGGAAACAACTCCTCTATACGGCGCCCCCACAAATCGTATGTGTCTCTTAAGGAGCAATCGTCGCTGACAACTACGCAGAAATCTAGATCAGAGTACTGGTCTGCAAAACCAACTGCACCGGAACCCACGAGAATAATACCGCAGATTTGCCGGTCGTCCTTAAATGCGTTTATTAACCTATCTAGCACAACCGATCGTCCGACAATCGAAAATCGTTCCGCGTTCATAAACACACCCCCTGACGTCATTCTACAGGAGTTTGAACCTTTAGGGATGTCCCGGAGGGACGGAGGAGGGAGATGTCTCTGAGGGACGGCAGACTGTGCGAAAAGACTTAACTGGTGCAGGGACGTGCCTGTGGCACGTCCGCGGACGTGCGAAACGCACGTCTCTACAGGATCTCTGTCGCCTCCTGCTTCCTAACAGCAAGAGGTGGCCATGTTTTCGCACAGTCTGACGGAGGAGGGAGAGATGCTGTGAGGAGCGACTAAGGAGTGCTAGGCCGCCGGAAGATTTGGGTGTCCATCCCTGAGTATAAATGCTTTCAGTGTGTTCTCCTGGGGGTCAACAGCCGGAAGTGGGTGACCCCTGCCTTGCGATAAATCTCCACTGGTGGTCCAGCAATTTACTAATCTTGCCGGAGACACCGTTAAGCCAATGCGATAAGGGTTGCGCAAAGAGTGTATCTAGGCTATAATATTCACGCGGCGGGCTGTAGCGCAGTTTGGCTAGCGCGCATGCTTGGGGTGCATGAGGCCGCAGGTTCAAGTCCTGTCAGCCCGACCATTTTAATGGCACATGCAAGAGTGAGCTTAGTTGTGTAGGCCCACTCTTGTTTTGCTATTCGGTGCTAAGTTGCGCAAATGTAGCTGTGGCTTGGCTTAACTGTTCGCGGATCGGCAGCAGATACGGGCAGCGCTGTTCACACAAACCGCACTGGATACAGGCATCGGCGATCAGCTCGGCATGTTCGTCTGCAGACAACGGGCCGCACATCAATGGGTACGACAAACGTCAATCCCGAAGCTCGCTCTTTAAGCAGGCTCCTATCTTTTGTGCACCGTTTAGTATACAATTTAAACGATCGGCGTTTCATTAGGGAGGGGACAATGTGGAAAACGATCGCACACATGCGGTGGCAGAAGAAACCATTGCCAAGTACGAGCAATACGTAAACCCGGGATTGGCCAAGCTGTTCCGCTACATGGGCCTCGCTACTGTGGAGCACAGCGCGCGGGGGAGTACTGTCACCGACTTTAAGGGCGACGAGTACCTAGACTTACTGGGTGGATACGGGATGTATGGGGTTGGCCACTCGCACCCACGAGTTGTTGCGGCCGTGAAGGAGCAACTTGACCGCATGGCCATGCCCACCAAGATTCTGCTTAACCGGCCCATGGCCGACTTAGCGGAGCTCTTAGCCGAAGTGACACCAGGCGACCTGCAGTATTCGTTTTTCGGCAACAGCGGGACCGAGGCTGTGGAGGCAGCGATAAAGCTCGCCAAGGTGGCTACCGGCAAGCAGGGCATTATATCGACGCAGGGGGCATTTCACGGCAAGTCCTTAGGCGCGCTGAGCGCGACAGGGCGTGAAGTTTTCCGTAAGCCCTTCCAGCCCTTGCTTAACGGCTTTGGTCACGTGCCGTTCGGGGATGCCAAAGCGGTTGAAGCAGCAATCGACGCGGAGACCGCAGCCGTAATTGTCGAACCCATCCAGGGCGAGGGCGGCGTAGTTGTACCGCCTCACGGGTACCTTACGGCGCTGCGCGAGATTTGCGACCGCAGGGGTGTTCTGCTTATCGTGGACGAGGTGCAGACCGGCATGGGCCGCACGGGGAAGTTGTTTGCCGTAGAGCACGAGGGCGTGGTACCGGATATACTGTGCTTGGCGAAAGCGCTTGGCGGTGGGGTAATGCCAATTGGGGCGATTGTGGCGCGGCCTGCACTATGGCAAAGTTTTATCGAGGCACCCTTCTTACATACCTCAACCTTTGGCGGTAACCCTTTGGCCTGCGCAGCTGCCATCGCCGCGATTAAAGTCACGCTGGAAGAAGATCTGTGCCGCAACGCCGCTGTCATGGGTGACAGGTTCCTTTCGGCTTTGCGCGCGATGCAAGCGAGATATCCCACTGTAGTCGCCGAGGTGCGCGGGCAGGGCCTGATTATTGGCATTGAGTTTACTGATGCGGGTTATGCCGGCTTCGCCATATCTGAGCTGGTCAACAACAAGATTCTCGCGGCCTACACCCTGAACAATCCTAGAGTCATCCGCATTGAGCCGCCACTAGTAATTACCGCGCCTGAGGTAGAGCGGGCGATTGCTGTATGGGGGCAGATTATCGAGGCGGCAGTCGGCCTCGCCGAGGATATTTGAGAGGAGTGAACTAGATGCCGTACGTTGAAGTTATGACCACTATTAAGGGCGACATCAATAAAATATGGCCCGTTGTGGCTGATATGGCGAACTACCCAAAGTTTATGCCTAACTTGGTGAGCGTGGACATCGAAGAAAGAGCCGACAACACGACCATCAGCAAGTGGGTCAGCAATGTGGATGGGCGTGTAATCGCTTGGCGCGAGCGCGACGTTTTCTATCCCGCCGACTATCGCATCGAATACACCCAAGTGAGCGGCGACCTCAAGAAGTTTGCAGGCCATTGGCAGCTCAGCGAAAACGAAGGCGGTGTCAATGTTCTGCTGACGGTAGACTTTGAGTTCGGCATACCTATGATTGCGACCTTGCTTAATCCGTTGCTTAAGAAAAAAGTGCGCGAGAACAGTGAAGGTATGCTCGCGGCGATCAAGAAACTATGTGAGGAAGCGCCTTAACTAGGGGCCTCGCTTCCCTAGCCGTAGGCGACAGGGGGCAGCGACACGTCACAGAGAAGGGAGGTTATCCATGGAAAGAACGCTATGTCTTATCAAACCTGATGCAGTACAACGGGGACTAATGGGCGAGGTGATCTCTAGGATTGAGCGCAAGGGGTTTCAGGTTGTGGGGATGAAGCTCCTGACAGTGACCCCCGAACTCGCAGCCCTGCACTACGCCGAGCATGAGGGCAAGCACTTCTACGTAAAGCTAGTCGAGTACATTACTAGCGGGCCGGTGGTGGCGCTGTGCGTACAAGGGCACCGTGCGGTGGGGGTGTTGCGGAGCCTAATCGGCAAGACCGACCCGGCGGAAGCGCAGACGGGCACGATTCGCGGGGACTTCGGTCTGTCTAAGGGGCGAAACCTCGTGCACGCAGCCGACAGCCCGGAGGCCGCGGCGAGGGAGATTGCCTTGTATTTTGCCCCCGAGGAGCTCACCTCGCGTGAACAGGCGCTCCTAGCGTGGATCTATCGTGATGATTAGACTCGCGGCCGCAAGGATTTGCAGCCCACCTGCAGACTTTGCGCACCGAACAAAGAAAAAGGACCCCGTAAGGTCCTTGATATTTGGGGTTGGTGCGAGGAAAGGGAGTCGAACCCTTACACCTTTTGAGTACTAGATCCTAAGTCTAGCGCGTCTGCCAATTCCGCCATCCTCGCGTGTGTTGTTGGTGGGCCATGATGGACTCGAACCATCGGCACCCCGCTTAAAAGGCGGGTGCTCTACCGCTGAGCTAATGGCCCGTGTTTGGGACGTGAGACCCTTCTCACCTCGCTATTTCTCACTTCTCACATCTCACTTCACAAATGGCAGGGGCGGCTGGATTTGAACCAACGCATGCGGGAGTCAAAGTCCCGTGCCTTACCGCTTGGCGACGCCCCTACTTTATGAGAGGTGGGAGGTGAGATGTGGGAGGTTAGAATAGAGCCCTGAGCTGTGATGCGCTGGAAATCATGAATCGTGAGTCATGAGTCATGAACTAGTGGTACGAACGCCTTTTACTAGGAGCTAGGAGCTAGCAGCCAGGAGCCAATAAAACTGGAGCCGGCGATGGGATTCGAACCCGCAACCTGCTGATTACAAATCAGCTGCTCTACCGTTGAGCTACGCCGGCAATGATTGGTGACCCCAACGGGATTCGAACCCGTGTCGCCAGCGTGAAAGGCTGGTGTGTTAGACCGCTTCACTATGGGGCCAATTGGTCGGGGCAGCAGGATTTGAACCTGCGACCTCCTGCTCCCAAGGCAGGCGCGCTAGCCAAGCTGCGCTATACCCCGATGAGTTTTCATGAAGATCGGAATCTCACTGGAGCATGAAACTCCGGGACGAAGTTTCATTGAAAACGAAACTTCGGGACACAATAGAATTTACCTCACTCGCTGATACAAGTCAAGTGCAGCCAAATACTATTTTTGTCGCTTCAGTATTATAGCATCGTTTGGGCCATGCGCCAAGCTGAAAAATCAACCATGCTCATCCGCCCCATCTACAGGGACAGCGTCTGTAATGACCAACGTATGACCCAGACAGTCTGAGCACAACGCATAATCGGGTATGGCCGCACCGATATAATGTTGGTAATGCTTGTGGCAGGACCTGCACTTGCGAAGACGAATCGCCATGTTTACCACCTCCATAACAGTTTTGCCGGGAACTAACCCGCGCAAACGTGTGCCATGACAAAAACAAAAGGGGGCCAGAATGTAAATGGATGCAGTTACCTTAGTTTTGACGCCTGCCGCCAGTAAGCGCCTGATCGCGCGTGCGGTGGCGGCCATGCCAGCCGTGCAAAGAGCCTATACCCAAGGACGCCTCATTGTAGCCGGGGGAACGACCAACGCTTACATTGTCGAAGAACTTACAGGTGAATGCGTCGAGAAAGCCTGCTACACCGCTGGCATCGTGGTAGACTCAGCGTGGGGGATGACCGCGCCCGGGACTAGAATTAAACTCCTAGCGGTGGAAGCGGGCCAAGTGTCTAGCCGAACATGGCAGGAAGTGCTGCAAGACTTCACGCCCGATGACGTGTTTATTAAGGGCGGTAACGCTGTCGATGTGGACGGCCATGTAGGGGTGCTGGTAGGTGGGAAAAACGGTGGCACTATCGGAGCGGCCTATGGGCAAATCGTCACTGTAGGAGCGCACCTCATTTTACCGGTAGGTTTAGAAAAACTCATACCCTCCGTAATTGACGCGGCTAACGCTCTGGGACCAGCGTCAAACGACACGACTTTCGGAAGGCCCTGCGGATTGTTCCCGGTTTCCTATGGGACAGTGGTCACTGAGGTTGACGCTATCCATTTGCTCTACGGGCTGGATGCTGTACATGTCCACAGCGGAGGGGTGGGGGGTAGCGAAGGTGCGGTAGGGCTAGTAGCGCGCGGGGAAGCCAGCGCGTGCATGCGCCTACGGGATGACCTTGCGGAGCTCATCAAAGAACCTCCGATCCCTGCTCCCTCACGATAAAGTCTCGGCAGGGCGTTCGCGAGTTATTGACGCGCCTTGGCAGGTGATTAGCGGACGGTGACGAAAGAATACCGTCAAGGGGGCATGAACATGCGGCGCGTTATTGTTAATGCCGATGATTTTGGGCTGTCTGAAGGCGTGAGTCGCGGTATCGTGCGCGGGATGCGCGAGG
>Ga0209105_100537_pt1 | contig 12227 bp, 8 predicted proteins | sample SedPBSmetaG_FD_184158 | JGI IMG/M metagenome (GOLD analysis project Ga0209105, IMG submission 184158) | Freshwater sediment bacterial and archeal communities from Indian Creek, Illinois, USA to study Microbial Dark Matter (Phase II) -... | ecosystem: Environmental > Aquatic > Freshwater > Creek >...
GTCCACACTCCAAAAGTCAAAAGACCTTATCGAAAAAATCCAGACAAGATTAATCTTCTGGTGGACATTCAGGCCAAGCTGCAAGCAGGAAAAGGTCCTGGTTACGAACGCTGGGCGAAGGTTTTCAATCTGAAGCAAATGGCCCAGACCATCAATTTTCTGACAGAAAACAACATTACCGATTATGAAACGCTGGTTGAAAAAACAAAAGCTGCGACGGATCGATATCACGAGCTGTCACAGCAGATCAAGGATCTTGAAAAACGAATGGCGGAGATTACTGAGTTGAAGAAGCATATCATTAACTATGCGAAAACGAAGGAGATATATACCGCATATCGAGAGTCCGGATTTTCAGGAAGGTTTTACGAGGCAAACGCAGAGGATATTTTGATTCATCAATCTGCGAAACAAGCATTCAGTTTGCTCTCAGCAAAGCAAATACCTGCCATGAAAAATCTTCAATTAGAATACCAGAAGTGCTCGAGTGCGAAAAAATCGCTATCAGCAGACTATAGGTCTATGAAGAACATTATGAAACAATCTGTAATCATAAAAAACAATGTCGATCTTATTATGGGAGCCTCATGCCCAGAAGATAAAAAAATAGAGCGGGTTCTATAGAATATGAATAACCAATAAAGCCGATAATATAGCCACCTAGCCAAATCGGGTGTCCTTGCAACTTGTTGATCTGGATAACAATCTAAAGATACATGGACATGTTTTCATGTTCTGGATGCCTGGTCGATATCGTTTAAGATGTCTATTTCCAAGGAGTTCAGAGGTTTTTAATCAAAAAAACACAATGACCCCCCTTTTTCTGATATAATTGAGTCGCAAAAATCCAAATATACCCTCGAAAGGTGGCGTCATTGTGAACTCAATTATAACATTTCTTATTCAGTTTAATCAATCCCTGTTAGTAAAAATCCAGGAACTTCTATCCGTCATTGACCAGCTTGCTCCAGCAAAACCTGCCTATGATATCAAGAGCCCCAAGTATAAGGCATTTTCCGTTGACAAGCCCCCCATTGTCCGTCAGTTTGAGAAGCTTGACCACAAGGCCTTGATGAGGGAACATCTACGCCTGTTCGGCAAACCGGTTAAGCCCATCAAGCGCCGTAGTGGCACGCCAGTCAATCCTGCCCTCAAATGCCCCTACTGCGGTGCACCACACGAGTATCTCTACGACAATACGGGAGGCCGGGGGCAACTTCTCTGCAAGGTATGCAGCAACCGGTTTGCTTCAGGAGGCGCTCCCGTTCCTGCCTTGATACTTCAGTGCCCCCACTGCGGAAACACTCTTACCAAACAACGGGAGCGAAAAAGCTTCATCGTCCATCGATGCGCGAGCTATCGCTGTTCCTTCTACAAGCATTCCATTTCTTCGCTTTCCCAAGCTGACCGCATCGAATATCAGCAACATCCCGAACGGTTTAAGCTTCACTACATCTATCGCGAATTCGTCACAGACTTCTTTGCTATGGATTTATCCTCTATGCCCGGGAAAAATGTGAACTTCAAGTTCCGAAAGTTCTCTCCCCACATTCTGGGTCTTTGCCTGACCTATGTGGTGAATCTTGGCTTGTCTACCCGGATGGCCTCCCGTGCTCTTTTCGATATTCATGGCGTCAAGATTTCTCATGCCATGGTTGCAAGGTATGTTCACTCCGCTTCTGCCATTGTCGCCACTTACGTTAACGACTACGACTACAATCCCACCAACTATTTGGCCGCCGACGAAACCTACGTGAAGGTCAAAGGAGTGAATCACTACGTCTGGTTTGTTATGGATGCAATCAAGAAATCCATTCTCGGCCATGCCGTTTCTTCCGAAAGGACTCTTGAACCCTGCATGGTCGCCATGCGCAGGGCTTTCTGTCACTTCAAAGAATTCCCCGGCTATGCCCTGAAATTCGTCTCTGACGGTTACCCCATCTACAACCTCGCCCAGCAGCAGTTTGCCATGAAGAATATGTCCTTCCATCTCACTCAGGTCCTCGGTCTTACCAATGAGGACCCCGTCACTTCGGAGTACCGCTGGCTCAAGCAGAATATCGAACGGCTTAACCGAACCTTCAAGTTCTCCTATCGATTCTCATGTTGCTGTCTTTGTAGCCTACTACAACAGTCAAGTCCATAAAAGTGTGTAAATTCCCTCGGTTGTAGAATCAGGCAACAACAATCGATTTCTGTTTGGTCCGGCTTTCGTGGTACTCTTCCATATCAAGGTACTTTTTGCCGGTCGTCCATTTCTCATCCTGCTCCATGAGCATGGCGCCAATCAAACGGATCAGCGAATCTTCATTGGGAAAGATACGAATCACACGTTCCCGCCGACGAATTTCCTGGTTTAGTCGCTCGATACTGTTGCTGGTGCGCAGGCGCTTGCGATATTTCTTTGGTAGTGTCATGACCGCCATCACATCATCAAAGCCAGATTCCAAGGTCTCCATGGCTTTCGGAGCGGAATCGGCATAGGTTTCAAGCATTTCGTCACGAAGGGTTCGAGCAATTTCAAGCTTGGGTGCATTGTAGATTTCGCTGAGGCATTGCTTGATTTCCGGTTGCAAGCGTTTTGGGGTTTTATCTAAAACGTTGCGAGAAAAATGGGTCTGACATCTTTGCCAACTTGCTCCTTGGAAGTGCTTCCTGATTGCAGCCACAAGGCCTCCATGGTTGTCTGAAACAATCAGATCCACATCAACAAGACCGCGTTGCTTGAGTGTTTCAAAGAACTCACTCCAGCTGGTTTCTGATTCGGAATCTGCGACACAGAAACCCAAGATTTCACGATGACCATCATCGCGAACTCCTATGGCCAGGAGCAAACCTTTAGAGCGCACACGACCTGTTTCCCGAACTTTGGTGTATAGTGCATCCACGATGACAAAGGGGTATTTGCTATCTATTTTTCGGTTGCGAAATTCATCGACCACCGGATCCAGGTTTTTGCAAAGTTCTGAGATCGTTGATTTGGAAAACTGCTTGCCACACAGCTCCTCGGTTATTGCACTTACTTTCCTGGTGGATACGCCGTTTACGACCATTTCCATCATGGCAAGCACTAAAGCCTGCTCGCTACGCTGGTATTGGCGAAACAAGGTGGTTGAAAAATTGCCATCACGAAGTCTGGGCACTTGTAGTTCAATGGTTCCAACACGGGTGGTCATGTTGCGCATGCGAAATCCATTGCGATAACCCAGACGCTCATCAGAGCGTTCATAACGGTTCGCACCGATCTGTTCGCTGACCTGGGCATTCAAAACCTGGTTGAGGATGCTTTCCAATAACTTGGCGAATGCATCATCTTTGCCGTTTGAACTGAAAAGTCCGTGCAAAATTTCGGAATCTAGGGTAACATTAATCTGAGTCATTTGGGTTTCCTCCTCGGGTTGATGGTTTTTCGACAACTCTATTTTATCCGAGGTTGAACCCTTTTGGCTCATTTTTTAGTTTTTGAATTTACACCATTATATAGACTTTATCTACTACAACTTTTTAAGGCCCCATTCCTATACCTACTGGAAACCTCTCAATACGATCCCGGAGCTTGAATCTCTTCCAAATATGCCTGCTAAATGGCAGAAGCTGATCGAGCTGTCCCAACTCCATTTAATCAGCCGACAATCCAACATCGCTTAGCGCTTTTATGCCGCGAAAGCCGCTTGATAGTGAGTTCAGGCATGGTTGCCTTATTGGCAGGCCATAGCCCCTTGGGTCTATGGCCTTATGGCTTCTATCCATGCCTGAGGAGGCTCACTGTCAAGTGGACCGTGGAATAAATGCTCCGAAGCGCTATTTTTTGTTCCCTTTTCCCATGCTCATCCTCGAAACTCCCCTCTCATTCTTTTTCATAGCTTAGTAGACACTATCATAATTTAAAACTCTTTACTAAATTTGCGTATATATCCATTTATCTAGTGGTAACCTTTTAAACGACTTATTATTTTTCATTACCGGAAGTGCTACGACAAGAAGCTTTCGTGGTCTTGTCATAGCTACATATGCTATACGAATTAACTCACTATCTAAAGGAGCTGTATCTATCATAGTAGGCGTTAACGTATTGCCTTTTATCCCTTCAATAATTAACATAATTGCATCATAGGTTTCTCCCTTTACTCCATGTACAGAAGATAAGGTAATATCATTTTCGTCCCTTTTTTCAATATAATTACGTAATGGTATTGACTGAAAACCTGGGTTTTTAGTATCCCGTAACTTAATTTTTATTTTATCTTGCAATGATATAGCTGGTATCAGAGAAATATCTTCCGCAGACTGAATTATATTAGTAATTGTTGATAACATGCTTTTAACCCAGTCTGATAATTTGATGTTTGGATCAGGGAGTGAAACAAGTAGTTTTACTACATGTTTTCTCCAGTTTTCGTAAGGCATAATGTTTTCGATAACTTGTCTAATCTCATGTTTTATATCGCCTATGTCACCAATTGTAAGGCTGTACAGCACTTTTTCACAAAGACTAAATGCTTTACGGCGTGAACCTTTATACCATTCGTAAGATGCTTTAGCCAAGGATTCGACCTCTGGGCTCTTCCAAAGCCCATCGATATCAATACCTTTATGGATTTTAGCTCTAGTCAAAACTGCTATTTTGCTTGGAGTCCATTCAATTCCGTTTTCTTGGCAGAGTTCCTTAAATTTATTAATAATGTCACTCTTATCAGTTTGATTGCTATAATTCAATAAAATCGGTTTCTGTTGATACAGAGCAAACTCTCCCTCAGCCTTACTTGGTTGCCTTGAAGCCAATGAGTGTGAAAACACTTGTGTTGCATTACATATTAACTGGGAGCTCCTAAAATTGGAAGTCAGCCACATTGTTTTCCAGTTGTCATCCTTCACTTTGGCAATAAAAAATTCCGGAGTAGCATTACGCCATTCATATATTGATTGGTCTGGGTCTCCAACGAGAATAATAGTTTTTACGCCTGCATCAGTTAACAAATCAATAATTTCCATTTGTTCCTTTGATGTATCTTGTGCTTCATCAATCATTACAATAGGGAAGCGCCGTACAATAGCATCTACAATTTGAGGATATTTTTTAAGAAGTCTATATGATAATGCAGTTGCTTCATTCTGTGTAACAAAGCCTTTTTTTATCATTGCCTGTTTAAACGCAACACATGGTTTTTTAGTCGTAATGGAGCAATCGACTTTTTTACCATTTCTCAACAACTTCCCATCTGAAGACCAATGAAATTCAAAAGGATTGGATATACAACCTCGAGCATGGCATTCCTTATTTTTGGTATAAAACCTTATCTCACCATAGTTTTCATGTAATATTACTGGTCTTTTCCTACTTCCTTCTTGCATCAGATACCCAAACCTTAAAAGAATAAAACTGTCAATAAAGCTATCTATTGTTCCAATAAAATGAGGGTATTCTATACGATACCCCTCTGGCATCAGTTCTTTAGTTTGTTTATCTATTTCTTGACTTGCAACATTAGTAAACGACAGTACAGCTACACCTCTATGTGCATACTCCCAATTCTCAACGTATTTTAGCAATTTCCTTGCAACGATAAATGTTTTGCCGCTTCCGGGGCACGCACAAAGAACAATTTTACCCTCTGCTTCTAAAAAGGCTTCTTGCTCAGGTGTCAATTTCTTCATCAACGGAGCTTTTTGCTTTGTACTCTTTTTTTCTCTATAGGTCATGACATTGGAATACTTCTCATTCTAAATTTTTAAGTTTTAAACTTGGATCACAGATATTTTGACAGTTCAACCTTTAAAAAAGCATAAAAGTCCTGTTATCCACAATTTAGGCCTGTGAATATCTTTTCTAAAATTTATTATTCACTTATGATAGTGGCTAAACTGCAGCTACCAAGCTTCTCATTTTATCTGCCTGCTTTTCTTTCACTCGTCCTAGCGCCATAGCTAACATGACACATAATGCTAATCCTCATCGCATTTTCATCTTGGCCATGCCCCGGATCGTATGCAGTTCAAAGCCAAATGATACGTCAATACGGCTGTTTACTCGCTCAACGCTGGTGCGCTTATCGTATTCTTTTTCCCACTTTTGGCTTGCTCGATCGATCGGCGTAAAGATTCTCCGATCTTCTGAAAGGGGTATACGTATCCCTTGTGCTACTGGGCATTGTTCCCGGCCTTTACATTCTATTCCGTAATGTTCGGCACAGCATAGCTTCTTTAGTGTATTACGGTCTTTTTCAAATCCCCCACTGGGCATCTCCCGCCGGGTATTTGTCTTCGGGCAATAGCAGTATACATTACCTTTGTAGTTATAGACTACGTTTTCCTTTCCGCTCAGCAACCGTGTTTCTTCTCCGTCTTTCCACATATTACGGATATCGATGACCGGTTTGATTTGATACTTATCCCAGCACTTTTCAATAAGCTTTGTGTCATCATAACCCTTGTCTGCTGCTAGGGTCTCTGCTGTTTTCAATATCTCTGGTTGCCTCCGCTCTATTTGTTCAAGCATGGCATGACCTTCTTTAATATCCGAAGCCGAGGCTTTGGTAACTTTAAAGGCTACTGGTAGTTCATAAGTTGCATCTACGACTAAATGTAACTTGTAGCCAAACCATTTGATGATCTTTTCCCATAGTCTGCCATCTTCGGTTACACCCTTGTATTCTTTTTTGCCATAATCGGCATCAGTATCTCGCCTGCCATCAGGTGTTTGATTCTTATTCTGCTGCTTAGCGTAAGACGAGATCGCTTTACTGTCGATGGCTAGACGCTTGCCGAATTCAGGCAAAATCTCTTGCAACTGCTCAACGAGGCGATCTAAAATGTTATCGAGCTCTTCAGTATATTCGACTATGCTCTTTAAAAAACGTGTATAAACCCAAGCCGGAGGTACTGCCGTACCTTTAAATCCACACATATCACGGAGTTGCCCGTTCCGGCCCAGTTCACGCCGTAATTTTTCTACGCTATCATGTTGAAATACTATTCCTGCAAGCACTGAATTCCACATCGCCCGCACTGGGTAATCATCCCGACCCTTTCCTCGCTTTGCTTCCAATAGCCGCATCAATTCTTCATCTGGCATGTACTCTAGTACGAGCCGCAATCGTTCTAAGTCACCCAGTCCTTCAATTTCGTTCCAGCTAAATAGCTTGAGTTGTGGTATAATAGCCATGCAGGCAACCTCCTTTTTGGGTTAATGATTTGATCACTTACATTTTACCACTTAGGGGATTTGCCTGCCTTATTTTATTGCTTAGCTAAGTCTTAGGACATGAGGCTATAATTAGCCTTTATGGCATGTATCTTGGGAGAAAATATATTTTTGTGTTTCTCTCATTCCTTGTCCCATCTGACTCCTGGAACATCGCAATTAGCTCCAACGGAGTCCTCCTCTTCAGTAACAGCATAGATAGCCTTTTTAATGTACAATGGAACACAAAATTTCTTTTCTACTTCTATGTTTTCTGCTAGTTTTTCAAACTGGTCTCTTATAATTTTTGACAATGCTTGAGCAAAACTACCTTTGCTTTTATTTCTAGTTTGAATAAAGAGCCATATGCATGCAGCCCTTTCTTCATCGGTATTTAAGGATGCAACTCTTTCTGATAGTTTTGGTCCTACCTGTGGGTATGCTTCAATTATAGCGTTAAGAATAAACGGCACATTATTAGGTGATAGTGCCAGTTCGTACTCTAAAGTCTTTTTAGCGGTAAATGGCTGTATATGAGTAGCTTCACATACAGAACATATTTCTGTGCACCTTGATGATGGTTTTCCTATAGAAAGTTTTTTAATTACCTCGTCCAGCTTGTCCGTATCATAGTCGTAATCCTTAGATATATAAGTATCTTTATCCTCTTTATCAGTGCATCTATCGTCATCAGTTATCAGTGCAGTTTTCGCGAATGCACAAACTGAGGAATCCGACTTAGTGAATAGATGTGCAAATGGTTTAAAAGAAACGCCGTCAACATTTACTACCTCGACAGCATATTTATCTAATGGTCGTGATAAGAGTTTCGCCATCTCCGGTAATAGTAAGGCTTCACAAATTCCTTCAACGAATATAATACCTTTTGCAAAAAACATTTGTGATTTAGTTACATCAAGGTAACGTTCAAGATACTCTTTTTCGTTGCCCTTTAAATTAGCTTCAGCTAATGGAGTGCATTGTATCCTATGGTCTTTTTCAAAAAGTAAATTGATTTTATCTATTCCAATACGTGAAACAAGAGTCGGCGAATGTGATGTGTAAAAAACTTGTATGCTGGGCGAAGGTTGCTGCTTATTTTCGAAAAAGCTATGTACTAACTCTTGTAACTGAGGATGAAGATGGGCTTCTGGTTCTTCTACTATAAGAAGATTATAGACTATATTGCCTTTTGAATATCCCATATCCCCTAAGACCGCCGACATAAACAAAATGTTGTTATACCCAAGTCCGTTTTGATATAATTCCAATGAGTGAGATGCTAAATTGGTAAGTGCTTCTTTAGTTTTTGTTTCAATAGGCTCATCTAGCCTCAAAAAACCCTGAATATCAAGGTAAACTCCTTCCACACATTGTTCAATTAATTTCTGATTCCCTTCTTTAGAGCATATCTCAATTATATTTGTGTATATATCATTGTCCTTATCAATAAAAAACCAGCGAGGTTTTAGCCATGTTCTTAAAGATGATGCAATAGATTCAAACCTTGGTTCAATTAAACCTATATCGATTCTTTGCTGCATAACTTCTTGTTCAATCATTGCAAGGTTAGTATTAATAATTTCTCGTGTTTTTGTTATAGCTGTCTTTTTTAGTAATTCTGCATTTGCTTTGATAAGTATATCGATAAGCTCTTGTCGTGCAATATCACTATCTGCCACTGTCCCAAGTAAGTTCGCAAGTTTGCTAGAACGTGAAGGCTTCAATTCACTTTCAGCATCCCTTAAGGCCCCTAAAAATACCACTTCAAGGGCATCAAAAGTTTCTACTGATAATGTGTTACCTTCAACAGGCCCACCCCAAGCCGTATAGCGAATCTTCTCTAAACCATTTTTTCCGGGCACAGTATAATACCGAACATGAAACTCACCCTTGGTTGGATTTTCCGGGTCCCATATTTCAAAAAGATCTTCTGACACTTCATCAAAATATACATCTATTTGTGCAGTCTTCGCAACTTCTCCCTTAGTATTAATATGGAAATCTGATTTATTAAAGTAAATGTCTTTTTTATAAGGGACACTGGAGAAAGCGATTCTAATAGCATCAATCAGGGCTGTTTTTCCGCTATTGTTTTCTCCAATAATAGCATTAACGCCCTTTTTGAAAGTGGCAACAATTCCAATATCGTCAAATACTCTAAAATTTCTAATCGCAACTTTACTGATATACATTTATTTCCTCCTTGTGCGAGCATCTGCAGGCTTGTCCGATTCTTTTGGAATTGCCCATGCCCAGCCTAACCGAACCGCCCCCGCAACTCGTCCTTGCTCACATAAAAGCTGAACTCTGCGCTGGGATACCCCCCATTTTTCTGCTGCTTCTTTTGCCGTAATATAATCCATTCTTTATACCTCGCAGAAATATTTTCCATATATAGTATATACGAAGAAACGAATGAAAACAATGAATTTTGTGAATATATTTCTGTGATGCACTATTCAAGCAAGTACAATACATGAATAAAAACAGCCGCCATCCTGCTTTTTCACAGTTTGGCGGTTGTCTCTTCTCGGTAATGCTATTTTTTAGCAAGCTCTTGCTCCATCTCTAAGCCCGACTTGAATTTTATGAGAATCTTATCCTTTGACATGACCTTGATGCTTTGTATAAGCTGCCTGACAAGCTGGTTATCAAAATTTGATAATTTGCAGTCTGCGGTGTTCAGAAACTTCTTCATATCCTCGATTCTTCGCTGGAAGCTGTCTTGCCTGGCTTGCTGCTCGGTATACTGCGTTTTTATCTCCTGAAGCTTTTTCATCTCGGCGGAGATTTTGGCATAGTGCTCGTCAAAGTCTGTATTATCTGCTCCACATTTTGCATTTTCCTCTACAAAGCCTATCATCTCTTTCTTTAATTCCGTGATCCGTTCCTCAATTTTTGCTATGTCCATCTGCTTGGCTCGGTTGCCCATCACCAGCTGAATATTGGACTGGAGCGTGTCCACAAAATCCCCCTTATCCTGTATGAGGGAATTGAAAGCATCCATAATAGCTCTATGTAAAACTTCTTCATCGATGGTAGGGGAATTTTGGCAGTGTTTTTTCCCATATTCCAGCCTGTTTAAGCACCGCCAGACAATTCTTTTCTTGCTGTATGCTGTCCAGGATACCCGCCTATAAGGCTTGCCGCACTCCCCGCATATCAATAATTCGGTGAGAGCATATATTGAGCTATATTTCCCGCTGTCGGTTTTGGTTCTTTTTTCAGCACTCTTTTTAATGTTAGCCCGGCGTGCTTTTTCTTCCTGTATCCGGTGAAACAAGTCTTTGGAAATGATGGCCGGATGGCTGTCCTCCACATAATACTGCGGGACAATTCCATTGTTTTTAACTCTTTTCTTTGTGAGGTAGTCTACAGTGTAGCTTTTTTGCAGCAAGGCATCTCCCATGTACTTCTCATTGGAGAGCATGTTGTTGATGGTAGTTGTAGACCATTGATTTCTTCCGGTAACGGTTTTAATGCCGTTTTCCTCCAGGTACTTTTTTATTTGTGCGATGCTTAGGCCCTCTAAATACAGCCTGAAAATCAGCCTTACTATTTCTGCCTCCTCCGGCACTATCACCAATTCACCGGCCTCATTCTTTGTATATCCCAAAAACTTGTTGTGATTGACCATAACCTGTCCTTTCTCAAACCGGCGGACCACACCCCACCTTGTGTTGGTGCTTAAGGAACGGCTTTCTTCCTGGGCCAAGCTTCCGAGGATGGTGATGAGAAATTCTCCGGTACTGTCCAGGGTGTTGACGTTCTCTTTTTCGAAGAACACGCCGATGTTTTTTTCTTTTAGTTTCCGTATGTATTGAATGCAATCAAGGGTGTTTCGTGCAAAACGGCTGATGGATTTTGTCAGCACCAGGTCGATCTTGCCTGCCATGCAGTCTTCAATCAATTTATTGAAGCCTGTCCTGTTTTTTGTGCTGGTGCCGGATATGCCCTCATCGGCATAGATGCCTGCAAACTTCCAGCCTGGGTTTTTCATAATCTCCATCGTGTAATAATCTACCTGCGCCTGGTAGCTGGACTGCTGTTCCTCCAGCTCCGTGCTGACCCGGCAGTAGGCAGCTACTCTTAGCTTTTTTATCTTTGCTTTTTCCTTAAAATCATAAATCGGATTTGCCGGGATTACCGATACTGTTCTTTGTCCCATCGCCATGGGCTTTTCCTCCTTTTCCCCGTAGTGTATATGAAGTGCTCAACATCACTCCGTTGATCAGTTCAAACCGGAGCTGCCCGGTGGTTTCTACTGTAATGCTTTTGATGGTTGCTTTGAATAAAGCCTCATCAAATGTATTAATGGGCTTGCAGCTCTCAAGCACCGCTTTCAATTTTCTGGTTTTATATTCAAAGTCATCCACCTGGGAGATTCGATATTGTTCTACAGCCCTTTTGAATAGCAGCTGTGCCATATCCGACGGTTTCAGATCGTTTTGGCCGAGTCCGCTGGATATTTGCGATTTTATCTTCCTTAATTCTGCACTCTCAGCAATTGCATTAACTGCTGAACGCTTTTCTATCATTTCAGGGTTCTCCATCACCCGGTTGATAATTTGTATAAAGCATGCTTCAAGCTGCTTGTCGTCAACCACGCCACTTTTGCAGCAGACCCTATTGTCAACGATATACCGTTTGCATTTCCAGTAGCATTTTTTGTTTTTGTCATGGTGTTCGGTGTACCTTTTGAAAACACTGCCGCATTCCCCGCATATCAATCTGCCGCTGAAGGGGTAAGTGCTGGCGATGCCGTTGGCATAGTAATTGACATTTCTGCCAAGCTGGGTGTTCTTTTCTTCCCTGAGCCTGTTAGCGGCATTGAATACTTCCTCCGGGATAATGGCAGGATAGAAGTCACTTCCGGTGTATTTGCAGTTGCTCAAAATTTTTCCGATGGAGCCGTGATTCCAGGAGGGCTTTCCATTGGCATTGGTCGAGTAAGCGGAGCGCGTCACCGCGCTCGCTTCTCACAGAACCGGACTTACCCAATTAAGGTATCCGGCTCTTCACAACAACCTTCACATCTTTCAGG
>Ga0209105_100540_pt1 | contig 12204 bp, 15 predicted proteins | sample SedPBSmetaG_FD_184158 | JGI IMG/M metagenome (GOLD analysis project Ga0209105, IMG submission 184158) | Freshwater sediment bacterial and archeal communities from Indian Creek, Illinois, USA to study Microbial Dark Matter (Phase II) -... | ecosystem: Environmental > Aquatic > Freshwater > Creek >...
TAATATATAGAAATTATTCAACTGTACTTTTATTAGGGACATTTGAATAACCATCGATGTGTGAAATTATGCCCAAATAACCCATGAATTTTCACATCTAATCAGACACCCTGTTATTAATATGTCATGACCTAAAACTATCGGATTATTTTTTATCCATTCTTCAAGATCTTCAACTTCTCTCCTTCCTGCTTGAGCCATAGATATGTTAATCTGCTCTAATTTCCCATTAATAATTTGCCAAACCCCTATTTCAGTAGCCATTTATATTTCCCCTTTAACTGGAGATTTTATCGGGTAATAATACTTATAATATCCCCACTTTTAAGTTCATAATCACTGCTTACCTTTCTGCAGCTTCGAGCGTCCACTGCATGCATGAAACCCTCACCAATATCTGTATGAATTAAAAAGGCAAGATCTCTTGGATGAGAACCCTTCTTGATTAAAATTGCATCCGGGAGGACATTTCCTTTCCCATCACACATTTTATGTTCATCTTCAACAGGATAAACAACTATCATATCAAGAAGATGGAAAATAACTTTATTCAACGCTTTCTGAACACCTGTACTGCCGTATTTGTCTATAACATGTTCTTTAATATAATTTAAGGCATTTTTCTGTGCATCATTCAATTTTCCTTCATCAACAATTTCAAAATCACTGCTTCCAGGTATATAATTAATCAACCCTGCTTCAGATGCCTTTACAAGCGCTAATTCAGATTCTGCAGATGCAGGAATTACATTTCCATATTTTTTCTTTAATCTTATAATATTCTCTTCTGCAGCCCGAAGGTCTGCCTTGTTAGCAACAATGAGCATTGGTTTAGCTATGCGCAGTAAAAACCCTAAAAATTCTTTAAGATCATCATCTTCCCATTTATGGTATTCTGCTGGAACTTCTCTTTTTGCCCCAACGATATCTTCAAGGGAGATTCCAATTCCGCTCAGCTGGTCGTGAAGCACTCTTGAAAAATCAATCTTTTCTGCAAGGGCTTTTCGAACGAGTTTACTCCAGTTTTTCTTTAATATGCCGAAAAGCCACATTATTATCTCGTATTCTAAAAATTCCACGTCTTTTAATGGATCGTGAGATCCGGCAGCTACAGGTCTTCCTTCTTCGTCAGTAGACCCTGAAGCATCGATTATATGAATAAATGCTCTTGACTGCCTTAAATCATCTAAAAATTTGTTTCCAAGTCCTCGTCCTTCATGAGCTCCAGGTACAAGTCCTGCAACGTCAATCAGTTCTACTGGAATCATACGCAGCCCTTCAACACATTTCGAATTTCCTGGATCACAGTTGGTGTCCAGTTCTGCACAGGGACAGTCTGCTGTAACATAAGTAACGGCTTTATTGGCATTTATGGTTGTGAATGGGTAATCTGCAACTTCTATTTTTGATAAAGTTGCTGAATTAAAAAATGATGATTTTCCGACGTTTGGTTTTCCTGTTACAGCGATTTGAAGCATTTTATCACTCTCTATTTCTCTGTTTATCTACTTTTAAAAAATAATTACCAAATGAAATAACAAAACAGGCCAGGATTATATTAGCTCATGTTTTTGGCTGTATCTTGTTTCAGATCTGTAAAACCATTTATAAACCCATTTATATCTTCACCTGTACCTTATTTTTCATTTATAATTATAATAAACTTTATGCCAGGATTTATATCTCTTTTTGTATGGAACAGGCACTTGATAACTGTAAGTTACTGATCTATAAATTAGATAATTTTCTGTGTATATCTATCCACATTGTTTAAAATTGTATATTTAACCTGTAAATCATTTAAATCTGGTTTGAATGATTTTATAAGGTCTGCAAGGCCTGAAGCATAAGGTGCTGCCATGGATGTTCCCTGCATGTAACCATATCCTGATCCAGGTAATGTGCTGTATATTAAATCTCCAGGAGCGGCTACATCAATGGAATTTACACCATAATTTGAAAAATATCAGATATTATCATTTTTATCAATAGCAGCAACCGAAATTATGCTGCGAGGGGTGTAACTTGCAGGATAATTTGGTGAAATATCTGTGTTTTCATCTGAAACTTCATTTCCAGCTGCACAGACAACCAGGGCAGAAGAAACGTCAATAATATCTTTCAGGGCCTTTGAATATGTAGATCCTCCTCATGAACAGTTTATTATGAAGGCACCCATTTTAGTGGCATAACTAATGGCACATACTGCATCGCTAATGTGTCCATCCCCATTTTTATCAAGGAACTTCAGTGACATTATTTTAGCGTTCCACATCACTCCTGAAACTCCTTAGGTGTTGTTACCACTTGCAGCTGTGATTCTAGCTACATGAGTTTCCGTGCCCGTTTTCGTCAGTGACATTATTATTGTTACCTTCAAAATTCCAGCCGTATACATCGTCAATATAGCTGTTCCCGTCATCATCAATACCATTACCTGCAATTTCGCCAGTATTAATCCATAAATTGCCTTTAATGTCTGGATGATTGATATCAATCCCTGAATCCACAACTGCAATTATTACTGCTGATGATCCTGTAGTCAAATTCTATGCAGAGGATGCATTTATCCTGTTAAGGCCCCATTGAAAATTATAGTGGGTATCATTTGGAATAAGCCGGTTTTTATAGATATAATTAGGTTCAGCGTAAATAACGTTCTTATCCTGCCTGTATATTCCAAGTGCTTCATCTAATGACATTTTTTCAGAGATTTTAACAAGCTGCAATCCTTTAATTTCATTGAATAGTATCTCATTTTCCCTGTAATTTGTAGAGTTAAATGAATCACCCAATCTCTCAAAATCAGAGATTTTGGGGCCCCAAACACGTAGTGTTTGAGGGCTTTGATTTAAAATAGAATTATTTTCTTGGCTGGAATTAGAATCTGCAGCACTAACACAGCTTAAAAGCGTTAATATGGAAATAAGGATCAATATTAATATCGCTGCACATTTTTTCATATTAATTCCCATCTTTTGTTTCTTCTGTTTTTCTATAGTAAACTTCAGTATATAATTATTTCTACAAAATAGGGGAACTTCAGGTTGCTGGACGTTTTGAAAGAAAAAATCAACTGAACATAAAAATTTGTTTTGTGCTGAGCAATGTCTGAAGGGTTTTTCAGCATAAAAAGTACAGTTTTGAATTTAAAAGAAGAACTGGGTCTTAATGAAATACAAAATTAAGGCTATGGATTATGTAAAAAACCAATAAGACATAATGTTTTTCAAAATTCTCTCAATATTATTCTAATACGTTCCAAATGTGGATTTGAATAGCTTAGTTCAAAAAATACTCTTAAATAGTTGTAAAGATTAAAGGACGAAAAATATGAACTAATTGAATAAACGATTATTCTGACATTTTAATTATATAAATTCAACTGATTATAAATTAAAAAACTAAAATGAAATTAACAGGTGATCTGAATGACAAAAAGATATGAAGGAATGGCTTACTGGGAAATTGTAAGTAGACAGATGGGAATTGTAACAAAATAAGTACAGGAAAGATTTAGAGATGCTAAAATCACCGTTATCGGCTGTGGCGGAATCGGTGGAGCTGTAGTAGAGATGCTCGTTAGAATGGGTATTGGAAATCTCACCATAATCGATAAAGACACCTTTGATGTTTCTAATATTAACCGCCAGCTTATGAGCAGCTTTTACAGTGTTGGAAAGTCCAAGGTGAACACCACCTATGAAACTTTGAAGTCAATAAATCCATTTGTAAACATTACTGCTTTTGAAGACGAATTAAATGAAGATAATGTTCAAAAAAATCGTTGAAGGAAGCGACACGGTTATAGACACGCTTGATAATCTGGTAACAAGAATTATTTTAAGTAGATGTGCATATGAATCAGGCATTCCGTTTGTTCATGGTGCAATACATGGAACAATGGGGCAGGTAAGTGTTTTCACCGAAGATACGCCTACTTATGAAGAATTGTTTAAATTACCCTCTCTTGGAAAAGATTTAAGTGAAGAAGTGATTGCTGAGGTTAAGAAAATGAGTACTGAAGTCCCTCCTGTAATTGCCCCTGTTCCGAATATTGTGGGCTGTTTACAGGCATTTGAAGCTTTTAAGTTAATCACACTTCAGGGAGATTCCATAATGGCGCCGGATGTTTTAATGTTTGATTTACTAAATAAGAAACCTTTTTCAATTGTGAAATTTTAATTCTTTATTTTTAAATTGAATCTAAACATTTTACATCTTTAATTATACTAATTTTTGTAAAATCATCATTGCAAACATTTATATATAATTAAAAGGAAATCTCTTTCCGGTGTATATTTACTCTAATTTATCATGGAGGTAAATAAATGTCAGACAAAATAGGACAGATTATAGAAAATATTGAAAAGTGGAGTACAAAGTTTGTAAGGCTGCAGTTTGTAGACATACACGGAACTCCAAAAAACATGGCAATTCCGCTGGTTAACCCAGATCAAATTGAAGATATAATAAAAGACGGCCTTTTATTTGACGGTTCATCTGTTGAAGGGTTCGTTGACATTAACGAAAGTGACCTGATTTTAAAACCTGATCCAGACACATTCTCTACTTTACCATGGAGACCAGAAGAACATAGTGTTTGCAGATTCATCTGTGATATATACAGGCCAGAAGGAAAACCTTTTGAAGGAGATCCAAGATACGTACTCAAAAAAGCATTAGAAAGGGCTGAAAAAGCTGGATACGAATACAACGTGGGGCCAGAGCCTGAATTTTTCATATTAGACCAGGACGAAGAAGGAAACATTATTCCTAACGACTACGGTGCATATTTTGATGTAGAACCTGTAGATCAGGGTACTGACATTCGAAGACAGCTCGTTATGGACCTTGAAGCCCTGAACTTCGACATAGAAGTTAGCCACCACGAAGTGGCCCCAGGTCAGCATGAAATTGATTTTAAGTTTGATAAAGCATTAAAAACTGCTGATGCAGTAATTACATTTAAACAGGCTATAAAGGCCATTGTAAATACCATGGGGTATATTGTAACATTTATGCCCAAACCATTCTTTGGAGAAAACGGGAGTGGTATGCACTGCCACCAGTCATTATTTAAAGGCAGTGAAAACCTGTTTTATGACCCTGATACCTCAACGCAACTTTCAAAAGAAGCAATGTACTTCATGGGCGGTCTTTTAAAACATTCCCCTGCTTTATCAGCGATTTGTGCCCCCACCATAAACTCTTACAAGCGTCTGGTGCCAGGGTACGAAGCTCCAGTGTACATTGCATACGGTCTCAAAAATAGATCTACACTGGTCAGAATTCCCGCATCCCGTGGAAAAGGTACACGTATTGAGTTAAGAATGCCTGACCCCTCATGTAACCCCTACCTTGCATTTGCTACCATGTTAGAAGCAGGTTTAGACGGTATAAAAAATAAAATTCACCCCGGAGAACCAACTGAAATTGACGTATTTGAAAAGAGCATTGAAGAGCTCAAAGAAATAGGTATAGGTGTTTTACCTTCCAGCCTATGGGAAGCATATCATGCGCTTGAAAAAGACGAAGTAGTTAAATCCACATTAGGTGACCACATATACACTCAATTTATGGATATTAAGAAGAAAGAGTGGGATGATTACAGAATACAGGTATTTGATTACGAATTAGACAAATACTTATACATCTAATTCCCCAACTTCTATTTTTTCCATTTTAATTTTTCTAAAAAAGTTTTTATTTCTTTATTTTAGATACATTATTACAATTCAAATCCGGTGAAGAAATGCCTGATGAAACCGATCGTAAAATGATAGAAATCCTGAGGATACTCGCAGACCAGGATAAAGTGCTTGGTGCAAAAACCATTGCTGAAGAGCTGAAAAGAAAAGGTTACAACCTTGGGGAGAGGGCAGTACGGTATCACATGCGTATCCTGGATGAAAAAGGATTCACAGAACGCATTGGGTACGCTGGTAGAGAGATCACAGAAAAAGGATTAAAAGAGCTTGAAAAAGGTCTTATTTATGATCAGGTTGATTTTGCTTTCTCTAAATTTGAAGGGATGATTTATCAAACTTCTCTGGATCCAGGGAGTGGTAAAGGTGCCGTTGTTGTAAACACATCCAGTTTTGTTGACAGTGAAAAAGTCATCGGCATAATTAAAGAAGTATTCAAAAAAAATATTGCAGTAAGCCCCTATGTTAAACTCTCCGAAGTTGAATCAGAGGATAAAAATACTCCAGAGGGAAAAGAATTTAGATTAGACACTATTTGCGGCACTACAATAGATGGGATACTTTTAAACAAAGGAATACCTGTAATTCCACAGTATGGAGGCCTTGTTAAAGTTGAAGACTACGTTCCGATTAGATTTACCGAACTTATAGCCTATAAAAAAACTTCCATGACTCCTCTTGAGGCTTTCACTGCAAAACAGATGACTTCAGTCCTGAATGTGGCTAGATGGGGTGATGGAATGATTCCTGCAAATTTCAGGATAATTCCAGCTGCAGCAATGGAAAATACACTTAAATTATTCGGGCAGCTTGAAAAAATAGGTGTTTCAGGGCTTTTAAAAATTGGTGAAAATGGAGAATCTGTTTTAGGTGTTCCTGTAGATGACGGCATGGTAGGTATCGCAATAACTGGTGGAATAGCCCCACTTTGCGCTGCAAAAGAAGCAGGTTATGATGTTAATATTAAATTAGCAGAAAACATGATGGAATTTAAAGATATGAATAAGTTAACTTCTACAAAACCTGTATTAAAAACTACAGGTCCTGAAACAGGTGAAAAAGTGAAATTCCTGCTTTCAAAGGCATGGAACCTCATATATAATGTTGATTTAGATCTGGAATCCCAAAAAGGAAATGTCATTGTTAATGTTTCCTATGTAGACAATGACAACCTTGACGATGCCCTTGAAATCGTTGGTAATATCTTTCGTTCCAGACCAGAGTACTGTACAAGTAAATTTTACAGGATATTACCACATTCCAATGGAAAACAGACCGGAATCGCAACAGTATGCAGTTTCACCGTGGACGGAATACTAACTAAGAATGATATACTAACAACACCTCAATATGGGGGAATTCTTGAAATAGAAGAAAAAACAGCTCGGTTTGTAGAACTAACTGCTTACAGTGGATCATCTCTTGATCCTCATGAGATTTATATTTCAAAAAACATGACGTCGGTTATAGATACGTTGAATGGGACTGGAAGGATTCTTGCAAGTTTAAGGGAAATTCCATACCTTGCACGTCCTGATGCAGTAGAAATCATAAAGAAAATCAGAGAATCCGGTTTTTCTGTATTAAAAATTGGAAAACCCAGTGAATTGGTCTATAATGCCAAAATAGAAAGATATCATGTGGGTATTGTAACTCCTGGTGGTTTAAATCCGATAGCAGCAGTTATGGAAGAGGGAATTCCTGTAGAGGTTAAAGCAGTTGAAAGGTTAATGAAGCTGGAAGATATGGAAGAATTTTAGATATTGACTCCCACTTTAGAAAGGTATGATATAATGTATGAGGGTAAAGTTACCTATAAACCCATTGGAACTATACATTCACAGTTTAAAGATCTTGAAGGCATGCCAATACAGCCTGTAGGTGCTAAAGGTATTAAAGGAGAGATACAACTTAAAGAAGAATTTAAGGAAGGTTTAAATGATTTAGAAGGATTTTCACATATAATCCTGATTTATCATTTTCATCTCTCCAGAGAGCATCAGTTACATGTAAAACCATTTTTAGACAATGTTGAAAAGGGGGTGTTTGCAACAAGAGTTCCAAAAAGGCCAAATCCAGTAGGAATGTCAGTAGTACGCCTCGAAAATATTGAGGGGTCAAAAATATATGTATCTAATGTGGATGTTGTTGATGGAACTCCACTTTTAGATATAAAACCATACATACCTCATTTTGATAAATATAAAGGTGAAAAGGTGCGTATAGGTTGGTTTGAAGATAAACATGAAGATGCAAACCATAAAAAGTCTGATGACCGATTTATAGATTAGAAATTAAAATTAAAAACTACAAATAGTAAAAATAGGTGGTTAATTATTTCAAATTCAGGTAATTTCAAAATAGATGGACTTGAAATTATTAATTTTTCGGGCAATCAAAATTCTCCGAATTTTAGGGGCATCAAAATCGAAGATTTTGAAAGTGTTCGAGGCATCAAAAGCAGAGCTTTTGAAAGCCGACGAAATAAGGTTTATAAAGTAAAATTTAAAGAAATAAACCTTCCAGCAATCATGAAGGTTTATTCTAAAAAGAATGATCTTTTAAATGAGTATAAAAATTTAAAAAAAATATCTAAAGCAGGTTTAAATGTTCCAGAATTACTATTCAAATCTGAAAACTGTTTAATTTTAGAGTATATTCCTGGAAATTTAGTAAATGATTTGACTGAAAGGCATGATTTAGGAAGCTGGATCGAGGAACTGGCAAACTGGATGATAAAACTTCATCAAATAAAAAACTGTAAAAAGAGTCTTCTTAAAAGTGATTCCAATCTCAGAAATTTTATTTTCAATGGTAGAAACATATATGGTCTGGATTTTGAAGAGATGAGATATGGTGATCCAAGAGAAGACCTTGCAGATATATGCTTTTTTTTATTGACTAATTTTCCCTCATTCACAGATCAGAAAAGGGTCCTGGTAGAAAGATTTTTAGATGCTTACGAAAAATATGGGAATACCAAACTGGATAATATGGAACATTTTATATCTAAAAGTGCAGAAGAATGCATGAAAAGAAGACATAATCATCTGAAAGGTTGCAAATTTTAGAGGCTGTCAGGTCACCTGGCGCTGGATACATTCCCAAATTGGCCGGGGATTTCTTTCCTTTTTTGTAGTTACAAATGTTCAGGGAGTCGTACAATTAGAAGTAGATGGTGAAACTATAACTGGGTTAACCTGCATATATGTAGGAAAATTAAGGGACTTCCTGGTGGAAGTTGTGCATGAATGTGAAGATAAAAAATGCATTATTGAAGCCAAAGATTAATCTATCAAAACATGTTTATTTTTAGTTTTTAATAGTTAATTTTATTTTTAGCATTTTTTTGACTTATTTAAGGTAATATAAATTTGGACTGAGCTTTAAAAACTGTGTGTAAATGTTTAAAATAATCAGTGCCAGCTACCAAAAATTTTTTATATGTGCTATAACATATTCATGTGTGTAAATCACACATCATTATATAAAATTTTCTATTTAATTTTAGCAGCAAAATATATATATAAAAATAAAAATATGTGTAATCAATGCACATGGAATAGGGAGTTCATGCCTAAACCTATCGTCCCCGGATTAAACTATCTGGCCACAATCAAGCTAAGAAAAGAAGGTTATCTCCAAAAAGAGATATCAAAAATTCTTGGAATAGATAGATCAACAGTTTCTCATTATATTAATGGTAGAAACATTTCCTGGAACTCCATTGAAATCGCTGAAACCATAACTAACCTGTGTCCAGAAGATTTTTTTAAAATGACTTATGTACTTACAAAAGACAGTGAACAAACCAGAATACTCATAAAAATACTTATGGAACGTAAATTTAATCCTATAGTCAAAGACGAATGTATAGGCTGTGGACTTTGTGTAGATACATGCTTAATGAAAGCTGTAAAGCTGAACAACCTTAAAGCACAGATAGATCCCAACTTGTGTTGCGGATGTCGCATGTGTGAATCAAGTTGTCCAGCTGACTCAATTAAAATTTTAGAGGTTCAAGAAAACTGAAGTTTGAAAAAAGAGGGCTAATTTTTCGGCCCCGAAACGAAAGCTTGTGGAATTTTCAATTCCATACTCCCAAAATTCAGTTCCATACTCCCAAAAATCAATGATTTTTGAGAGTTTCGAGGGTTTCCTGAACAACTGAAATCAAAGATTTGAGAAAAATACTGTCAAAATTTTTAATTTTGACCAGCAAAAATAGAAATTTTTGCATGCTTCGTATTTTTCTAATTCCTCAAAAAATTTTTAATTTTTTGAGGATTTTGGAGGTAAAAAATGATAGCAAATGAAAAATCCGCAGAAGGAAAGAGTATGTCAATTAAAAGGGATGCTGCAGAAAAAAGGGAGCTTTCCTTTAAAGACGAGGTATGTATTGGATGTGGAATATGTGAGCAAATATGTCCCATGGATGCAATAGAACTTGGTCCAATCGGTGCAATCGTGAAAGAAAAAGTTGATACATCAAAAATCAATATAAACGAAGATGATTGTGTACTCTGTGGTATGTGTAGCGTGGTATGTCCTGTCGAAGCAATAGATTTCACAATAGACAGTAAACCTATCAAAGAAATAGAAGATTACCCAAGATTAATAAAATCCATCACTCCTGAGATTGAAAACTGTATTTACTGTGGTGCCTGTGACATAGCGTGTCCACGAGATGCTATTAAAGTTATAAGAGAATTGCCAGAAAGAGCAAAACTTGTAACTGGTGAAATAGAACTAGACAAGGATACATGCGTTTCATGCAGAATATGTGAAGAAATGTGCCCTGCAGATGCAATACACCTGGAAATGCAGACCCCAACATCTTCAAGTCCAGAAATAGCATCAGACATAATAGTGGATAAAGATGCATGTGTTTACTGCGGTATCTGCAAGAGAGTGTGTCCTGTTGACGCTATAAAAGTTATATGCAAAATCTGTCCTTACGGTGAATATGAAATTGAGGAAGCAGAAATTAAAGGTGACTTAATAATAGACGAAGATTTATGCATAAACTGTGGGTGGTGTCAGGAAATATGTCCTAAAGATGTCATCAAAGTAGAAAAACCATTTGAAGGTGAATTAATCATAGATCAGGATGACTGTCAGAGATGTGGAATATGTATCGAAGTATGTCCATGTAACGTATTATCATTCCCCCTTTCTGAATCCGGCGAAATTGCAGATGAACTTTACAAAGATGAAAAATACTGCATATACTGTGGTGCATGCCAGAACATTTGTCCTGTCTCTGCTATTGAAGTAAGAAGAACTGGCTTGAACGTTACACCGACCAAATCAAAAGCATGGCAAAAAGCTATAGAATCACTGAAACTTCCAGAAGGACGATCAAAAGCTAAATAGATGGCTTACAAATTAGTAGTGTATAAGGAACTCTGTCATGGATGCGGTAACTGTGTTGTAGCATGCCCAGTAAACGCTTCCAAAAGTACAGAAATTGCAGGCGGAAAAGGCCCGCAAGAGGACGTTGGACAAATTTTAATAGTAGAAGACGGAACTATAGAACTTAAAGATCTTAGTGAGTGTAATAACTGTGCAACATGCATTAAATCATGCCCTGTTAACGCTATAGCACCGGAGGAAGTATAATGAAAGCTATACTAAATACTGGAAGAACAGTCTGAAGGTGAAGCCATAGAAGCAAGTAAAGACATTCAAATGTACATTGATACTGCTGCAATATGTCATATGAACAAGAATCAAATGAACGCTTTAGGTGTAAAAGAAAGATACAGAAGTAGAAGTTATGCATACTGATGAAAAAGTATTGGGCATGCCTCCATTAATGAAGAAATATGGAAAAGTAGGAATATACTATTAAAAAGAAGATTCCACGTGGAATATACAATAAAAAAACGGAATGGTCTATGATCCACTAAACAACATCGATGGAGAAAAGATGGACATCTGTATAAGAGATGGAAAAATAGTGGACGGTGTAAGTAAATCTGCAGAAGTGGTAGATGCTTCTGGAAAAATAGTAATGGCTGAAGGTGTTGAGCCCCATACACATATAATACTCATCAAAGAATCCAGTTCATTCAACACAGTAGGCTATCGGTATGGAATTGTTCATTCTAACTAAAGACCCGGGCAAGGCAATGCTGACAACAGATCATCCAAATGCAGGACCATTTATACTATATCCCAGAATTATAGGTGCTGTCAAAAACTTAGGGGTTAAATATCAAAAAGTTTTTTCTGGGTTTGAATTTCTATTCTATGTGTTTATCCGCGATATTACTCCTCTTTTAATCTTCATTAACCTCTTAACACTTTTGGGAAAGGTTTTTTGAAAGACATTTTCAATTTTGTTTGAGGTCCTTTCGATATTTTCATCTCCTATGAATGCAAAGAACGTTTTAAAGTAAGGCATCAAAGAACTGCAGATAATTAATTGAATAACTATTGATTTTACTTAAAATTTCGTTCAACTTGTTTATAGCAGTTTTAAATGATTTAG
>Ga0209105_100541_pt1 | contig 12185 bp, 11 predicted proteins | sample SedPBSmetaG_FD_184158 | JGI IMG/M metagenome (GOLD analysis project Ga0209105, IMG submission 184158) | Freshwater sediment bacterial and archeal communities from Indian Creek, Illinois, USA to study Microbial Dark Matter (Phase II) -... | ecosystem: Environmental > Aquatic > Freshwater > Creek >...
ATCCTAGACAATCCTATACATATTTTGGAACTAAAAACGGCAAACAAAAAACCCTTACAGCGTTGTACCGCAAGGGCTTCGGGGAGCTCGATTTTATGTTGTGGTGTCAAACTAGCGTAATGCGCCTTGTTATTTTTGTCGCAAATGTCTTTACAGTAGAGAGCACTGCCCTTTATAATGTATTTATCTACATTAGGAATAGCACAGGGAGGTATTTGCTTGAGACAGACGACTGCAAAGCCTAACATGAAACTCAGGATGTCTAGGTCTATCAACACATTTGACAGTGTGCGTCCTACTAGAACTGAATCTGATTCCTTAGGCAGCATGCAATTGCCACTACAGGCCTACTATGGTATTCAATCACAACGAGCACGCGAGAATTTCCCCCTTGCTGGAAGCAGAGTGCACAGCCAACTAGTTCACGCAGTGGGACTAGTTAAACTGGCCTGTATAGAGGCCAACATTTTGACCGGATGTCTCCCACAGGAGATTGGTGAGGCGATCAGACTAGCTTGCGTTGAGTTTCTTACTGGTCAGTACGATGACCAAATCATTGTTGAAGCTATTCAAGGGGGGGCAGGCACCTCTATTAACATGAACGTAAACGAGATTCTAGCTAATCGGGCTATTGAAATCCTCGGTTACGAAAAAGGGCGCTATGATATCGTATCTCCCAACACCCACGTCAACATGGCTCAGTCAACTAACGATGTCATTCCCACGGCATTTAAGGTAGCGATGCTTCTTATGAAAGACAAACTGATTGCCAGTCTCGACAAGCTCCATTTGGCACTCAAGAAAAAGGAAGAGGATTTCGATGACATTATCGTGATAGGTCGAACCCACTTGCAGGATGCTGTGCCCATCCGTCTAGGACAGGAGTTTGGGGCCTATAGAAGATTAGTTGGCCGCGACTTAAAGCGTATCCATGAAGCCATGGAGTCGCTCTCCTCAATCAACCTGGGAGCTACCGCTGTAGGTACCGGTCTGAACGCGGACCCTGCGTACATCTACCTGGCCGTGGAGAATCTGCGTAAGATTACCGGGCTAGACCTGCATCTAGCCGAACACCTCATGGATTCTACCCAGAACACCGACTGCTACGTACATCTCTCCGGCGCTTTGCGTACCTGTGCCCTTAACCTCTCTAAGATGGCCAATGACTTAAGAATGATGGCTTCCGGCCCCATGTGCGGCTTTATGGAAATACAGCTCCCCCCCGTCCAACCGGGTTCTTCCATCATGCCAGGTAAAGTCAACCCGGTTATGCCTGAGATGATGAACCAGATTTGCTTCCAAATACAGGGCAACGACCATTGTATAGCCATGGCCTCTGAAGCAGGGCAGTTCCAGTTAAATGTCATGGTACCAGTTATCTTTAAGAACATGTTTGAGTCCATGGAGCTTTTGGCCAATGGTGTTAACGTGCTTACGGACCGCTGTATCCGCGGCATTGTGGCAAATGAAGAGCACTGTAAAAAGCAGGTCGACAACAGCCTGGGCACAATTACCGCGTTAAATCCTCATATTGGCTATGAAAGAAGCTCGGAAGTAGCCAAAGCGGTACTTGCCGAGGGAAAGAGTGTGCGCCAAGTTGTACTAGAGAAAGGCTACCTGACCGCAGCGGAACTCGACATTATCCTGCAACCTAAGGAGATGACTGAGCCTGGCATTGCCGGTAAGAGCCTGTTAGAGCAAAGTGCGCCGCCAGATAAACGACAGGGGGTTTCAGTAGGTGACAGAGCATAACACCAAGAGCAATCTACAGGAGAGGGAAACAGTAGAAGTCTACATCATGGGCAAGAAATACAAGCTGCCCAGTTCGCTAACTGTCATGAAGGGGTTTGAGTATGCCGGATATACCTTGCTACGCGGCTGCGGCTGCCGGGCTGGCTTCTGCGGAGCCTGTGCTACCGTTTACCGAGTAGGCAAAGACCACGATCTTAAAGTAGGCCTAGCCTGCCAGACCAAGGTAGAGCAGGATATGTATCTTACGCAGATTCCCTTTTATCCTCATCACAAGGTCAGCTACCACTTAGAAGATCTCAGGGCAACTGCGGACCAGGTTGTAGAGGTCTACCCTGAAATCAACAAGTGCCTAGGCTGCAATTCCTGCACTAATGTCTGTCCGCAGAACCTTAAAGTTATGAAATATATCTCCCATGCTATCCGAGGTGAGGTTAGTAGGGCAGCGGATGAGTCCTTCGACTGTTTGATGTGCGGTCTCTGTGCCTCAAAGTGCCCAGCTAACATCGTACAGTACAAAGTGGCCATTCTCTGCCGGAGACTTCATAGCAGGTACCTGGCTAAAAAAGCTGAGCATCTAAAGGAGCGGGTCAAGGAGCTCGATAGCGGCGCATTTGACAACTCGCTCGAAGAGCTGATGAAGGCAGACAAAGCAACCTTGGCAGCGAAGTATAATCATCGGGACATGGAATAGGGGGCGCAGGGATGACTTATACGCCAACGATGAGGGAACTGATCAAGCGGGTTGAAGCAACGAGAGAAGCTCGTTTGGGTAAGGATTTCCCCAGGATGACTCCAGAAGAGAAACAAGAGGTGCTAAGAAACCATCACCCCGACTACATTGAGTCACAGTTCCGCGAAGCCAGGCTGGGTCCAAACAAGGGCGACCGCTTCCCCCACGAACTATGTGATGTGCTGGAAGCATACCCGAGGTACGACCACAACCGCTTTCGTGCTGATAAAGTAGACCATCGGGTCGACGTCCTCATTATTGGCGGTGGTGGGGCGGGCGCATCAGCTGCCCTCTTGGCCCACGCGCAAGGAGCCAAAGTGTTGCTGGCAACAAAGCTTCGCTTTGGAGATGCTAACACTGTCATGGCCCAGGGGGGTATACAGGCTGCCAGCAAGCCTCAGGATTCTCCCACTATACACTACCTCGATGTTCTAGGAGGCGGGCATTACCACAACATCCCTGAACTAGTGAAGGCTCTGGTAATTGACGCTCCAAGGGTCATGCAGTGGTTAGAAGAGCTGGGCTGTATGTTTGACAAGCAGGACGATGGAACAATGCAGGCAATTCACGGCGGAGGAACTTCTCGCAAGCGCATGCATTCGGCCCGTGACTATACCGGTGCAGAGATTATGCGCACCCTCCGTGATGAGGTTCTTTCCCGGGACATCAATGTGTGCGAGTTTAGCGCGGCAGTGGAGCTCCTGTTAGACGAACAGGGTAGAGCAGCAGGGGCCATTCTCTATAACATGGAGACTGACCAGTACGAGGTTGTGCAGGCCAAAACCGTAATTCTCGCTACAGGCGGCCTGGGTAGGCTCCACACTCAGAACTTTCCTACCTCTAACCACTACGGTGCTACCGCTGATGGTTTGGTAATGGCCTACAGAGTGGGTGCTAAGCTCGTGTTTATGGATACCATTCAGTATCATCCGACCGGTGTTTCTTACCCTGAGCAGGTGGAAGGCTTCCTGGTGACTGAGAAAGTGAGGGGGCTTGGGGCTACTCCAGTCAACATTGACGGCGAGCAGTTCGTCTACCATCTAGAGACACGCGATGTAGCAGCTTCGGCTATCATTCGCGAATGTGCCCGCGGCAAGGGCGTAACCTCGCCCTCTGGCACCCAAGGGGTATGGCTAGACTCACCACTGATTGAGCGTATCCACGGCGAAGGTACTATCGCTCGCGAACTCCCCGCCATGCTCAGGCAATTTGCCCGCTTTAACGTAGATATGCGCAAGGACCCCATTCTCGTTTACCCAACGCTGCACTATCAGAATGGCGGCGTTCTTATCGGAGAAAACGGTGAAACCTCAGTGGAAAACCTTTATGTCGCAGGGGAAGCCTCCGGCGGTGTGCACGGACGTAACCGGCTAATGGGGAACTCTCTCATGGATATCTTGGTGTTTGGGCGTAGGGCAGGTCTCCACGCTGCAGAGAAAGCAGCTAGCATTAAATACTTTGAGTCAAAGCTCAGCGTAGAACACGTCAAGAACTTTGTAAGCGAGCTTGAGGCCCAAGGTATAGCTAAGACCTTTACCTCACCAATCTTACTCCCGTTTAGACACAGACTTAATCCAAACCTGGAAGCACAGCACTCCAAATAAACACAGGGGAGCGGTTACTATGCTAGGATACTACCCCGGATGCACAGTGCGAGCACAGAAGGACGACGGCTTTGAGAGAGAATCCATGGCCATCCTAGCAACGCTTGGCATTCCAGCTCTGGATCTTTCGGAATGGGAGTGCTGCGGCGCTGTATATCCTTTGACAAAAGATGAATATGCGCCCCTGCTTTCTTCAGTGCGGGCGCTTAAACGTACAGGCGAGGAAAACCGACAAGGGTTACTAACCCTCTGTAGTGCCTGCTACCACGTGTTGAAGCGGGTTAATAACCGCATGCAGAATGACGAAGTAGCCAAGAAAAGGGTGGAGAGCTACATGGGGGCCTCCTATGATGGGAGCACTAAGGTCTATCACCTTATAGAGGTTCTGCAGGACCTAGTCGGTCTTGACCGCTTGAAGGCGAGCGTGGTTAAACCCCTGACGGGCGAAAAGATTGCCTGTTACTATGGTTGTCTGTTCCTTAGACCAAAAGAGGTCATGGGCCTAGTCGATGCGGAAAACCCCCAGCTGATGGAGAAAATCGTTGAAGCTATGGGAGCTACAGCTGTGACTTACGCCTACCGTACCGACTGTTGTGGAGCTTTCCACAGCTTCCAGAAGGAGCAGCTCAGCCAGAACGCCAGCCAGAGAATAATTCTTGCAGCAAAGGCGGCAGGAGCTACCCAAATGGTCACTGCATGTCCGTTATGTAAATATAACCTGGAGCACTGCCAAAAAGACTTGGCTCTAAAGGATAGGCTCCCTGTGAGATATATTACCGCACCCATGGTAGAGGCCATGGGCGGCTTGACAGCACTAGAGCAGGGCGAGTCTGCGCGCCAGACTGCCAACTAGCTTGGAAAGGAGATTAGCCTATGCGTTTCCCTCAAAAGGTGGCTAGCAGTGCAGTACAAGCTGAGCTTAAGACCATCACCCAAAAAGACGTTAAAGACTGCTACCAATGTATGAAGTGCAGTTCCGGCTGCCCCTTCGTGGCAGACATGGACTATAAACCCCATCAGCTGATGCTTCTCACTAAGTTAGGACTCTTCGACCAGGTGCTTAAGAGCCGCAGCTTGTGGGTCTGCGCCTCCTGCCTGACCTGTTCTAGCCGTTGCCCCCGTGATATTGAACCTGCCGTAATTATTGAAGGTTTCCGGGCCATGGTTCTCCGGGAGAAAAGCGATGACAAGATACAGGCGTTCCACAAACCGGGCATGCCTCGCCAGGCGCTAATCGCTTCGATGCGCAAAAACAGGCGCTAGACTCTTGCTACACGGGAGGCTTTATAATGAGAATCGGAGTCTTTATATGCTGGTGTGGCAGCAATATCAAGAATACCGTGGATGTAGAACGGGTGGCTCAGGAAATCAAAAAGCTACCCCATGTGGTCTACTCCAGTGACGTTCAATACCTATGTTCCGAAGTGGGTCAGTCCGAAATTGGTAGAGCAATTGATGAACACAAGCTCGACCGCGTGGTAATTGGGGCTTGCTCACCGCGCATGCACGAAGGAACCTTCCAGCAAGTGATGATCTCAAAGGGCCTAAACCCCTTCTATGTAGAGATTGCCAATCTCCGTGAGCATTGTTCGTGGGTTCACACCGACAAGGAAAAGGCTACGATTAAGTCTATTGACCTCGTCAGAAAGGCTGTAGCCAAAACGAAACATGCTATTCCGCTGTACTCTGAGCAACTGGGTGTAAATAAGCGGGCGCTAGTCATTGGCGGTGGCATTGCCGGTATTCAAGCTGCTATCGACATTGCTGACGCTGGCTACCCTGTAGACCTACTTGAGAAGGAGTCCTCCATCGGCGGAAAGATGGCTCAGTTTGACAAGACCTTCCCAACACTTGACTGTTCCGCCTGTATTTTGACCCCCAAGATGGTTGAAGCCGCTACTCATAAAAACATTACCTTGCTTACCTCCTCACAAGTGGAGGGGGTTTCTGGATACGTCGGTAACTTCAATGTCACCATCCGCAGGCGTGCCACAAGTGTTAGGTCTGACCTCTGTAATGGTTGCGGCGAGTGCGTTACCAAGTGCCCGAAGAAAGTAGATAACGAATTTGACCAGGGGCAGAGCAAACGTAAGGCCATCTATACCCTGTTTCCTCAAGCTGTGCCTAACAAGCCAGTGGTCGATCGTGAAAACTGCACTTACTTTAAGACAGGCAAATGCGGGTTATGCAAACGAGTTTGTACCGCAGGGGCCATAGACTTTGACATGCAGGATGAGCTTGTAGAGCGCGCCTACGGTGCTATCATCGTGGCTACCGGTTTTGACCTTAATAAGCCTACTCACCTTGGTGAATATCACTACGGTCAGCACCCAGATGTAATCACGAGTCTAGATTTAGAGAGAATGCTCAATGCTTCAGGCCCGACCAGCGGGAAGGTAATGAGACCTTCAAACGGCCAAAAGCCAAAGCGAGTTGTTTTCATTCAGTGCGTTGGTTCCAGAGACAAACACAAGGGTAACCCGTACTGTTCTAAGGTTTGTTGTCTGTACACGGCTAAGCATGCCTTGCTGCTTGGCGAGAAGTTCCCGGATATGGAGAGCTATATCTTCTATATCGATGTGCGGGCAGCGGGTAAGAACTATGAGGAGTTCTATGAAAAGGCTCGCCGCCAGGGAGCTAAATACCTGCGGGGCCAAGTCTCTAAAGTGGAATCTCTGGGGGATGCCGAAAATCGTTTGCTAGTACGCGGCTTTGACGGTTCGTTAGGAGAACAGGTGGAGATCGAAGCTGATTTAGTGGTACTAGCCACGAGCATCGAGCCTAAGGCCGATGCCAAACAACTAGCTAGCATGCTAGGCATCTCTTCCGATCAGAATGGCTTCTACACCGAAGCACACGCCAAACTAAAGCCTTTTGAAACGCAAACACAAGGTGTCTACCTAGCAGGGGTCTGCCAGGGGCCCAAAGATATACCTGAAGCTGTCACCCAGGCTAGCGGAGCGGCTGCCAAAGCTATCATTATGTTTAACAAGGGGCAGGTCAAAAGCGTACCCACGACGGCCATTGTTAACCAGGACCTCTGTAGCGGCTGCATGCAATGTAAACCTGTCTGCCCCTACGAAGCAATCAGCAAGGAGCAGGTGGCGGAACGGGTGGCGGGGCAAACTCGTCAGCGGGTTGTAGCTACAGTAAATCGGGCCCTGTGCCAGGGCTGCGGTGCCTGTGCCGGCTTATGTCGCAGCGGCGCTATGGACATCGGCGGCTTCACTAGCCGACAACTGCTTGCGGAGGTGGATAGTCTATGATGCACGAAAGCTTTGAACCAAAGCTTGTTGCCTTCTGCTGCAACTGGTGCAGCTACGCCGGTGCTGATTTAGCTGGAACGGGCCGCCTTAAGTACCCTGAAAACATTCGCATCATCCGCGTACCTTGCTCAAGCCGGGTAGATGCCTCACTAGTGCTACGCGCCTTTCAGAACGGCGCTGACGGCGTGATGATCGCCGGATGTCACCCGGGAGATTGTCACTACGATACAGGTAACTACCATACCCGCAAACGCATGGTGCTGCTTAAGAGTGTGCTAGAGTTCATCGGCCTGTCTTCTGAGCGTCTGTTAGTCAAGTGGATCTCCGGTAACGAGGCTGACCGCTTCCAGGCCACTGTTGAGAGCTTCACTAGGGAGCTTAAGCAGATGGGACCCTATGAAAAAGCGAGGGACTTAAGATGCGCAAAATAACCGAAGCACTCCGCGAGGTAGCCACTAAGCTCCTCCACTCCAGTGAGGTAGACCTGGTTTTGGGTTACACAAGAGGGGAGAAAGCCAAAGCATCAGTGCCCTATGTAGCCACCACTCCGGAGGAAGCAGCGAACCTTTGCTTTGACAACACTAGCAGCAAGGCTTTGTCCAAATATCTTCTGCAAGACAGCTTTGTAGCCAAAAAAACAGCCTTGGTGCTTAAAGGCTGCGACTATCGGGCAGTTAAGATGATGATCGACGAGAACCGTATTGAACGGGGACAGCTCTATCTGATTGGCGTAAGTTGCCAAGGTATGGAGAACTCCCCCTTTTGCCAGAGCTGTCAGCACAAGAGCCCCCCGGCAGAGGGTGTAGATATTCTATTGAGTGAAGACGATGCTACCGGTGAACGGATTGCTAAGAGCTTGCAAGAGGCCTTCCCCGAGATTGAGAAAATCGAGAGAATGTCAGAGGACGAGCGGTTTGAATACTGGAAACGTCAGTTCAGCCGCTGTAAGCGCTGCTACACCTGCCGCAATGCCTGCCCGGTGTGCACCTGTCGTGTCTGTATGTTTGACCGGGAAAACCCAGACTACATCGACGCGGCTAAGGATCAGTTGGCTCAACACCAGTTCTATCATATAATCCGCTCCTTTCATGTCTCGGACCGCTGCGTAGGCTGTGGGCAGTGTGCCCGGGTCTGTCCCGAAGGTGTACCTTTACACCTCTTGCATCAAAAGCTTCAGCGAGAACTCCATAAGTTCTATGGTAGCTACAAAGCTGGCGTAGACGAACTGCCTAACCCTCTGTCCCATGCCCATAAAAACGAGCCAGACTTCTTTGGAAAGGTGGGTAGATAGTGAACACCACCATTAGGTCCACAACTCTAGAGAACTTGCTTGCCGCCTGTGACAGACTTGCGAACAAGTACCGCACTTTTGCCCCTACTAGCGAGGACGGAGTTACAGGTTTTAGACCGCTAGACCAAATGACCAAAGAACAGCGTCAGGCCATAGAGGAAACTGCTTTTGCCAATAAGCCCACAGTAGGTTCAATTAAATCGTTTTTCTTCCCTGACTCCGAAATCTATATTAAGTTCTCCCGTCAGGGGAGAAAAGTAGAGCAGATGGAGCTTGAGGGCATGGGTCCCCAGATCATTCTTGGAGCCAAGCCTTGCGACATCAAGAGCGTAGAACTGATCGACAAGGTGTTTCTCGCTGAGCCCGTAGACAGTCTGTACCAGGACAAACGCCAAAAGACGATTGTTGTTGCGACCGTCTGTGGTGAGGTTGGTGAGGGTTGCAGCTGTCGGGAGTTTGGTATCTCACCCGTGGTAGCAGCCGCCGATCTAATGATGCAGAAGGGTAGCGGGGATGAAATCATTCTTACCCCAGAGACTGCCAAAGGTGAAGAGTTGGTAAAGGAACTCCTCGCTCTAGGGAGCTTTGCAATAGCCAAACCCCTGCCCCTGTCCGCCGGCGATACCGCGGTAGATCAGTTGTCAGCAGAAGAAGTGCAGAACCGTATGGATGAGCTGTTTAACTCCCCACTGTGGGATAAACTCGCCATGACCTGCCTAGGTTGTGGTACCTGCACCTACTATTGCCCCACCTGTCACTGCTACGACATCCGCGACTTTAACCGCAGGGACCAGGGCGTACGCTATCGCACCTGGGATTCATGCATGTTCTCCAATTTTACTAATATGGCCGGCGGGCATAACCCCAGACCAACCCGCTCAGACCGCCTAAGGAATCGCTTCTTCCATAAGCTTAACTACTTTGTTAAAAAGCAAGGCGAGCTGGCCTGCGTAGGCTGCGGCCGCTGCGCTGAGCTCTGCCCTGTAGGCATATCTATCAGCAGCGTGCTGAAAGAGATTGGAAGGGATGTCCATGTGTCTTAATCCATTGCTGCCTGTTGGTGGAATTGTGACCAGCATCTTCAGCGAGAGCAGCGATGTCAAGACGTTTCAGATAAAGCCCGAGACCATGTTTGATCATCTGCCAGGCCAGTGCGCTATGTTGTCGCTCCTTGGGATTGGGGAAGCACTATTCTCCATTACCTCTCCACCGGGTAGAGACTACTTGGAGTTTAGTATTAAGCGGGTAGGTAAGCTGACCGAAGCCCTTCATCAGCTAGAGATCGGCGACGAAGTCGGCATTCGCGGGCCCTACGGCAATGGCTTCCCTGTAGAGGACCTAAAGGGTAAGAACCTGCTGTTCATTGGCGGGGGAATTGGCCTCGCTCCTTTGCGCTCGCTGGTGCAATACGCGGTAGATAATCGCTCCTTGTACCCCGGCAAGTTCCAGCTCGTCTATGGAGCCCGTTCGGTGGAAGACCTGCTTTTTGAGCGGGATATCCGCGGTAACTGGCCGAAAGAAAAAGACTTTGAGGTCAACCTGTCTGTAGACGTGCCCCATAAGGATTGGGACGGATTTGTAGGTTATGTGCCCCAGTACCTAGAGCAACTAACCCTAAACCCTGAAAATACCATTGGGGTAACCTGTGGTCCGCCTATCATGATTAAATATGTTCTTAAGACCCTAGAAAAGCTAGGATTCCCGCCCGAGCAGATTGTCACCACCCTCGAGTACAAAATGAAGTGCGGCGTAGGGAAGTGCGGTCGCTGCAATCTAGACGAGCATTACATCTGTAAGGATGGCCCTGTTTTCTACCTATCCGACCTACAAAAGATCAAGAACGACTTCTGTAAGTAACCTAAGGTACAACCTATGATAACTATCTGACAGTAGAGATGGGGGAAGTATAAGTGAACTACCAAGAGCGCATGCAGTGCACAGCGTTACAAGATAGAATAATGTCTGCTGACGATGCAGGGCTCCGTCAAAGTCGAGAATAACTGAAGCGCAGTAAGGCATTGCACATTCTACCGTGTCAACTCATTTAAAAATCTTACCCAACGGTGATGGCTCACTCAAATAAGAACCTTACTTTTTGTTGAGCAACGTAGGTGCTGGGCTCCCATCTCCCCCTCCCCCCTAGGGGGGAGGGGGAGATGGGAAGATAAGTCTTTTTTTGAAATTATGCGTCGGCAGCAGCGGAAGCTGCCTCTGCCCTAGTATCCAGACCTAGAAAACGCTGACGGACTAGGCGCTCAATTTGCCGATGCAGCGCGAGTGGGTTTTGAGATTGGTAGGAGGCGTTGAATTGTTCTGCCAGGACCTGCGGCACTACCCCTGATTCTATCGCTCTTTTGAGAGGGGTTTTCGCCGAGTCGTAGCGCTTCTTGATGGTGCTACCGTGTCTTTCTTTTGAGATCAGTTTGCGGACTGGCTGAAAAAGGTTTACATGCTGATCGTAAATTTCATAGAGGTTGTTCATCCACTCCACTTGATCCGGCGTATCAAAACGTTCATACCCAACTATAGCCCTGACGTGCTGGAAATTCTTTTGTTCGACGTGAGGATTATCATTTTTCTTGTACGGTCTACTGCGGGTGAATTTGATGGCATTTGCTTGGCAGAACCTTACTAGTTGGTTATTAAGGAATTCAGAGCCATTGTCAGTATGTATTCCCCAAATCGGGTAAGGCCAGCTCATGATTAGCTTCTTTAGTTCACGGTGTACGCCAAGTTGGCCTTTGCCGAGCACACTTCTTCTCCTGCTATACCCAGTGGCCACATCTACAACGGAGAGTGTGTATACGAAATGGCCAATGGAAGACCCGCCATTATGTTCGACAAGATCAGCTTCGAGAGCCCCTGGGCGTAGTTCCCCTGATTGGTAGCGATCTATGGGAACTTGAGATTCGAGAGGTGTCCTCCTTCGTGGAGGCGATATCCGATGCCGCTTCATAGACCGAGACTTAGTCAGCATTCTCGCCAAGGTTGACCTGCTAATGCTAGCTAGAAGTTGGCGTACGTTTTCGCACAAATGCAGTTCGCCATGCTTACTTAACACCTCTGCTGTTTGGAGGAGCACAGGATGCAATCTTTCGGCACAAGGATAATCTAGGGCTTCCCACACCACCATGATAGCAGGGCGGGCTAAAAAGTATTTCGACGAACGCTTCCGTTTTTGCTTCGCCTTTTGCACGCTACCGCGCTTCAGGGCTTGAATCGCGTACTTGCGGTGATACCCCAAAACCAAAACCAACTCATCAATAATCTTCGTCTTTTCAGCGCGCTTCTTGGCTTGCCTGTACCGCTCGCTCATAGCTAGGAAGTACTCGCGCCGACTACTTAGTGACATCCTCACACACATCCCCTCGGTAATATTTCTATGTGAGTGAGCCAATACCCCTTAGGTAAGATTATAGATGAGTTAATGCGTCTACTGGCTTTTTTCCCGCGGAACCGTTACAATGAAGATAAATACGGAACCAAAGGAACTTGTATGCTGGGACAGAGAGAGTTGCAGTCGTTAATCGTAAGACCGATCC
>Ga0209105_100545_pt1:0-5000 | contig 12157 bp, 3 predicted proteins | sample SedPBSmetaG_FD_184158 | JGI IMG/M metagenome (GOLD analysis project Ga0209105, IMG submission 184158) | Freshwater sediment bacterial and archeal communities from Indian Creek, Illinois, USA to study Microbial Dark Matter (Phase II) -... | ecosystem: Environmental > Aquatic > Freshwater >...
GGCAAAAAGCTGCCGCGCTGACTCCCTCCTTTTCAATGGAAAAAGTGGAAACCTTACAAAGAGAAACTTCAGAGGCAGTCCTGGTAACGCTGCGGGATTTGATAAACCTTGCTTCCTGCTCCGATCTGGCCGGCTGCATCCAGCGTGCAGCGAGGGGAGGAACCCTCAGCGCTGCAGAGTTGATCTCACTGCATGATTTTTTAAAAAATACCGAACTGCTGCAAGGTAGTTTTTTAAGTCAAGACCGCATCAGGGAACATGCGCCGGCCCTCTGCGTTCTGGTGGGGCGGGTTATTCCTTTACCCCAGGTGGTTTCGCCCATTAACCGCTGTCTGGATCGCCGCGGCGAATTTAAAGATGATGCTTCTCCTCTCCTTTTGTCATTACGCCGGGAGGAGCAAGAACTTCAGGGAAAAATAAGGGAAAGCCTGGAGACATACCGCCGCAATCCTCTCTATCAAAAATATCTGCAGGAAAATATTGTTACCCTGCGTCAGGACCGCTATGTTCTTCCTGTCAAGCATCAATTCAGCCGGCAGATACCCGGCATTGTGCATGGTCAGTCCGCAAGCGGCCAGACCCTTTTTATTGAACCTCTCCCCATAATGGAGCTTAATAATCGTCTGCAGGGTGTTAGGGTGAAGATAGAAAACGAAACTGAAAGGCTGCTGCGGGAGCTTAGCGCCTTAATCCAGAGAAACGGCGAGAGCATCTTATTAAATTATCAGACCTACGGAGTGATTGATCTAATTCTGGCCCGGGGAAAGTTCAGCCTGCAGTATGCGGGTAACGAGCCGCAGTTGAATGAGCGGGGATATATCTCGATCAGGGGCGGACAGCACCCCCTTTTACTGCCGGAAGAAGCCGTTCCTGTAGACCTGTACCTGGGGGATGATTTTTGCACTTTGCTCATTACCGGGCCCAACACGGGTGGGAAGACGGTTACCCTGAAGATGGCCGGGCTTTTCGTGTTGATGGCTCAGTGTGGGCTTCATTTGCCGGCCCGTCCCGGCAGTGAGATTTCACTATTTGACGGCATCTGGGCCGATATCGGAGACGAGCAGGATATTACCCAGTCTCTTAGCACTTTTTCCGGTCATATGCGCAATATTATTGAGATTATCAACAATGCCGGCTCCCGTTCCCTTGTCCTGCTTGATGAACTGGGTGCGGGAACAGACCCTTCCGAGGGTTCAGCACTGGCCATGGCCATACTTGATGAACTGCACCGGCAGGGTGTGCGGACGGTAGCCACCACCCATATAAACGATTTAAAAATTTTTGCCCACCTTCATCCAGGCATGGAAAACGCATCTATGGAATTTGACGCAGATACTTTGAAACCCACTTTCCGCCTGCTGATTGGCGTACCTGGACAGAGTAACGCCATTAATGTGGCTGCCAAACTGGGCATGCCCGGCACTGTGCTGGAAAAGGCCTGCTCTTATATGCGTAAGGAGCTGCTGAATTTGGACGAGGCGGTTTCGGATCTGGTGAACGTAAAGCAGAAACTTTCCCGGGAAACACTGGAAATGGAAGAGATTAAAGAGGAACTTGCCTCCCGTCGCGATGAATTAACAGATCAACTCTCCGCCCTGGAACAGCGGAAAAAAGAAATACTGGCGCGGGCACGGGAAGCGGCGCGGGAGATGCTCCGTTCTACAAAGCATAAAACAGATGAGATGATCAAAAAGCTGGATGTTGCCGCAAAGGAGGAAAACAGAAGCAAAGGACTACGCATGGCGGAAGAAACACGCCGTCAGGTCAGAGAAATTTATGATGCCGGCACGTTGGCTGAGCCATATTGGAAAAGAGGCGAAGATGAAGACATAGCAGAGATCGGTTTGGAGCAGCTCAAAGCAGGAGAAGCGGTATATGTGCGCAGCCTGGGAACCATGGGAGAGATTCAGCGGGTTGTATCTGCAGGGGAGATACAGGTCAGCGTGGGCACGCTAAAGGTATGGACGGGAATAAAAGACCTGGGTAAGATCCAGGGTAAGATCCAGGGTAAGTTCCAGGGTAAGTTCCAAAGACCGGGCGGCGCAAAAGAAAATTCCGGCAAGGAAGAAAAGAGGACGGATCAGGCGCTAATGTGGGATAAAACTGCAGAAATACGCCCTCGCATCGACTTGCGAGGACTGACCCTTGACGATGCGGTTTTGAAATTGGATAAGCACCTTGATGATTCCATTCTTGCCGGACTGGACCAGCTGGTCATCATACACGGCAAAGGCAGCGGCCGTCTGCGCGAGGGGCTGCGGATCTACCTGCAGGAAAAAGATATGGTCAAAAGCATCCGGCCCGGTCTGGAAGGAGAAGGGGACAGCGGCGTCACCATCGTCACTCTTGTAAAGTGAGGGGCGGTTGGGAAACACCGCTGCCCGGAGGGGTGGAAATGGTGCGTTCCGCCGGAAGAGACCTAACGCCTTCAGTGTTGACAGAGAATACCCGGTAAATATACGTCACACTGTATTCTACAGTTTGATCGGCAAAATGGTTGACATTGCCGGGAATTCTTTGCAGGAATACCTGCTCGTCACTGCCGGCAACGCGCCTGTAGATAAGGTATTCATGCACGTTAGCCTGCCATTCCCACCACAGGTTGATCAGGAGAGGATTATCCATCAGGTAAAGGTTCAATTCCGTTGGCGGGGGCGCAGGCTGCACATGCATGTCGCAGTATGCCGCTGGCGGAGAAATGGCCGCGTCCAAAGGCACCCTGCCAGGTTTACCGGCCTTCCAGCGTTCATCGGTAGCGATAAATTCCGGTCTTAAGAGAAAAGTGCTTGTTGTAATCTCGTGCGCAGGGCAGTATTCGCCAGCCAGCAGACCGCTGACACGGCAAATTTTTATCGCCAGGTGCATGTTACAGGTTTCCTGGGGGACAAGGGCTGTGGGAAAAAGTTCATTAATAATGCTGCCAGGCGGGCAATAATCACCCGGGCGCAAACCGGATTTACTGCAGACAGCGATAGGCCCGGTAATTCCCGGTGGTCTGGTGAAATCGAGCGGCTCTCTGTTTTTCAGTGTTTGCGACATGATCTCCTGCATAAACGGTATCGTCGTGCGGCTGCCGCCGCGAATCTGCCCAAGGATGGGAATATCGTGCCCCAGCCATACTGAGACAACCAGGTCCGGCGTGTAGGCAACAAGCCAAGCGTCCCTGTTGTCATCGGTAGTGCCTGTTTTTGCGGCGACAGGGCGTCCGATGCGCAGGCGGGACGCGGTGCCATGCTGCACCGCGTCTTTAAGTATATCGGTAATCAGATAAGCGGTCTGGGGAGAGATGACAGTCTGAGGAGCGTTGCGTTGCTCGTAAATCAGCACTCCGTTACGGTCTTCAACGCGCTTAATTGTATGCAGCTTCACTTTGATTCCCTGGTTGGCCAGCACCGCATATGCCTGTGCCATATCCCAAACGGTGACACCTTGTGTCATTCCTCCAAGCGTCGTGACCAGGTTATAATCATCGTCGTGAATGGTGGTTAACCCCATCCTCCTGGCATAGTCGATCCCGATCGATGGAGTGATCAGATCAAAAGTTCTTACCGCCGGTATGTTCAGCGAGCGCACCAGCGATTCCCTTACTGTTACCAGCCCACGAAAAGTTTCGTCAAAATTTTCCGGCGCCCAATCTCCACGCACAAATGGTGCGTCGTCAACGATTGAACCCGGTGTAAGCAGGCCTTGCTCAAATGCCGGAGCATAGGCTACAAGCGGCTTAATCGCTGAACCGGGTTGTCTGGTGCTCAAGAAACGCAGCAATTTGTTGTCCGGACCATAATCCCGTCCCCCTACCAGGGCCAAAACCTCCCCTGTTGCCGGGTCTGCCACGACGGCAGCTCCCTGAGGCTGCAAAATGCCATTTTCTACCAGCACTTCTTTGGGGTAGCCGCTGAAATCTTTTTCCTCTTCTTTGAGCAGCTTTTTCATTCTCTGCATATCAACGCGTAAGTTTTGCGGGTAATGCTTTTCATTGCCGATGGCTGATTGTGTAATTTCCTGAATTCTTGGGTCCAAAGTCGTATAAATCCTCAGTCCCTGGTTATAGATCGCCTCATATGCTTCTCCCCGGGTATTGAACATAGGCAGCCCCAACAATATTTCAATTAATTCATGATGCAGTACATAATCAAGAAAATAAGGGTAGGAATACTCACGGGAAGGTGGTTCCGCAAGCACAATTTCCTGTTCCCCTGCTTCGCGCCATTCTTGGTGCGAAATAAAACCCAGATCGTACATCCTTTGCAGAACCAAACCCTGCCTGTGCAGCGCCGCCTCTTTATTAATAAATGGTGAATAGAAGCTGGGAGCCCTGGGTATTGCGGCCAGCAATGCTGCTTCCGCAATGGTGAGTTCGCCTGTACTCTTTTGGAAATACATATTTGACGCCACTTCGATACCATGAGCGCCGTGGCCGAAAGGAATCTGGTTAAGATAAAATTCCAGGATCTCCGCTTTGGAATAACGCCGTTCCATTTTGATGGCCAGATAAGCCTCCTGCACCTTGCGTTCAAGGGTTTTTTCCGGTGTGAGGAAAGCGGTTTTAATCAACTGCTGGGTAATTGTACTGCCTCCCTGTTCCGTCCAGCTGAGTTGTCTTAAGTTTGTTAAAAACGCACGGGCGATAGCGATCGGATCAACGCCGATATGATCGTAAAATCGTGCGTCTTCAATGGCAATAAAGGCATTTTGGACATGCAGGGGTATTTCATTCAGAGAAATTTTAATGCGGTTTTGATCGTAAAACAGGGCAGAAACTTCGTTTCCATGCCGGTCAAAAATATGAGAGGTGACTGCCGGCATGAGCCTCTCCGGATCAAATTCCGGCGTATCCCTCAAGTAGGAAAATGCAATGGTTAATCCACCGGCAATGATCAGGAACAAAACAACAACAACCGCTATGACAACGATCTTCAGGCCACGCAACCAGCCGTTTCCCCCCTTTTTTCTCAATACCTTGTAGCCTGTTCTGGCGATATTATTGCCGGAATAGGTTC
>Ga0209105_100545_pt1:10000-12157 | contig 12157 bp, 3 predicted proteins | sample SedPBSmetaG_FD_184158 | JGI IMG/M metagenome (GOLD analysis project Ga0209105, IMG submission 184158) | Freshwater sediment bacterial and archeal communities from Indian Creek, Illinois, USA to study Microbial Dark Matter (Phase II) -... | ecosystem: Environmental > Aquatic >...
GCCCGAACCCACCGATGTTGAAAAATCGGGGGATGAGCTGTGGGTAGCGGTGAAATGCCAATCGAACCCGGAAATAGCTGGTTCTCCCCGAAATAGCTTTAGGGCTAGCCTCAAGCGATGAGAGATGGGGGTAGAGCACTGATTGGGCTAGGGGCCCTACAAGGTTACCGAACCCAGTCAAACTCCGAATACCATTTCTTTTACCTTGGGAGTCAGACTATGGGAGATAAGTTTCATGGTCGAAAGGGAAACAGCCCAGATCATCAGCTAAGGTCCCTAAGTACAGGCTAAGTGGTAAAGGATGTGGAAACGCATAGACAACCAGGATGTTGGCTTAGAAGCAGCCACCATTTAAAGAGTGCGTAATAGCTCACTGGTCAAGTATTTCTGCGCCGAAAATGTAACGGGGCTCAAGCCTGTCACCGAAGCTATGGATTCTGGAGGTCGGAAGTCAGAGGTCAGAGTGCCGGAGGAATGCCAAATGATAAAAAGCTATAAGGATTTAGAAGTTTATCAGGAAGGCTACCGGTTGTCGATAGAAGTATATAAAATGACAACCAGAGATATTTCTCCGGGTCCTTATGAGCTTGTAAAGCAGCTTAAAAGAGCATGTATTTCAATACCCCTAAACATAGCAGAAGGCTATGGCAAGCGGGAATCAAAAGCAGAGTTTAAGCGATTCTTAAGAATGGCCTTAGGCTCTGTAAACGAAGTTGAAGTACTGCTGGAGATGCTTAAAGACCTGGATTATATGGATCTACAAATTTATGATAAATTTATAGAAAACTATATAATCTTAGGCAAGCGTTTAAATGTGCTGCTTAACAAGTGGGAATAAGAAATCTGGCTCACTGACCCCTGACTTCTGACCTCCAGAGTGGTAGGGGAGCGTTCCAACAGCGTAGAAGCCGTACCGTGAGGAGCGGTGGAGCGGTTGGAAGTGAGAATGCCGGCATGAGTAACGATAAGGCAAGTGAGAATCTTGCCCGCCGAAAGCCTAAGGTTTCCTGAGCAAGGTTCGTCCTCTCAGGGTAAGTCGGGACCTAAGCTGAGGCCGAAAGGCGTAGGCGATGGACAACTGGTGGAAATTCCAGTACCACCTTTGGCCGTTATGAGCGATGGGGTGACGCAGAAGGGTAGGCGCAGCGCACCGTTGGTTGTGTGCGTCTAAACGTTTAGGAAGCAGAGGCAGGCAAATCCACCTCTGTGCTAATTCTGAGGCGTGATGGGGAGCGAAATTTAAGTAGCGAACTGGCTGATCCCATGCTGCCAAGAAAAACCTCTAGCCAGGCTCAAGGGTGCCCGTACCGTAAACCGACACAGGTAGGCGAGAAGAATATTCTTAGGCGCGCGGGAAAACCCTCGTTAAGGAACTCGGCAAAATAACCCCGTAACTTCGGGAGAAGGGGTGCCCCGTGTAAGGTGACTGATTGGGTACAGTCCAATAGGTCTGTGCCCGGCGATTAGTTGCCTGAGGGGGCCGCAGTGAATTGGCCCAAGCGACTGTTTAGCAAAAACACAGGTCTCTGCAAAGTCGTAAGACGATGTATAGGGGCTGACGCCTGCCCGGTGCTGGAAGGTTAAGGGGAGGGGTTAATGTCTTCGGATGTGAAGCTCTGAACCTAAGCCCCAGTAAACGGCGGCCGTAACTATAACGGTCCTAAGGTAGCGAAATTCCTTGTCGGGTAAGTTCCGACCCGCACGAAAGGCGTAACGACTTGGGCGCTGTCTCAACGAGGGACCCGGTGAAATTGTAGTACCTGTAAAGATGCAGGTTACCCGCGACTAGACGGAAAGACCCCGTGGAGCTTTACTGTAGCCTGATATTGGATTTTGGCATTAAATGTACAGGATAGGTGGGAGGCTTAGAACTCAGGGCGCCAGCCTTGGGGGAGCCAACGTTGGGATACCACCCTTTTAATGCTGGGATTCTAACCAGAGGCCGTTATCCGGTCATGGGACAGTGTCAGGTGGGCAGTTTGACTGGGGCGGTCGCCTCCCAAAAAGTAACGGAGGCGCCCAAAGGTTCTCTCAGCGCGGTCGGGAATCGCGCATTGAGTGTAAAGGCATAAGAGAGCTTAACTGTGAGAGAGACATCTCGAGCAGGTGGGAAACCAGGGCTTAGTGATCCGGCGGTGCCGTGTGGAAGGGCCGTCG
>Ga0209105_100550_pt1 | contig 12110 bp, 11 predicted proteins | sample SedPBSmetaG_FD_184158 | JGI IMG/M metagenome (GOLD analysis project Ga0209105, IMG submission 184158) | Freshwater sediment bacterial and archeal communities from Indian Creek, Illinois, USA to study Microbial Dark Matter (Phase II) -... | ecosystem: Environmental > Aquatic > Freshwater > Creek >...
GCCTTTACAAAAGCAGCCATTGTATTTTCCGGAGATTGCGCCGAAGCTCCTCTGTGCGCATAGATTACAGGTCTTTTCACAACTTGTTCCTCCAAGTTAAATTTGATTTCAAGGCAATAAAATATGCCGACTCATCGATGCTTCTCAGTGCTACTCATTAGCGAAGTATAGGCATACTCAAACAACCATAAAGCATATATTCTATGAAAAAGATTATAATCCTTCCTGATGTCGCAGAAGATTTACCGGGACATTCTGGTATGAAATCATAATCTTAATTGACAATCGGAATTCGCGGGTGTAATATATTTTGGTAAAACAAAAGGATATGGATTCCTTAATCCAACAAGGAGCTGACTTTATGTCCTATTCGGACCAAATCGATCGCTTAGTAAAACACTTTAAATCAGGTGAAAAAAACCCTTCGGATTTTACAATCGGAATAGAAATAGAGCATTTTCTTCTGGATAAATTTACTATGGAGGCTATATTATATTCCGGTGAACGCGGGGTTGAAAAGATACTCGAGGATCTTACCCGCGCAGGATGGCAGCCTGTATATGAACAGCAACACATATTGATGCTGATAAAAAACGGTTCCTCTATTACTCTTGAGCCCGGAGCTCAACTTGAGTTAAGCACCGCCCCACGAAAACGCCTGCGACAGATAGTCGATGATTATTTTAGTTTCTTGCACGATGTGACCCCTGTCCTAAATTCCCGCGACATCAATCTTACAGCTATCGGTTATCAGCCGGTAAGCTCAATTTCAAACATCCCCTTTCTCCCGAAAAAACGCTATGAGCATATGCAGTCGTATCTTAAGACAAAAGGCAAGCTTGCACACAATATGATGAAGGGTACTGCGTCAACACAGGTCAGTATTGATTACTCAAACGAGCAAGATTACATAAAAAAGAATAAGGTTGTAAACTTTTTAGCTCCGATTGTCTATTGTATGTTTGACAATGCCCCTTATTATGAAGGTATCTTACACGAAAAGCGTAGTGCAAGAAGCATTATCTGGGACAACTGCGATCCCGACAGATGCGGAGCGCCAAGCGGCGTATTTACAGACCGGTTCGGGTATGAAGCTTATGCAGAATATATATTGAACACACCATCTATATTGTTCAAAAAGGATAATGTGCTAGTTGCTACAGACAACAAGAAGATAAAGGAGATTTTTGATCCTGAGTCTTTCAGCTCTGAGGAACTCGAATATTTGCTCACCATGGTTTTCCCTGATTCCCGCACAAAAACCTACATAGAGATCAGAATGGGAGATTCGATGCCATATCCTTTCAGTATAAGCTATGCGGCTTTTTGGAAAGGGCTTATGTATAACGCCAAAAATCTCAACACGCTGTTCATGCAAGCTATTGAGTTTGACAAGCGCACTTTGGATAAAATCAAAAAAGATATCAGAGCTAACGGGGCTTTAGCTAATTTTGGAAACAAGACAGTCTTCGACGCATTCAAATGCTTACTCGCAATGGCTATGGATGGTTTGGATGATTGCGAAAAAAAATACCTTCATCCTATCATAGCATTATCTGAGAGTGGGCTCACTCTTAAAGATCTTACGTTAAACAACGAGACACAAAAGGTAAGCAAAGCGATCGAATGGTGTATTTTGAATGAATTTGCGTATGATGGGAGTTGCAGCCATATTGCATGCCGCTAAACTCTTCGGGCATTTCAAAGATAGTGTGCTCGCAAATCCGAAGTTCTATAAAAATGATTATTTAGCAGTAAAAGAAAAGGTTGATTGCTCTCCTGCCCAATACAGGGGAGAACCTGTTGATTTTTTGTATCAGCCTATGTTCTTTACTGAAAAAGACATCCAAACATTAGAGATTTTATCTATGAAACTAATCGAGATACTGAAAAAGATCGTATCCGAGTACCGCTCTAACCCCGACTTTCGTATAGCGTTTGGATATCCTGCCATAACGGAAGAACTAATTTTATGCGATCCAGGATATGGATTAGATTTTCCGATAAGCCGTTTTGATCTTTTTTATCCGTATGACGCAAATGCTAAATTCTGTGAATTCAATACGGATGGAACTTCAAGCATGCATGAATCGACTGTATTGCATCAAATTTTTTCAAAGTCTAAGGCTTTGAGCGCCTTTGGCGATGATTTTTCATTATACGATTTTGAAATAATCGATTCGTGGATTGACTGCCTTTTTGAGAACTACAACAGATTTGCCGGCAAAAAATCTCAAACCCCTAATATCGCTATCATGGATTTTGAAGGCGAAGGAACTTTAAGCGAATTTTTCGAGTTTCAAAGGCGCATATCAGCTTTAGGCTGTCAAACCGTAATCTGCGATCCGAGACAATTACGCTATACGGAAGGAAAACTATATTTTAATGATCTTAGGATCGATCTTATATACAGAAGGGCGATAACCGCACGGCTCATCGACGAAGCAGACTCTATATCGGACTTTTTTAAAGCCTATAAGGACGGTAACGTGTGTGTAGTAGGTGGATTAGTATCACAAATAGTACACAATAAAATACTTTTTGCGATACTGCACGACCAATCTCGTACAGGTTACCTCTCCTCAGAAGATAAAGCCTTTATCAATGATCACATACCATACACTATGGCTATAAACGAACAAAGTAGCAAAGCTAAGGAATTTGCAATGCAATATAAAGATTCCTGCATTCTTAAACCATGCGATCTTTATGCGGCCAGAGGTGTTTTTGTCGGCAAAGATACTTCGCATGATGAATGGAAAAGGCTTGTTGATGAGAAATCCCGCCAAAACTACATCATTCAGGAATTTTACGACCCTCCTAAGATTGAAATGTGTGTCACTGATGGCAAATCTATCAGTTTTGAACCGTTTAATTATATGTTGGGGCTTTTTATGTACAATCAAAAATTCAGCGGTATATACACGCGAGTTGGGAGAAAAAATATAATAGCCTCAGTAGCCGAAAGCTTTACACTGCCTAATTTCATCCTCGGCCAGAAAATGGCATCCATACCCTGCTCACAATGACGGTCATATCGTCTTTGAGTATTCCGTTTGAACTTTTAACTGCTTCCCTCATAAGGTATTCCGCCAACTCTTGAGGATTTTTGCTGTCTAATCCGGCAAGAATATTAGCAAGCCACTCATCCGGTTCACCTTCAATTTCTTCTGATTCAAGCACACCATCGCTGACCATTACTATCATGTCCTCATCTTCCAAAGTTAAGCGAGTCTCTTCAACCTGTAAATTATCCATTACCCCGATTGGAAGATTGGGTGATTTGATTACTTTAATATGATCTTTGCACTTTATAAAGCTTGAAACCGCTCCTGTTTTCACAATCGTTGCGCTCCCTAAGATCAGATCAATTACGCATAAATCAGCTGTGGCAAATGCGTCGCTCTCTTTGCGAAGCATCATTACTGAATTTATCGTGCGCATTGATACATCCATATCAAATCCTGCTTCAAGCAGATTTTCAAGCAATCCGATTACTGCGTTGCTTTCATTTGCAGCTTCTACACCCGACCCCATTCCATCGCTTAAAGCTAACATGTACTTCCCGTTTTTTAGCGGAATAGCTGTGTAACTATCTCCGCACACTTCATTCAGATATTTTGAGCGCTTGGTCACTCCTGTTAATATGTGAAATTTATTTGATTCGACCAGTCTTAAAACACACGGATCTTTTTTCGAACTGCAATCGGGCTCTAAAGCGATCATAGGTCTATCCATAACGCTGCTCACAATCTTCTCTATTTGCTTTACACATTTAAGTTTCTCACCGCAGCTTCTTTGTATAATATTAACTTCCTGTTTTGCGCCATTTTCGCCAACCAACACAGCATCAGCAACACGCACACCATTTTTGTCAAGTTCGCTTAGCAGTGCATTTTCAAAATCCCTGTTGTTTATGAGATCAATGTCTATTTCATTCGCCAAATCTAAAACCGCATTTGACACACCATTCATCTGTTCTTTAACAAGGTTATGGTATTCTTCTATCTTTCGTCGCCATAAGCGATTCGTGCGATAAGTTCTGTAGACCTGATTGACCGTATCGATCATATGATCTATCTTAAAGCAATTTCTCGCGATTTCAGCAGGGATCTGCTCTCTTTTAAGCGTTCCTGCGGATTCCGCCAATTTAAGCAATTCAACCAGATTTGTGTATTTACGATCGCTGTCGCGCTGCCAACAGCTACGATGCAAAGGACAAGAATCACAAGCTTGATCAACTATAATACTGACAAGGCGAAGCCAATCATTTTTCTCATTTCCAATACTACAATCGGAATTTTCTGAAAATACTCTGCCAAGCTCAGAGAAGATACGCGAAAATTCATTGAGCCTGTTTTTTAAAATATCCTTCATTCGCATTACATAGCCGCGCTGTTCTTTTAAATGCAGAATTCTGTAATCTAGGAGTTGACGAATGTACTTAAGATAAGTTTTGGGAAATATTATTAGAGATACGATGCCAAGTATTACTTCTTGTGTGGAAATTACTGCCACAGTAGATCTGTTAAGATAAAATGTAAAGAGTATGTTTGTAATCGCAAAAGCCGTTGACACTCCAACTCTTCCGAGATTTTTAAATGTTCCTGCAACCAACCCGCAAATACCAAGACTTGCTACAAGTTCAGGGCTTGAGTTAGTCACCACAGACAGCATTAAGCCGGTCATAATGCCTATAGATGCGCCTGTCCCCGCCCCTCCGGCATAAGCAGCCGAAATGGTTAACAAAACAGAAGCAAGCCTTTGCAATGATATCCCATAAATCTCTCCATTCCACAACCCTGCAATGAGAATTACGAGAAAAACTCCTGAGCATATTGTTTCTTCGTCGGATAAAACTCGTCGATTACTATGATTTAACGCCAGTCCAACGACTTGTCCAAACATGTAAGTTGCAACAAAAGCAATTATGCTCTCAAAAAACCCTGTAATAACAAGATATGTTATCATTCCACGCATAAAACTGTATCCCAGATTGACAGCGATCAAGGAAACGAATACAACAATTGCTATATGAATGCTATTGTCCTTAAAGCGCTTGGCAAATTGCGTTTTACCATAAAGAAGTAAAATTGCATATGCAACAAGGTATCTGAACGACGGTATGATCGGTCCTAGACTCAAAAGCCCGGCACCGGCGGCTAAAAAATACATTATCCCGCGATTTTTTCTTAAATACAACGAAGCAGCAAGCGCTAAGCCAAACGGGGCGAGATCCCCGAATATAATGGCACGTCCCATCATAAAGCAAAACAGCGCAAACAATGACTCAAGAATAATTTCATCTTGTGTTACATTATGCGCTATTTTAGTACGATGCATTTTACCGGTGTACAAATTATACGAGTATACTTCTTTTTCCATCAACGATACCACCTCTGCCAGTAATAGGGCTTATTGGAAGTATCGCATATTCTAACAGAATCATTTTGAATATTTTGTCATTATAGGTATGCCTACCCGAAAATTTGTGACAAAAAAAGGGGATTAATCCTGAAAATCATATAACAGCAAATTACTTCAGTTGACGTTTTTGCTTCTGAATTTCATTGACCTGTTTACCTAAGTCATACAAACCCATTGAACCTAATCCTCCGAATATACCTGCCCATAATCTTTCCATTAATCCGATATCGGTAAAGGGGTATGCCAGAATTCCTATAATGGCACCAAGAACAATCGCAAGAAGAGGCGCAAACTTTGCATCCAGTTGCAGACCTCTTTTTACAGCTTCAACGATACCTGTGACGATTGGCGATATTATTGTTGCGAATACAAGAATCTCATTCATATTCTGTTTGACCTCCTTTGATTATATAAATAACACATATGCCTTTATTGTTCTAATTATGCAACTACTTGGCTTTTTCTGATTATCTCCTTCTCTTAAGGTTCAAAGCCTTTGCGACTCCTTCTACATGCCCTGATATAAGTTCATTTAAAAACGTATCATCCTTTAAAAGCTCTGCGTCTGAAGTATTTGTCAAGAATCCATTTTCAACTAATATAGCCGGCATAGTAGTGTTGCGTAATACCGAGAAATTAGCTCTCTTCTTTCCTCTGTTGCGTCTATTGTGCTTAGTCCAAACAGATGCGACTTCGTCATGAAATTTATCACGGATTTCGATAGTCCGAAGCGTTGGAGAAGGGGAAAGGAAATCTTCATAACCGTTAGGATTACTGTCTGTAAATCCATTTGAATGAAACGAAATGAATAGATCCGCATTTGACTCAATTGCCATTAGAGCACGATCACGAAGGGGAATTCCACCATCTGTCGTTCGAGAATAAACAACTTCTGCTTCGTATTCTTCTTCAAGCCTTTTACCCGTGCCAAGCGCGATTTTAAGACTTATATCTTTTTCTCTTATACCGTTTGCTGCCGCACCGCCATCGCGACCTCCGTGTCCGGGATCAAAAAATAGCTTTACCATAAGCAGTATCCTCCTTTATGACGTCTTGTAGTAATATATTCATAGATATAAAAGTTGTGAGAAGTCATTAAAAGGATACCTGATGGCTATTATTCAAAAATCTTAATGTGTCCACATACTTATTATTTTTATTGCTTTTTGATCTTCTACAATCTCATAAACAAGCCTGTGTTTAATATTTATCCTGCGAGAATACACCCCATATATATCTCCTTGTAGTTTTTCGTATGGCGGAGGTGATTGATATGGATTTTCACGAATTAGGTCTATAAGCGCCTTTGCTTTTCTATCAAGTTTTGCCGCCTTTAACTTCGGAATATCTTTTACCGCTTCTTTGCCATAGACTATAGAGTACATTACCATTCCACCTTATTTTCGAGTATACACTCGTAAATAGGCGCTTTCATCCCATCAATAATTCGTTCTTTCATAGTAGGAACAGAGCAAAGATACACTGTTTCCATTAAGCCGTTATAATCTTCCTCGCTGATAATCACAGCATTTCCATCTTTTGTGCTAATATTAACCGGCTCGTTATACTTTATGGTCTGCTCAAGCAAGTTGAAAATATTCTTTCTAAAATTAGTTATATTTGTGTTAAGCAATTTGAACACCTCCTACAATGTACATTATGACGTACATTCAAGTAGTAGTCAATGCTAATGTAAACAAAAGCCTATTCAAAATCTGACCTATTAAAAGCGTGCTTTGAATGTTTTCGATAATATTCATCAATTTACACTTGAGCAGAAGCAGAACACAAAATAATAGATGCCCTTTGTCTCAGAGCATCTATTATTCTGTGATATAAGAGTTACTTGCCTGCAGAAGGCGCTACCGTCACGCTTCCGGCAGGACGCATGGCTTGCCATAAAAATACCGCCAATAATATGATTGCCACAATTATCCCGACAGGATAAGAAATAGCCGTTGACAAAGAAAATCCTTCGGGCGCCTGTAAAATATAGGTAACAGTCACTGCTGTCATAAATGTGGCGGGAATAAGTGTCACCCAATATTGCCTCGAGTTTTTAAGTAAGTACAATGATGCAGTCCATAACACAATCGCAGCGACCGTCTGATTAGACCACGCGAAATAGCGCCATAAAATTCCAAAATCGATATATGTCAGCGCCAAGCCTAAAGCGAGCAATGGGATTGTGATTATATAGCGGTTTTTAATTTTGCCTTGATCGAATTTAAAGAATTCCGATATAACATAGCGAGCCGCCCTGAAAGCTGTATCACCTGAGGTTATAGGCAATACGATTACTCCTAAAATAGCAAGAGTGCCTCCCACAGTGCCCAAAAGCCCGAATGAAATGCCTCGGACAACTGCCGGAGCAGCCCCTGCATCCGCTAAAGCCTGTGTCGTTCCGAAAAAAGCCATAGACGCTGCTGCCCATATCATGGCTATGACAGATTCCACAATCATCGGTCCAAAAAACACTTTCCGTCCGAGCTTCTCGTTTTGAAGGCATCTTGCCATTATGGGCGACTGAGTGGAATGAAAGCCGCTAACCGCACCACATGCAACTGTAATGAACATAAGCGGCCAGATCGGCAATTCTCTAGGATGTAGATTTGCCAGCGTAATCTCAGGAATCTGATACCCGCCCAGAATTATTGCGCCACCAACGCCAATGCACATGACCAGCAGCAGCGCGCCGAAAACCGGATATATGGGAGCGATTATCTTGTCAATCGGCAGTAACGTTGCAAGGAAATAGTAAGCAATGATAATAAAAATCCAAAGCCGGGCATTCATAAAATCAGGAGTGAGCCCCGCGAGTAATCCTGCCGGACCGCTTACAAAAACGGTTCCCACAAGCACCAGTAGAATCACAATAAACACGTTAGTGACGTATTTCATGCCTTTGCCCATGTATTGCGCGACTATCTCAGGTACATTCTTTCCTTCATGTCTTACAGACATCATACCTATCATGTAATCATGCACCGCTCCGACGACAATTCCTCCGATAGCAATCCACAAAAAAACTGCAGGCCCCCAAAGCGCACCTGCAACTGCCCCAAATATTGGACCCAGTCCCGCGATGTTTAGAAGCTGGATTAAAAAAGCCTTATACCAAGGCAATGGGACATAATCTACGCCATCTTTCTTTTCTATCGCAGGAACTGGTCTTTCAGGATTAAATCCAAACACCTTTTCCATGAGTTTCCCATAAAACAAGTATCCCAGTATCAGAACAACGATCGCAGCAAAGAATGAAAACATAAATAAAGCCTCCTTCTCGTAACGTATTTTGCTTAAAGTTTATATTCGAAAAAATTACTTGTCGAGCATATACTCCTAAAATGTAGCAATTAATGCCCAAAGTGAAGAAAACACATCCTGAACGGTTAAGCTTTATAATGTATCAAGCTATAATCCAAGAATTCCTTTAATCTGCTTTGAATAAAGTCTGCTTACCGGAATCTCGCTTTTTTTATTATCTTGCATGACTAACTGGTAATTCCCTTTAAACCACGGGATCAATTCTCTAATTTCGTTTAAATTAACGATAAAGCTTCTGTGAACTCTAAAGAAACGATAAACTGAATTATCAAGCTTTTCCTCAAGATTATTAAGACAGCATCTGGCGATAAAGCTGTCATTTTTACAATGAATTGTTATCGATTTGTCACAATTTGTACTTGCGTATATGATCTCCTGAGGATCAAGCAGCAATGTGCGGCCGTTATGCTCAACCGGTATCCTTACAAAGCCATTCTTAATTTCTTTAGTGTTTTCTTTACCGGCATTCAGCATAATACCATGAATTGTTTCCATAAGATTTGCATTGTTCCTTTGACTCAGAATTTTTCTGAGTCTTGATAATGTTTCCGTTATTCTCTCAAATTCATAGGGCTTTAAAACATAGTCAAATGCCCTTATGGCAAACGCATCAATCGCATATTGATTATAAGCGGTTGCAAACACCGTTATCGGTTCGTTGCCGCTTTGCATATTTTCCCTTGCCACCTCAAACCCATCCATATCGCCCATTTTGATATCCAAAAACAACACTTCGGGTTTTAAACGATCTACCAAATTTATAGCGTCCCTTCCGCAATCCGCTTCACCCACAATTTTAAAATCTAAGCTCTTGCCAATAATGAATTTAAGCTCATCTCTTGCCGGTTGCTCATCGTCAACAACTACAACGGAAATTGGCAGCTTGTTCATGATACCTTAACCTCCATAACATACGGGACTTTTAATATGACGATTGTACCCTTTTTCGGAGCGCTTTCTATTTTAAGAGCGTAATCTTTCCCATAAAGGCTGCATAAGCGGCTGTTTACATTTGATAAAGCTATACCTAATCCGTTTTCGCTTTTAACATTTTTCTCATCAAACAAGCTTTTAAGCCTGTCGGCGCTCATTCCTACTCCGTCATCCCGAATCGTAAAAACAACGTCTCTTTGCTCTTTAATTATCGTTACATTGATTCTACCCCCATGTCTTTTTGGCAAAAGCCCGTGTCTTACGGCATTTTCAACAAGTGGCTGCAGAATTAGTGGAGGAATCAAAACATTAAGCAATAATTCGTCAATTTTAAATACAACGTTTATCTTCTCTCCAAAGCGCGCTTTTTCGATTGATAAATATGACTTTATGTGGTTAATTTCGGTTTCGATCGTTATGAATTTATCAGCTTCGGCTAGATTACGCCTGAAATAATCGGATAGCTTCACCAGCAATTTTCTCGCAAGATCAGGATCGGTGCGGCAATACGTATTAATCGTGTTTAAGGCATTAAATAAGAAATGAGGATTGATTTGCGCCTGCAGCGCCCTAATTTCGGCATCCGAAACCAGCCTGGCGCGACGTTCAAGTTCTGAAAGCTCAAGCTGGGTTGAAAAGAATTCCGATAGTCCGCGCGCTAAAATAATATCCATGTCGGAAATGCTGTTTTCCCTTAATCTGTAAAGCTTTAATGTTCCGATAATCCTCTCGCCTTGCCTTAAAGGAACAATAGCTCCTGCCGCAAGTTTGCATCCTATCTGATTGCATCCGATCTCTGCTTTAGTTCGTACAAGCGATTCCTTGCCCATTAGCGCTTCCCTTGTCGCTGCCGTCATCACCGGAATCCCAGATTTATGATGATCGCTTTCTACTCCTACATGCGAAAGAATTTTCGTTTCATCTGTTATTGCCACAGCATCGACATTGGCAAACTCAAAGACTATTCGGGCAGCCTGAGCCGCCGATTCAATATTTAACCCCTTTTTTAAATGTGGTAGAGTTCGATTGGCTATCTCAAGGATTTTTTTTGTCTGTAAGGCACTGACTCTTTCCTGCTCAAGACGTATATTATATGCAATCGTTATAAATATCGCAATTCCCGTTGCATTTGTAAGCGTCATAGGGATGGCTATTATTTTAACTAGTTCCCAAGCAGCGGAAAATGGTCTTGCAAGCAATAGTATAAGACTCATTTGAAGCGTTTCCGCCAATATCCCCACTATAAAAGCAATTTTCCAGTCGATGCGCTTAAAACCGAATTTTTTTGCAAAACAGCCAGCTAAGAATGCTTCAAGAATAGTCGCAAGACCGCAAGAAAAGCCTGTAAATCCCCCTAAAAGCATTCTATGCCCACCTGCAAGTATGCCCGCTCCCAAACCAACCAGCGGTCCTCCCAGTAATCCGCCAATCACAGGTCCGACCGCACGAAAGTTCGCTATAGCTCCTTGTATTCCTACTCCCGAATAAGTGCCTATGATTCCCATTGTACCAAAGACAAGCACGGCAACTATCTTTTCTCTCCTGGTGCCATTTTCTCCGATACAATAGCGAAACGCTTTTGTTCTCATCAATAGGAATCCAAGCGTAGCTATAAGGCTAAAGCGTTGAAGTAATGTCCACAGCAATTCCCACACAACGATTGCCCCCAAATAAAAATATTTTTAAGGATAAGGTCAGATTTATAATTCTATTCTCCCTTTGCGTTCAAATCAATAACCATCGTAACTTTTTCCCTGTCCATCTTTTTAGTTGTGATTGCTAAAGCTTCAAATCTCCCCTTGCAACCAAATCTGAAACTATTCTTTTGTACATTTCCGCATCGATTTTAAATTTAAATCTGTATACAAGATAACCTGAAACAATAAGCACAAGAGGAAGTATCAGCATAGCTGTTTTCATAATAAGAAGGCCTTGTTCAGTGACATCCTCAGCCGAATATGCATCGGTTATTCCCGATATTATTACTGTCGCCCCAACAATCCCGCTTGCTACAGCGCCGCCCATCTTATTTATAAAGGGTTGCAAAGCGAACTTGACACTCCCCATGCCTAAAGGCAGGGGATTCCTGGGTGATTAAACCGAATTCCATTTCTGATATCGGAGTATGACCCTAAGTTTAGGGCTATGCCATTAGCCCGTCCTAGAGCAGTGCCATTGGCACTCTAGGCTGATAGACTATTTACCATCTATCACAGTTGCAGATATGATATTTAAGGCTCCCACTCTATCCCTATGGCCTTTGAATCCGCAACCACACTTATATTTTCTATCGTTGGCTTTATTGAGTTCTCCGCAATTCGGGCATTTCTGGCTTGTATGTTTAGGGTTGACATACTCAACTTGAATCCCTAAGATAAGTGCTTTGTACTCGATATACTGCGCCAGCCGATAGAAACTCCAAG
>Ga0209105_100552_pt1 | contig 12064 bp, 10 predicted proteins | sample SedPBSmetaG_FD_184158 | JGI IMG/M metagenome (GOLD analysis project Ga0209105, IMG submission 184158) | Freshwater sediment bacterial and archeal communities from Indian Creek, Illinois, USA to study Microbial Dark Matter (Phase II) -... | ecosystem: Environmental > Aquatic > Freshwater > Creek >...
TGTTTGCCATGTTTTCCTCCAATTCATCAAATATTAATTCTAGTACCTATCTGAATTGAAGTCAAAACTCTATTGTCCAAGATTAAGGGTTTTAAAAACTACTTTGTCTAAAGTCAAGGATTTTTAAAACATTCCTGTCCGAAACTAAGGGTTTTCAAAACAGCTACTGTCTAATCTATAGGGTACACTTTAATTCTGGCAAACAATAAAACCCGCAAACTGGCTATTTAAAGGCAGTTTAGGGACTTATTTTCTGTTTTTGCTGTAAAACGAAGGCTAAAAAGTTTTATCGATTACCCTAAAACTGCCTAATATCAGTTTGTCTTAATGCACTCATTTTATTGACCCCTCACATCTCTGAATAGACACTTTTGCCTTGAGATCTTTAAAATTTTTAATTGACAAATACTTTTAGCAACTATAGTATAAAATTATAATTTAAAGGTCACAACTGAATTATATTAAGGGAGGTCGATTTTCATGCCAATATTTCAGAAGCCCTTTAGCAAGAAACCAGAAAAAGACAATGATATGGAAGCTAACAAAATAAGGTGGATATCAGAACGTCATGTTGCTTGTGTGTTGCTGTTGGATACTTCGGGTTCCATGGTGGAGAACGACGCAATTGGTAAACTAAATGAGGGGCTAAGAGTTTTTAAACATCAAACTATTACCGACACCACTTTCGATGAACATACAAAAGCATGTATTGATATTGCGATAGTATCTTTTGGTCCCGATGTTGTTTTGCAACAGGGCTTTATTCCTGTGAGTGAGTTAGATCTTCCGATACTTACTGCTAATGGTTCAACTCCGATGGGTGGGGCTTTAAACATGGCATATGATATTATACAACAGCAAAAAGCACGTTATAAAGACCTCGGCACACCGTATTATAGACCTTGGATTTTCTGTATCACGGATGGTGAGCCTAACGATGATTATCTTGTGCCTGCACAGCGGCTTAAGCAAATGGAAAACGATAAAAAAGTTCTCGGATATTGCGTTGGCGTTGAAAATTTTAAACGGGAAATTATGGCGAGCATCTTTAACCCGGATCGAATATTCGAGTTAAAAAACCTTAATTTCCCTGCGCTTTTCAAATTTTTGTCTAACAGTTTGGTTATGGTGAGAAACAATGATCCTACCGCCGGAAATACTGCGACTGTATATGCACCGACTGATTTGCATAAAATTAACATAACGTTTTAATTAGTGCGAAGGAGAAGTGGCGATGATTGGTTACTATAAAATGTCGCTTATCGGAAGTTCACACCTCTCTGAATTAGATGGTGTGTGTCAGGATTCAAGTGGGATTAAACTTCTGTCTAATGGTTGGGTAGTTGCCGCGATTGCGGATGGTTTGGGCAGTTCAAAACGTTCTGATATTGCTTCTGACTTGGCTGTTAAAGAAATATTACGTTTTGTTGAGGAAAACCTACCTGAAGTTTGGCATGAGGAAAGTTTAATATCACTTTTGAGAATTGCATTTCACGTTGCACTGAAAAAAATAAAAAGTGTTGCCAAACAAAGCGGAAATCCTATTAAAGATTATGATACAACATTGACAGCTATTATTTATAATGGTACTAACGTAGTTTACGGGCATGTAGGCGACGGTGGTATAATTACATTAAGCCGGTATGGTGATTTTTCGGTTCTTACTATTGCTCAAAAAGGCGAAGAATTCAATACAGTTGTACCTTTACGTGCTGCGCCTGATAATTGGATTTTTGGTGAGTCAAAAGAAGCAGTGTGTTCTATTTTGCTGTTGACAGATGGAATTTTCGATATAGTTTGTCCATGGCTGTTAGCAAAACAGGAGCAGAAAATTAATATCAACTATATTCGTCCTTTTATGGATACGAACATATTATCAGTTAAGACAGCTGCTGATTTTGAGAATGTTCAAAAAGAAATAGAAGAGATTTTTTCGGGTGAACAATCAAAACACATAACCGATGATAAGACTATCGTTGGGATAATTAATACGGAAATTAAACCTGAAATTAAACCTGACGATTATTACAAGGAACCTGACTGGAAGTTATTACATGAAGAACATCGCAATAAATTGTACGGCAAAAGAATTTCTGAAATCAAAGAAAAAGTTCTTCTTAATAATCATTTGGATATTAAATTTACTGGGAGTTCTGAAGACATTGAGAAGGTTTTCGGCGATGAGGATAAAAGTGGTAAAGTTCGCATTTCTACTGTTAATAACAAATCAAAGATGAGCAACTCAACTAACTCGATGAGCAAGGCGGATAATAGGCTTAAAAACAAAGGGTTCCTATCAGGATTATTCCAAAGGAAGAAAAGGTAGTTGACGGAGGACGGATATTATGGACATAGATTCCATACTTTCAAAACTCGATGTAGCTTGGCAAGACGTCTCTCACAAGTGGCGGGACGAATATGCTACGCGGTACAAGAATGTTGTTATTCAGGAACTTGAAACCACTTTAAATAGCATCAAAGCAAAAAGCTCTCAATTAGAGGATTCAGTACATGATGCGCTAACTGCATTACGGGTATTTGATGAATAAGATGAAGAGGTGAGAAAGTGATGCCAATATGTACCGGCATTAGCGGTAAGAACTATATAATAGCTGATAAACCATTTGCTGGCGGTGGTGAGGGGGATATATTCGACATTATCGCTACTACTTCGTTAGTTGCTAAAATTTATAAAATAGACAAGCGCACGAGAGAGCGGGAGCGTAAGTTGACCGCTATGATGAAAATTAAGCCAAGCGTAATCGATCAGTACGCCTGGCCGCTTGATGTGCTATACGAAAATGGCAAATTTGCTGGTTACATCATGCCAAAGGTGGTGGGTAAGGAAAAGCTTCGTAATATTTATGTATATGACAAACGTAAGGATAAGCCCTGGACGCTTTATATAGCTATTGCAAAGAATCTTGCATCTGCCGTATATAACGTTCACGAAATCGGGCAGACGATAGGTGATTTGAATCCTGAAAACATTCTCGTCAATCCACAGACAGGATTAGTTACGCTCGTAGATATCGATTCCTACCATATTACAGATGTTTCTGGCCAAATTCACCGCTGTGGTGTGGGCATGCCGGAATATGTAGCACCTGAATTACAGGGCAAACACTTTCCATCCGCTTCTCTTCCGACTTTTACTAAAGAAACGGATTTGTTCTCACTTTCCGTATTTATTTTCTCGTTGTTGATGAACGGAGCGCATCCGTTTGCTTGCAAGACTATTAGCGGTTCAGCCTCAAGCTTTCAACCGATTGACAATATGTCTAACGGAATTTGTGCGTATTTTGCCAAAGCAAGGGTGCCTGGCATAGACATACCGAAATATGCTCCGGCGATTGAGTCTTTGCCGAAAGTATTGCAAGAGTTGTTCTCTCGAACATTCGTTGACGGACATAAGAACCCGCGTTTGCGCCCTTCTGCAAAAGAGTATTATTATGCGTTAGAAACGCTTGAAAACAATATCAAGGTCTGCGGTGCAAATTCCGAACATCAATATTATTACTATGCGTTGGAATGCCCGTGGTGTAAAGTTGATCAAAAAATGGGGTCTATTGGGCAAGCCGCTTATTCGTCAGGAACTATATCAAGTGTGTCAGGATCGGGGACTGGCTCTCCCGCTTTTATTTCCGGTTCGGGTGTTTCCGGTGGACACCCGTTTCCCCTCGGACCTACATATCGCATTAAGAAGGTGTCTTGGTGGAAATCCCTTCCTGGCATAGCGACTTTATCTGCTATAGCAATTATTATAGTGCTTGCTATGGGGTACAATGGAGCTTTCTGGTCATGGGCAGGAAATGAGTATGGACAGTTTGTTGATGGAACAACAACAGATTGGCATGAACCTGAACAGCTTAGTGATGGAACAACAACGGATTGGCACGAACCTGCTCAGATCGTGACGGATAGTATTCCTGTAATAGCAGGATGGGCATATACACTTGTCATCAGTAACGACAAAACTCTCTGGGCATGGGGAAGGAATGGGGATGGACAGCTTGGCGATGGAACGACTGAAACCAGACTTCATCCTGTCCAGGTCTTAACAGACGTAGTCTCTGTAGCAGCAGGAGGGGCACATTCGCTAGCGATAACGACCGATGGAACTCTCTGGGCATGGGGAAGGAATGGGGATGGACAGCTTGGCGATGGAACGACTATAACCAGACTTCATCCTGTCCCGGTATTAACAGACGTGATCTCAATAGCCGTAGGAGGGGCACATTCGCTAGCAATAACGAGCGATGGAACTCTCTGGGCGTGGGGGGAGAATGAGTATGGACAGATTGGTGATGGAACGACTGTCCCTAGTCCGCAGCCTATCCCGGTATTAACAGACGTGGTTTCTGCAACAGCAAGAGGGGACCATTCGCTAGCAATTACGAGCGATGGAACTCTCTGGGCGTGGGGAAGGAATGGGGATGGACAGCTTGGCGATGGAACGACTATAACCAGACTTCATCCTGTCCCGGTATTAACAGACGTGATCTCGGTAGCAGCAGGAGGAACTCATGTACTAGCCATCAGGAGCGACGGAACTCTCTGGGTATGGGGTGGGAATGAGTATGGGCAGCTTGGTGATGGAACGACTATAACCAGACTTCATCCTGTCCCGGTATTAACAGACGTGATCTCAATAGCCGTAGGAGGGGCGCATTCGTTAGCTATAAGAAGCGACGGAACTCTCTGGGCGTGGGGAGGGAATGAGTTTGGGCAGCTTGGAGATGGAACAACTCTAGGCAGTGTTCAACCTATTCAGATTTTAACAGGCATGGTTTCGGTAACAGCAAGAGGATGGCATTCGCTAGCCATAGGGAACGATGGTTCTGTATGGGCGTGGGGACGTAATGAGTATGGACAGCTTGGCGATGGAACAACTACAGATAGGCATGAACCTGTGCGGGTCTTGTGATAATGGGAAATATAATATTAGTGCGTCACAATCCTTTGATGTGTTACTAATAGAATCGAACTTTGCGGAAAAGTGGAGCTCGGAACTATTATCATGGAGTTGCTTTGGAATTTTCAACCTTTTGTTACTGTCAAGAGGTCTTGATATCAGCAGACGCAAATTATAGTGTTGTAGATAATTATAGGTTAGTATGATTTCAGATGGACGACCGTATCTATCAATAGCAAAGGTAACTTTTAAGAAATTAGAAAATGATGGAAATTTTTAACTATAACTTATCAACATGAGTTTGGAAGAGGTATAAAGAATTTTTTGCTCGCGTTGATGGGAATTGATTGCGGGTACATACAGTCGGTCACTCCAAAATGGTTGTATTCCAGCTATGACATATGGAATATCTCACGCAGTAACTATGGGAGGTAACAATGATGACATCGACTCAACAACTTATGCAATTTACCAAATCCATTTTAGTCTCCTTGGATGCAGTGGTAAAGAAGGATGTGAAAATTGATTCTGATTACACTGCGGTCAACGCCAAGATTTCAAAACGCTATCATGAAAAGATTTCTCAGCTTGAAAACATTCGTACACAACGCATATCATCTGCCGTTTCGCAAGATCGAAATATACAGCAAAAACTGCAAGCTGCTCTTGACAAGCTTGTGAATATAGAATCGGAAATTCCAGCAGAATACAAAAATAAATATCGAAAAACAACCGCTGCAGCATATGTACCAAAGAAGCCGGATTTTCAAACGCTATCTGAGATTGCTGCCCGGATTAACGACGTTACGTTTTCAGGTCACCTTAAACGAATATTTCACTACGATGGATATGCGTTTATGTACAAAATGGTAAATGAATTTTTAGACGCGATTGAATCTGCCCGTGCTTTTTTAAGTGAGGAGGAAAAGAAAAGCTTCGTAAATTTAACGCGAATAAAATCTTTAGCTGAACAGGAATTTCGAGCTACAAAAACAGAAGTTGATAAGAAAAAATCAAATTATATGAGTCAAAACGAGCAGCAACTCAAATATGCTGCCGCTGCGCTTCAAAGCGAATTTACGAAAGTTATTGAAAGTCCGGATTTAAAGCGATTGGATGAACGCATATTGTCAACCCTCAGCTTGCTTGGTGCGTTTGAGGATGACTGGAATACCTACATTCCGGCTGATTCCTATCCGAAAGAGATAATGTTAGGCGCGATTGAGTTACCTCTCAATTTACCATTGACTGTATGTGATATGGTCAAAGATAAAATGCCGACCGCATGCTTTTCCGGCAAGGGCATAACTCTTCCTTTGTCGTCAAGTATAGGCGAACCGTTGCAATTACTGATTTCTTACGATAATCAGCAAAAGGGAAGAGCTATGGCTGGAATTCAGAGTATAATCCTTAAGCTGATTCGTTTTATGCCGTCTTTCTCTTGGTGCTTGACCTACATTGATCCTAACGATAGAGGAACAAATTTAGGCCTTCTTCAAAAGTTGGCAACGATAACTTCTGCGGATATTTGCAAAAAAGTATATACTTCGAAGGAGGATATTACCAAAAGACTTAAAGAGCTTGAAGTTTTTGTCGACCAAACTTCTGCTGAACTGGCGGGTGTGGATAATATTTATACTTATAACGCAACAAATGAAACGAAGATACAACAGCATTTTGTCGTAGTGAATGATTATCCGACTAGCTTTGAAAGAAACGCTATTGAATCATTAGGGATTTTAATCAACAACTCAAAAAAATGCGGTATTTCATTTATTTTTACTACAAGCGGAATTGCTAATAATCAACTCCCGTCGAGCATTCTGATTAACGCAAGAAATAACGGAACGACCATCACAATGGATGCTCACGTCTACGATTTCATGTTTGATAGTGTAATCACAACCTGTGATTCTTTCCTTGAGAAGGTAAAGACTGTCCAAAGTGATGGAATAAAGGTTGACAACCATTTTTCCGTATTTTTTAAATTGTACGATACTCCGCAGTACAAGGAATCAACTCATACTATGTATATTCCATTTGCTGTTGGTTCAAGGAAACATCTAATTGAGTTGGAACTCGGCGGCGCTCAATCCGCTCATGCCCTGCTTTCTGGCAGGACTGGTTCCGGCAAGTCAACTACATTACATATGTTTATAACCTCAATCGTTCTGCATTATCATCCTGATGATGTAGCGCTTTGGCTTGTAGACTACAAAAAAGTGGAATTTGCCGAATACATTAGAAACAGACCGCCCCATGTCCGGTTTATAGGTCTTGAAAGAAGTGCGGAATTTACGTTCAGTTTGCTTGATAAGATTGAAGAGGAATTCCAGCGCAGACTTGAGATTTTCAAGAGTCTAGGCGTAAATAACATAACAGAATACAAGGAAAAGTTCGGTGTTCGCAGTTTGCCTCGTATAGTATTCATTGTGGACGAGTTCCACCAAATGACTCAGGCGATTAGGAATGAACCGCGCTATGTTCAGATTCTGGAAAACATTTTGTCTGAATATCGCGTTTTTGGCTTGTCGTGCGTATTCAGTGACCAAGCTATCAGCGATGGATTGCGTGGTTTGACAGAAAAGGGGCGAAAACAAATAAGCATACGAATCGCTATGGAAAACGATATGTCAGAAATTAAAGAAACTCTGTCCTTGGACAATAGTTTCTATGATGATTCGCTGAAAAGCAAAATTATGACAATGAGCAAAGGCGATGTTGTTTTCAAAAGATTTTCAAACAATGGCGAAATTGTTTTGGATAAATATAAAACTATTCTCGCTTCAAGAGAAGAGCGAAATGATGTCAGTGCTCACTCCCAAAAATTTGCAGGAAGCAATATGAAGCCAAAAGATGTGCTTGTAATTGACGGACTAAAAAGAAGTGAATTAGAGATTTCTCAAATACGAGAGCATGAACGCAAAGTGAATGTAGATTTTTCAAGACACATACCAATATATGTCGGCACTCCCGCCAATCTCGATCTTTGCTTTTACTTTTATTTAAGAAATGTAACAGGTTCCAACATCATGTTAATCGGCGCGGACGACGATTTGCGAGCTAGCGTGCTGCTTCATGCGATTTATTCATTCAAGAGGATATCCAACACTAAAGTTTTTGTTTTCGCGTATGAAACTGATGAGCTTTTCGTCCAATATAAAGAACAAATAAAGACCTTGCTCGGTCAAGACGATAAATTTGTTACGGATTTATTGGGAACCTGCATGGCAGTTGACGAGATTACAAGACTTATAAAAGCCAAAAATGAATCTAGAATTTTAATGTGTTGGCTTGGATTAGAAGAATTTGCAGTTGAATTTTCTTTTCAAAAAGAAAAACAATCATCTCTGAAGGACAAATCAGTAGCCGCCCATTCTACAAACGCTGTGGATTCGCTAATTAATGAAATGGATGCTTTACTGGATGCTTTCGATAATGTTCCAAAATCATTCGAGCCAAAACAAACCATTTCGGATGATTTGTATACATCTTTTTTATACGATGCACGACCAGACTTGAATGAACTTTTTTACAAAGGACCGCGATATGGTCTGTTTTCGCTCGTGACATATTCTTCTGTCAAAATGATCCGTCAGACAAAGTTTATAAAAACGGAGAATTTCGAACACAAGATAGGATTTAATATGACGATGGATGACTCAAGTACCTATATTGGAAAAGGATCATATGCTTCCGGGCTTGATGCAATCTCAGCCGTTTATGACGATGGAAGCGGAAAAATCAGAACATTTAGACCGTACTTAATAAGTAAAGAAAGGATTGGTGTATAGTTATGAGTGATATGACTATCAGAGACCCTGACGCAATGGAGAAATTCGCCAACGAGATTGATGGCTACTCGGAAGAAATGAGAAAAGTTTGTAATGCACTTAAATTAAGTTTGTCTGCTGCAGCCCCAATGATGAAAGATGATATTTCGAAAAAGGCTTTGCAGAAAATCGAAAGCTTAGCAGAGGACCTAATCAGCGGATTACCTGAAGCTGAAAATGCTGCCGAAAAACTTCGCGCGGCAGCGAAACCTTTAAAACTAGCACAATCCATTTCGATATAAGGAGGAAAATAACTATGCCAGGCAAGGTTGAAGCTTCTGCGAAAGCGATAATCGCTTTAACACGCAGCATCAATAAAAACATAAAACAAATAAACACTTTAGGGGAAACCCTATCTTCACAGTTAAAAACGCTTGGAACGACTTTTCAAGACGAAGGTTTTGATATCATTCAAAGCTATATTGCAAAAACTCAAAAAAAAGTTGAGGAAGCCGTACCCGATTTGAAAACAGTCATGGATCGGTTGATTGAGTATGCTGAACATATAAGAAAATCACGAGAGAATATAAACTGATCCTTGTTTTATCACATCAAGGAGGTTTCGCTTTGGCAACAGATATTTATGTAAGCATAGCAAGTCTCGAGGAGTTTAATAATTCTTTAATGCAGACGCTTCCGATGCTAGATGAATTGATGTCGTATGATGATAACCTCATCAAAAATGCTACAGAAAAAATTACCATCGTTTTTGATGATTACGCAAAAAAGCAAAGCTATGCTTATGACGAATATCAACAAGCATTGGACGATCTAGATTACGCAGAGCAAAATTATGAGGATGTGTCTGATTCTTACTATGAGGCTGTTGAAACAACGGAACGAAAGTACAATTACATTGTTCAATGTTATGGAAAAATTAAAAACATAAGAGATACATATATTTCTAGTGTTGATAAATATCGTCGAGATGCTGAAAAAGAGTCTGAAACGTATTCTTCAATGATAAAAAAGGGTAGTACTTTTCTGGAAAGATATATTGAAGTATTAAAACGCTCCAATAAAGCTCTTTTTGATAATGTTACAGTAGGTACTTCAAAAGAGAGATGTGTAATTCCGGACATTAATGAGAGCTATGACGAACAAATGGATGCTTTATTAGATAATTTCCAAGAACGCAAATGGAGCGATTTATTGTTAGAAGAACAAAAGCAATCTATTACAGATCTTGCTTGTTTCATTGCTGATGATACAGGAAATGAAAATCCGCCTGAAATTGATTTCCGCGATGATATGGGAAATAGCTCATATGGTGGTTATAATCCCGACACGAACACGATTGAAATAAACGTGAATTTACTCGATGATCCTTACGAGGCGGCAGATACAATCGCGCATGAAATGTGGCACGCCTACCAAGAACAAGCTAAAAATGACCTTAATAATCCCCGTGCCGGAGAATATCGAGAAGGCATTGATAATTATATAAAACCTGAAATAGACTTCGAGGGTTATGAAAATCAAATGATCGAAGCTGAAGCAAGAGATTATGCACAAGGTTTCAAAGATAGGCTGGCGGGATTGAAAGGAGCTGTGTAATGATGGAAAAAATCATAAATTATTTACTAAACGAGTGTAATCAAAATTTTACGGTGGCAAGCAAAGTAGCGGCATCATTTGAGAAACACGATGATATACGCGCCGAACTTGAAAAATGGATTGAACACAGAGTATACCTTCAAGATAATCCTCTTATGATTGAGGGTTATACGGCAGAAGCAATCGCCAATCTTGCTCCATTTATGGATGGTGTTGGGGCTTATAATTTTCTAGTAACGCTTAGAGAGCGCCCCGATAATGGCAAGCGGATAATTGCAGAGGGATTCAAAAGAAAATGATTTTGTAAATATTTCGAGCGTACGAAGGAGAAGCAGCATGAAAAAGGGTTGAGATAGTCAATGATTCGAAGGTTGATATGAAAGGTAGGGTAGCAATGCCTGTTCATACTTTAGTGGCAGCCTTGTGACCAGCGATGGTGTGGATTTAGATGCAAACTCAGAAGTAAATAATAACTCAAAAAGTCTTTTAAAAAAGGGATAAAAACAAAAATAGGCACCACCTTTTTTTTGCTAGTGGTTTCACTTAGCGGCAAGGGCTATGATTGACGGAAGCTTTAAGTCTGATGTGCAAACCTGAATCCCACAAGGCAGTTACTAGATGGAGTTCCGAACGATATTTATCATGGGCTGAAAATATCGGGCCAAAGACCAAGCATCTAGTTGCCAATATTCTCGATAGCAGGGAGTTCCGGTGCAGACCTACAGGGCCTGTATGGGCATAATGCGTCTTGCATCGGATTATCCTTATGAAACTGTCGAAGCCGCAAGTAAGGATGCAATCGACAAGGGAACCTGCACCTACAAATATTTCAGCTATAAACGCTAAGATAATAGTGAGCCAAAATGGAGGTAAACGCTCAGAAAAAAGTGATCCACTTCACGGTAAAAACCTGTATAGTCAGTATTGGTTAAAATATCTATACAGGAGGAGAGAGGATGGTAATTGAGGTGAATATTTACGAAAGGATAGACATATGCATGAGCATGAGGGGCGAACCCAAAGAGAGATCGCAAGAATATTCGGAATTTCACGAAACACTGTGAAGAAGTATTTCAAAGGAAGCCAAGTGCCATGGGAACGAGAAGGAATAAGCGGCAGACCATTGTTAGAGATGGCTTATTTATTGGAACAGTAAACCTTAACCTGCTTTAGATTCCCAATTCGCTTTCTATATAACGCTACTATATTCCCGCAAAAGTTTTAGATAGGTATAGTATTCTACAGACTATTATCTCTTGTTTTCCTTGGTAAATCCACGTTTTATCAAGTTATCAAGTGGTACAAATATGTTATGTTCGACTCGAAAGGCCGTAGGTTCTAATCCCACAATCAAGAGGTTGGGGTATTATCTGAATATGGCGGCTCTGATTTGACAGTTGAGCCGTCGGAATTTTACACTTGCGTCGCTGAAACTTGACAGTTATCGTCGGTGGGATTTTACACCCTGGAAACAGAATAAATCTGTAGTAGAATTGAATTTACGTACCGAAGACCGGTGCGAATAAATTCAAGGAGAGTCTGAATATGACCAACTACAGAGAAATTTTGAGGCTGAAGAGCCTCGGGCTAGATCACAGCCAGATTGCCGAAGGAGCGGCAATCTCCCGCCCAACCGTAATAACGGTGCTGCTAAGGGCATCAGAACAAGGGATTAGCTGGCAGGCAGCATCGGAATTATCTGACAGAGAACTGGCGGTGTTGCTGTACCCGCCGGGAAACACCAAACCCGCATATAAGA
>Ga0209105_100554_pt1 | contig 12021 bp, 14 predicted proteins | sample SedPBSmetaG_FD_184158 | JGI IMG/M metagenome (GOLD analysis project Ga0209105, IMG submission 184158) | Freshwater sediment bacterial and archeal communities from Indian Creek, Illinois, USA to study Microbial Dark Matter (Phase II) -... | ecosystem: Environmental > Aquatic > Freshwater > Creek >...
GGAAATATTAGCATTAATCAACTCAAACTATTGCTATAAGCCAGCCCAAGAAATATGAAACCACCATAATTTCCTTAACATCAAGAAATATGAAACCACCATAATTTCCTTAACATAAACAAACGCAACGTTTTAGTTTACATATAAAATCAGACGAAAACTTTGCACAAACCTTTATAGAACAAGCATGTATGTATAATTATTTAAAGTACACATCAAGCTGAAATTTTGTTTACATTTGATACTGTGTTGCTAGCATACGTTACTATTCTATATTATTCTACATCGGAAAAGAAAATCCTTCTTTATAATTATTTTTTATTAGAGTATTGGCTTGAAGAAAAGTTTAGTAATAACCCTTATTTGATGCTTCATCTTTTTAGTTATGCACATTTTCTACGTACTATCATATGTTAATTAATATTATCATATGTTGCTTTATATTATCATTTTCTGTTGTTTTATATTCTACGTGGAATTTAAAAATCCTTCTTCAGTTTGAAAAACATTTATGTATAAACCTCAAGCTTTTTCGATCAATTCAAGTTCTACTCCGTTTGGATCTTCTATAAGCAGTATGGTACAATTCAGCTTTTCTATATATAAAGGCCCTAAATTGATTTTAACGTTCATCTCAGCACATCTTCTTCTTACTTCCTCAACGCTATCCACATAAAAAGCCACATGCCTGTAAATACCTAAATCGATGTTTGAGGTTTGAAGCGTATTGCCCGGGTTATCGTATGAAATAAATTCGAGCCTGCACTTTTCAGGAAGTCCCAAATAATACAGCTTGTGATCCCCCATATCGACAATGTTTTGTTTTTCAAGTTCAAACAATTTTGTATAAAAATCAATCGATTCATTTATATTTTTCGCGTTTATAGTTATGTGATCTATGCTCTTCAATAGCACAAAAATCCCTCCCCCTTCAAATTAAGCCCAGCTAAGCGACCTTTGAACCGCCTTTTTCCATCTAGCGTAAAGCTCTTCTCTTTTTTCCTCACTCATCTTAGGCTCGAAAACCTTTTGAATTTTGAGCTGCTTTGCTATCTCTTCCCTCGTTTTCCAAAATCCCACACCAAGCCCCGCAAGATAAGCCGCTCCCAGCGCCGCCATTTCGGTAACGGTTGGAAGCTCAACCGGTATCCCCAGTATGTCCGCCTGAAACTGCATCAGAAAATTACTTTTAGTAGCCCCGCCGTCAACTCTTAAAAATTTCGCCTTATCACCGAAGTCCGCGGTCATTGCGTCTAAAACATCTTTCGTCTGATATGCCATAGCTTCAAGCGCTGCCCTGCATAAGTGCTCTGTGGTTGTCCCCCTTGTAATTCCCACAATAGTTCCTCTTGCGTACATATCCCAATACGGCGCACACAATCCGATAAACGCCGGTACAAGATATACATCTCCCGTGTCGGGAACTCGTTCGGCTAATATATCGCATTCACCCGCACTCTTTATAAGCTTAAGTCCGTCGCGCAGCCACTGCACCGCTGCCCCGCCAATAAAAACGACGCCTTCAAAAGCGTATTCTACTTTCCCGTCAATAACCCAGCCTAAGTCTGTGGTTAAGCCATTCTTAGAAGGTATAGGCTTTTCTCCTATATTCATCATAAGCGCAAGCGACGTTCCATATGTGTTCTTCGCCATGCCTGGTTTAAAACAAGTCTGTCCGAATGTGGCGGCATGTTGATCTCCGGCGTCACCCGCTATCGGTATCTCTTCTCCAAAGAACACGTTTTTACTGGTGGTTGCCATTATTCCGCTTGAAGGCCTAAGCTGCGGCAGTATATCCGCCGGTATCTCGAGCATCTCAAGAAGCTCGTCATCCCATTGCAGAGTATGTATATTAAGAAGCATGGTTCTTGAAGCATTGGAATAATCTTCGACGTGGTACTGTCCTCCGCTTAACTTCCATATAAGCCAGCAGTCTATATTACCCATACATATCTTCCCCTGCGCTATCTTTTCTTTGACACCGGGAACATTATCAATAATCCATTTTATTTTCGTACCAGAGAAGTAAGCGTCAATAACAAGTCCTGTCTTGGCTTTAACCATTTCCTCGTAACCTTTTGATTTTAAATCGTCACAAATAGATGCTGACTGGCGGCTTTGCCAAACTATAGCGTTATATAAAGGTGCTCCTGTTTCCTTATCCCATAAAATGGTCGTTTCCCTTTGGCAAGTTATCCCTATCGCCGCTATCTCTTTCGCCTGCGCATTGCCTTTCGCAAGGGCTTCACGGGTACACTCCATCGTTGTATCCCAATACTCAAGCGGATCATGCTCGACCCATCCCGGATTCGGATAAATCTGCCTGATTTCCCTATATGCCGAAGAGTGCACCAATCCTTCATGGTTGAAAAGAATAACACGCGTACCGGTTGTGCCTTGGTCTATCGCTAAAATATACTTCTTGTCCATTACGCTCACTCTCCTTTTTTTATCGAAGCTTTAACAGATGACTTCCTCTTAATGAATCTGGCATTATTACTCTGCGTTTACAATTCAATCAAACGGTTTCACTATAGCTTTCAGTATATTTTCATTTTTTATCGCTTCAAAGGCATTAACTATATCCTTCAAAGGATATACTCTGCTGATATATTTTTTAATCTTCAATCTCCCCGTGGAAATCCAGTCAATCACTTTTTTATTTTGCAGTGGCGTTGAAGCATGCACGCCGAAAACAGAAAGCTCCTTATAATGTATTTCGTTGCTGTCTAAAAAGCCCTTCGCTTCGCCGGGAATACCGCCAAACAGGCTTATTCTACCTCTTTTTGCCGCAATTTTAATAGCGTCCTCTTGTGCTTTACCCGACGAACAGGCTACGATAACAACGTCTGCACCGCGTCCTTGCGTCAATCGCATAACTTCCTCATGCAAAGGCTTTTCGGCGGGATTGACAATTTTTATTTTCGGAACGAGTTTTATTGCCTGTTCGATCCTTTTTTTAGCTATTTCAGACATTATGATCATTCCCGCCCCGCTTTGCATAGCAAGCTCGGCGTGAATACATCCGATGAAGCCTGAACCGAATATCGCCACACTATCGCCCTCTTTTATGTTGAGAAACTCCTGACCGTTTACTGCGCATGCGATAGGTTCGGCCAGTGTAGCTTCCTCATCCTCTATCAAAGCCCCTAATTTATTAACGTTTCCCATTTCAAAAGCCTGCAGCGGAACCGCTATATACTGGGCAAACGTGCCGTCATATTGGAATCCTATGGATTTTAGTTCGTCGCACATGTTCGTATGGCCTTTTCCGCAGGAATAACATTTGCCGCAGCCAATGGCAGGAGCCACGCTTATTCGGTCTCCGGGATGAAATCCAATTATCTTCGAACCAACCTCTTCAATGATACCGGCAAATTCATGTCCGATTATTCTTGGAGGGCTGATTTTTTTGCTCCCGTACATATAGGTTCGAAAATCCGTTCCGCAGATCGATGTCGCCATCACTTTTACAATTGCGCAATCTTCTTTAAGCTGCGGACGAGGCACTTCCATAAGTTTTAATTTGTTTTCCAAGTCATATACAAAGGCAAGCATATATTCTTTCTCCCATACTACTCTTCCGGTTTGAACAATACTTTTGTAAAAACTTCAGTTCTGTTATATACCATTTTAAATGCTGTCTGACACTCCTCAAGCCTGTATCTGTGCGAAATAAGAGGATTAAGCTTTAATCTTGCGTTTTTCATAAATGCCAGGGATGTCTCCCATTCGCTCACCGGCAGCGGCGAAATCGAAGAATTCCATGCTCCTCTTAAAATGAGCTCTCCTCTTAGTATTTTTGAAAGCTCTGCGTTTGGAATAAGAAGGTCATCGTACGAGATTCCACAATAAACCACGGTTCCGAGCTTTCTTACCGCCTGAATCGCCTGTACTTGAGTAATTTTATTCCCGACGATCTCTATTGCCGCATCCGCACCTCTGCCGTTCGTGATTTCCTTCACAACATCGCTGACACTTACTTTTTTTGCGTTAATACAATGGTCAGCTCCCAAACGCTCGGCGAGCTTTAACTTCTCATCGAATACGTCAACTACGATAACACTGCTGCATCCCTTGATTTTTAGCCACTGCATAGCAAGATAGCCGATTGCTCCTAATCCGAACACCACCGCAGTCTGCCCCGCTTCGATATCTGTTTTTCTTACGGCGCGAAATGCTATGGCGGCAGGATCGGTCATAGATCCCATCTCATAATCAACACCCATCGGCAGTTTCAAGCAGTTGCCCGCCGATACCTTGATAAACTCCGCCATCGCCCCGTCAATTCTTGAACCGTAATAGTCATAACCGTCGCATACAACATGCTCGCCCACTTTGCAGAATTTGCACTTTCCGCAGGCTATAAGCGGCATTACTGTAACTCTGTCACCGACTTCAACATTACTCACTCCCGAGCCTGTTCCGACAACCTGCCCCGCGAATTCATGCCCTACGGTTATAGGATATTTATATGCGCCTTTCTCCATGACGCGCGGTATATCAGAGCCGCAAATACCGCAGGATTTAACTTTAACTATAACATCGTCGTCTTTTATAATTTTAGGGACATCCGTTTCCACACACCTTACGTCCCCCGGCGCAAAAAGCCTTACAGCGCGCATTTTCCCAGTCATACCCATTCCTCCGTCCGAAATTCTCCTATCAGTACAAGCTCTTTTTTATGTTTGGAACTGCCGATTCCTTTTCCTTTTTTGCTATGGCTACGCCCGAGCTTGTACCAAGCCTTGTCGCTCCTGCCTTTACCATTGCCATAGCTGTATCGTAATCCTTTACACCGCCCGACGCTTTGACTCCCATATTTGGACCGACCGTTCTCCGCATGAGCTTTATATCCTCAACAGTCGCTCCGCCCGTGCTGAATCCGGTTGAAGTCTTTACAAAATCAGCGCCGGCTTGCTTTGATATAGTGCATGCTCTTACCTTTTCCTCGTCGTTTAAAAGGCAGGTTTCAAATATGACCTTAACTAAGGCTTTCCCCCCCGCCGCGATCACTACTGATTCTATGTCGTTTCTTACAAAATCCCAGTTTCCTGATTTTATCGCTCCGACATTGATTACCATATCAATTTCCTGTGCGCCGTTTTCTATAACTTCCTTTGTTTCGAAGACTTTGGTCTTCGTCGTGGTTGCTCCAAGCGGGAAACCTATTACACAGCACACCTTTACGCCGCTGCCTCTCAATAACTCCGCAACTAGCGGAACATACGAGGGGTTTACGCACACGGATGCGAATTTATACTCTCTGGCTTCCTGACAAACCTTGCGGATTTGATCCTCAGTGGCATCCTGCTTCAAGAGAGTGTGATCAATTAACGACGCTAAATCTTGAGCGTTATGAACATCACACGTACAGTTATCCCCACAAGAAGACGTAAGACTACAGGCGCTGTCGCCCATCTCATCTTTAATCTTCCGGTAAATCTCCTCGGTTATTTTCTCAATCAATTTCTCTATTTCCAAATATTTCACCTTCTTTGCGTATATTTCGCAGCTTATTCCTCACAAGCTGGCATTCCGTCTATAACTCCAACAATAACCGCGTCAACGGGAGTATGGTGATTTGTGACCAACATTCGGCTTGCCCCGCCCTCATCAGCTAAAAGGACATAATCGCCTATACCGGCACAAGCCGTATCAACAGCAATCAACTCAGAACCATAAGGCACGGAAAAAGAGTTCACCTTCTGAACGATCAGAAGCTTCAACCCTTTATGGGCTTCATGCTTGACCGTTGATACCACATTCCCGACGACTTTTGCTATCTTCAAAACCTAATCACCTTTTCCTGAAGCTGCGTCTTTTAATATAAATTCCACATCGCTGTGAGGTCTTGGGATTACATGCACGGCTACCAATTCGCCGACTCTTTTAGCTGCCGCAGCACCCGCTTCTGTCGCTGCCTTGACAGCACCGACATCACCTCTTACCATAACCGTTACAAGGCCTGAGCCTACTTTTTCCTTACCTACAAGCTTGACATTAGCCGCTTTTACCATTGCGTCGGCCGCTTCTATCGCTCCTATTAACCCTTTTGTTTCCACCATTCCCAATGCTTCTTTTTCCATTGTTATTCCCCTTTCAAACTTTTGTTTCTTTAGAGTAATACCCTTATCAAATCCATGTGTGGTGATGGCACAACTATTGTATTTGCGATAAGTCCCTCCTCGATATATAAATTACGCGCTGTTTCAACAGCATGTTTGACAGCGCTGACATCCCCTGTCATAACAACATAGGATTTGCCTCCAAGGCCTCTACCAAGCCTTACTTCAATAAGTTCGACATTTGCCGCCTTAACCGCGACATCGGCTGTCATAATGCTTGATGTCAGGGAAAATGTTTCAATAACCCCTATTGAGTCAAGCTTCTCCGGTTCAGTAGCGCATGCTATGGCGGAGAAAACCTGACTATGGACATTCGGTATGACAATGCTGTCAACCAAATATGTATTCCCAATAGCTTTTCCTGCTTCAACAGAGCTTTTTACTTCTGAAACTCCGCCCTGAACAATCACTATATATTTACCGGCGCATACCGGTTGAGCCGTCACCAAACTTACCGCAGCAGTTTTTAGCATAACATCTCCGGCTTCTATACCCGCCGCAATACTGTTAACCTCAATCATACCCAAAGCCTGCAAACAAACCACTCCTCTTTTATAAAACTCTCCATACTACCAGGAAATCTCCGATTAACCCGCTGTGATTTTTATATACAGCTCATTTACTTCCAATACCGTTCCCGATATACTTGAGTGCACCTTTGCTCCGACTTTTCCGGTTACCTCATACACTAGCTGTTGCTCATCTCCTGCCGGATAGTAATTCCCCATAAGCTTGAGCTCAATTTTCTTTTTCCCTTTTGACGCCGCAGCAAGCCTTTCAGTCGCATCATGATACTTCTCCTTAAGACATATGACTCCCCGTTCGGCTCCGGCGATCTTCATTACAATTTGTAAGCCCTCAACAATCTTTTCAGGGTATGATTCCATGATCTCCCTATCTACCCTTAGAAGAGGCTCGCACTCCGCACCGTTTGCAATAACAACCGACGCTTTGTTGTTGATTTTAATATGGGTCGGAAAACCCGCTCCTCCGGCGCCTACCACGCCTGCTTCAAAAATTTTCTCTAAGTCTGTTACTGCCATCTGCTGTCTCCTTAAATTATCCTAAAAGATCCCGAAAGAGTACACCTTCGCTGCCTCGTAAACGTTTTTGCCGAAGTTATCCCCTCTCCCGTAGGAGTGGCGATTGTCAGCGAAGTAAATCCCTCTCCTTCAAAACCTAATCCGGCATATGACGGAGCGTTTTTTACAAAAATTGTGGTATTAAGAGCCCTCGCCGCCGCCGTTAAATTGCTCACATTCTGTGAATGCATTATAGCTGTGTGCCCGCATCCTTTTTCCGCTTCAACCGCCTTTTCTATGGCGTCGTCAAGTCCGTAAACGCTGACAATCGGCAATATCGGCATGAGCATTTCAGTTTTTACCAAAGGATGCTTAAAATCCACTCTTGCTATTATCAATCTATAGTCTTCCGTTGCGGCAATACCGCTTTTCTCAAGAATAAATCCGGCATTTTTACCGATAAAGCGTTTTGCCGGATAATATTTATCCTCGGCATCTTTTTCAAGCACAGTCGCCATTATTTTTTTGAGTTCATCTGAATTCGCAAGATAACATCCGTTTTTTAGCATCTCGGATACCAGATGATCCGAAACGTCGCTAAATACCAATACTTCCTTTTCTGCTATACATAAAATATTATTGTCAAAGCCTGCACCCTTTACGATATCTAACGCCGCCTTCGGAATATCGGCCGTATTATCCACAATGACGGGCGGATTGCCGGGCCCTGCGGCGATAACCTTTTTACCGCTTCTCATGGCTATCTTTACGACAGCTTCTCCCCCTGTGACCACCAATATCTTTACATCCTCATGCTGCATAAGTTCTCTGCTTGATTCAGGCGACGGATTCTTTACCGTACATAACAGGCAGGCAGGACCTCCCTCGCCGCATATGGCTTCGTTAAGGATTTTTATCGTTTCAAGAGAGCAGTTTTTAGCTGAAGGATGGGGGTTGAAAACAACCGAATTCCCTGCGGCTATCATGCTTATGCTGTTGTTTATAATAGTTGAAGTCGGATTTGTCGAAGGGGTTATTGCGCCTATCACTCCATACGGAGCGCTTTCGACCAATGTAAGTCCGTGATCTCCGGTATATGTAACCGAAACTATATCTTCAATCCCGGGAGTTTTCTCTATAGCCAAAATATTTTTCAGTATCTTGTCCTCTACCTTACCAAAACCAGTCTCCTCCCTCGCCATTTCAGACAACCTTTTAACGTTTTTCATCGCTACACTTCTCATTGAAGCGATTATCTTCGCTCTTTTCTCAAGACTCAATCGGCTAAGCAGCTGCTGTGAACGCTTGGCAACGCCAACCGCCTCATTTATATCGCCAAACACGCCGCAGCAATCAGACTTGGTCAAATCAGGAACTTGTCCGCACGATGAATACGAAGTCAGCACTCTTCGCACGATATCTTTGATATTATTCTCGGTAATAACCACTTTATCTCCCCCAAACGAACATTTTACTGAGCCAAAATATATCAGAATCTCATTTTCTGAAAACAAGCTTTCTTTCTATCTCAACCGAATCAATAATCGCCACTATGGCTGCATCGACGGGCTTATTTTCGGTTTGCTGGGTCTGTCTTGCCGAACTGCCGTTCACAACCATAACAACCTCACCCTCACCCGCTCCTACTGTATCAACCGCCACAAAGTGCTGCCCTTCTTCCTTGTCTGTAATGACATTAAACGGAGTGACTACCAAAAGTTTAAACCCTTTTAACTTTTCCGTTTTGTTTGTACTAACTATATTGCCCTTTACTTTGCATAAAGTCATCTTCTTAACTCAATCCTCCTTAAACAGGATGGTTATACCTGTTTTTCTGGCTTTGTCCAATGCTAGCGGAGTAATTATACTGCCCTTTTGAAGCAGTATATCTTTTGTCCCACTTTTGGCCATCTCGATAATATCCTTCTCGGTAATCAACTCGCAGCTATAGGCTTTATCGCTGCAAGAGCCTTCTTTTTTAAGGTATGCAAATTCTATTTCTATTCCCATAGAAGCAAGCTGTTCGAACATTAACTTAATCTTTTTGCCAAACTTTTTGCTCGGCAGCTTATCAAATGCGTCATCAAGTAAAATCTTTGTTTTCTTCCCATAAATTAATGAATTAATGATTAAATATTGTGTAAATCCGGTATCATCTAAATTCACAATATCCTCTAAAAACTTTATCCCAGGAGATATCAAGCAGATTCCTGATACGGACGAAAAATCTTCAATTATCGATTCTCTCGCCTTTTCGCTTTCAATTTCAAGTATTAATGCTTTCCCCTTGTGCTTTTCCATGGCCGCCGGACACCCGGAGGTTAAAAGAACTATATTGCATCCGGTAAACATACAAAAAGCCGATTGCAGACAATAATCCAAGTGAACTGCCTGACGCGGTACGATAAAAAGAACTTTTTCCGCTCCTTCCTTAAAGCAGCTTTTACTGTTCTCCATACATTCAGCCTCGTTAACTCTGCTGACTACCTCTCGGGCAATCCTTTCAACCATTAACTCTAAGTTCATACCGTCTCCCTGCCCGATAATTTTTCTATCAATACCAAATCATCCGCAACAATATTCGCGGCATTCGCCTCGTCTGTGTCTATATGAAACTCGAGCCTATGCTCTTTGCCGCACCGGACAACCACGTTTTCGAACACAATACCTCTGGCGCCTTTCTTTTTTGCACAAACCGACTCTCCGTTTTTAATTCCGAATACAGCAGCCTCTTCTTCGGATATGTGCAAATGTCGTGCCGCCACTATAACTCCGCAACTTAGCGTTATCTCTCCGGCAGGGCCTTGTATCTTTATGCCGGGCGTTCCTTTTATATCCCCCGACATTCTAATAACCGGCTCAACGCCCAGCTTAAAAGCGTCTGTAATCGATATTTCAACTTGGGTATCTGCCCTTACAGGACCTACTATCCTTACTTTCTCGATAGAATTCTTGCTTCCGACTAGCGTCACGGTTTCCGCACAGGCGAATTGACCGGGTTGAGCAAGGTTTCTCAGAGCTTTAAGGCTGTAATCCACTCCAAATAAACGTTTAAGATCCGAAGGGCTGATATGTATATGCCTGCTTGAAACCGCAGCCGGAGCATACAATTGTGCGATGGATCTGCTTACTACCAATATGACCTCCCTTTGCACCGCTCTTCTTATTTCGTCCATATCAGGCAATCCTTTCACTTAACGCGATCAATTCGCGTGCATTAAGCTCATCGGTTATAAGGACGTTAGGATATCCGCCCCTTAAAGCCCCAAGCATGGACATGACCTTGTTCTGTCCTGTCGCTATTGCTATCCTGTACTCTTTAGACTTAAGATCATTTAAATCAATCCCAATAGTTCTGTTATTTAACGATTTATCGCAAACAACTCCGTTTATGTCTATAAATCTGCAGCAAAGATCTCCCACCGCCCCTTCCGCCTGAAGCCTGTCGATCTCACGAGGACTTATGTATTCAGCCCGCACAAGCGCACTGTCATGTCCTATTCCGCCTGTTGTGAATATAGCAATATTTGCTCTCATGCTGATATCCAAAACATTAGAGATATTTTTATCCTTAATGATCGCTTCTCTTACCTGCTCGCTGTCTACAATCGCCGGAAGCGGTATCATATACGGAGTTCCTCTGTAGGCATCGGCGAATTTTTTAAGTATTTCATTTGAATATGTATTTTTCTCAATCTTGCTTATGCCCCCGGAGAGCTGCGTAATCGTAATATCTTTTAGATCCTCTCGATGTATCAGTGACTTTGATACCTCATAAAGAGTTACCCCCCATGTGACTCCAATCGTATCATTGTCCGAAACAATCGTATTGATATATCTTGCCGAGGCAACCCCCAATCTATGCAAAACGCTGCTCGCAGAGCCCTCAATACTCGGAATCACCACCGCTTTTCTAAGGTTGAACATCTGTCTTAATTCGGATTCAATTGAAGTCTCAGCTTCATGAGGATCAAATATCCTGATTTCGATTATTCCCCTCTTTTTACCCTCAATCAGTAGCTTTGATATGTAAGGCCTTGATAGCCCCAGACGTTCCGATATAGCCTGCTGGCTTAAATCATGCTCATAATACATTTTTGCTATTTTAACTATCAAATCGGTTTTATAATCCTGTTTCATCGCAACTCCTCAGTATCATTTGCTCATTTATGTTTATCATATGCTACTATATTCTACGTCACTTGCATAAATCCTTCTTCTTTTAGAAATTTTTTTATAAAAAATGATTTAGCTGCAAAAAGTCATTTTGCCGCAAAAAAAATGCACAAGACAGAAAGCAAAAGTTTCCTGTCTTATGCAAAAACTTGCCCTTACAAACCTCAATTCTTTACCGTGAACTGCGGCGGGAAGAATGGCGGCAAAGGCCGGGTTAAAAACTCTTCGCAAATATCCTCGGGAGCTATCTCCTCGCATTCCCGCGGATTTGGGCAAAAGCCGGTGGACTTAACCAATAGCTGCACTTTCCCCACAACCTTGACGATAACAAATATCCCTATGGCCAAAACCAATGTGCCCTGTACTATCTCTGCCCTCAACACCTGTGATCTGGTTTCAATGACGATTTTGAAGCTAAACTCATCGGGGGTACAGGGAATGTACATACATATATCCTTGCTAAAGGTCACTGAACCAAGGATTTCGATGTTGACGGGAGGGCAAGCGCAGTCATCGCGCAAGACTGCCGTAAAAGGTACCCTAAATTGAAAGCGCACCCGCGCAAACTTCGGTTTTGTGGCTATCGGTGTTATGCTGAGAGTGCCGTCGACTATAAAGCCTGCGCCAAATCTGACGTACAACAAGGTAAAAGGACCTCCTGCCGGCAGAGTCAGCACAACCTCCGGTTCGCACTC
>Ga0209105_100555_pt1 | contig 12016 bp, 8 predicted proteins | sample SedPBSmetaG_FD_184158 | JGI IMG/M metagenome (GOLD analysis project Ga0209105, IMG submission 184158) | Freshwater sediment bacterial and archeal communities from Indian Creek, Illinois, USA to study Microbial Dark Matter (Phase II) -... | ecosystem: Environmental > Aquatic > Freshwater > Creek >...
TGCTTGAACTCCATGTGACGCTTCTGTCCGTAGCGTTTGCGGGCGCAACAGTCGCAGTGAGCTGTTGTGCTGTTCCGGCGTTTAACGCAGCTGAAGCAGGCGTTAAAGTCACCGATATAACGGGTACGGCGGTTACAATAACCTCGCTTGCAGCCGTTCGGGCGCCGTCGACAGTTCTTACCGTTATTGTGGCGGTGCCTGCGCCCATTCCAAAAACATTACCCGTTTCACTCACGATGGCAACCGAATTATTGCTTGAGCTCCATATAAGATTTCTGTTGGAAGCGTTTGCGGGCGCAATTGAGGCGTTTAGCTGGAGCATGCTTCCTGCGGTTATCGCCGCATTGGCAGGCGCTAATGTCACTCCCGTAACAGGAACGAAGGTAACAGTTATGACGCTTGTTGCAATACGCCCTCCGTCAGCGGTTCTGACAGTTATGGTCGCCGTCCCCGATCTTACCCCAGTAATTAGACCCGTATCGCTCACCGTAGCTACTGAAGAATCGCTTGAACTCCAAGTAACGTTTCTATTGGAAGCGGTTGCGGGCGCAACCGTCGCTGTTAACTGCTGTGTCAGACCAATATTTACATTTGCGGTTGCGGGAGCTAAAGTCACTCCCGTAACCGGAATTACGTTTACGGTAACATTAGCGGTTGCCGTAAGTCCGCCGTCATTTGTGGCTGCCGATATGACAGCGCTTCCTCCCGCTATCCCCCTCACCAATCCGGTAACACTCACCGTAGCTACAGAAGTATTGCTTGAGATCCACACTACGCTTCTGTCGGTGGCATTTGCCGGTACAACGGTTGCGTTAAGCTGCTGGGTCGCCCCTACATTTATAGGCGGAACAGTCGCAGGAGTCAAAGTCATCCCCGTAACGGGTACCGCTATTATCAAAACATTCGCAGTTGCTGTAAAGCCGCCGTCCACAGTTCTCGCAGTTATAACCGCTGTTCCGAACGTACCTGTGCGCTCTACAAGTCCTGTCTGATCAACAAAGGCCACAGCAGTATTGCTTGAACTCCAATACACGCGGCGATCATGAGCGTCCGCAGGGATTACTCTTGCAGTAAGCTGTTGAGGCGGGTCATTTAATCTTAGTCTAAGCGAAGTCGGGGTTACTGTGATCCCAGTAACCCGCGATCCTACGGTTATTCTGCTTGAAGCCCTGTGATTTCCGTCAACGGAAGTCGCCGTAATCGTTGCCTCCCCCGCCGCTCTAGCGGTGACAAGTCCCGTTTGGTCTACCGTTGCTATGGCGGTATCGCCCGATGCCCAATTCACTCGCATATCGGATGCATCCAGAGGATGAATAGTTGCATTTAACCAGCTTGTCGTGCCAATTATCATAGTCGCAGATAAAGGCGCAATTGTTACTCCTGTAACTGGTATGTTTGAAACGGTTATCGTACTATGATCGGTAAATCCACCTTCAGCTGTCCTGGCGATTATATTTGCCGTACCGATGCTTCGTCCGGTCACAAGTCCTGCCGAATCAACTGTAGCTACAGCGTTATTGCTTGAAGTCCATATAACGTTTTTGTTGGTTGCCTCTGGCGGTGATAATGTAGCTATAAGCTGAACTGTCCTGTTAAGGCTTACACTTGCTGATGCAGGCAATAGACTAATTCCTGAAACAGGCACAGATACTGCATTAACCGTTATTGAATGATCAAAATTACCTTCGTGCGTTGTTACCGTTATTGACGCTGAACCGACGCTTCTCGCCATAACAAGCCCCGTTGAGTCAACCGTCGCAACCGCTGTGTTGCTCGATGACCAAGAAACGTTTTTGTTGTAAGCGTTAGTAGGCAATACTGCAGCGGTAAGTTGAAAAGTATTCCCGATATCAATACTGATTGGAGAAGGTTGGTTGATTCTGACTGATGTTACAGGAATGACTACTACTATATCGCTATGAGCTACAAAACCGCCATCGACAGTTATTGCCGTTATCCTCGCGGTTCCGCTTGCATGAGCCGTTACTAAGCCTGTCGAGTCAACCGATGCAATAGTCGATGTGCTTGAGTTCCATGTTACGTTTCTGTTGGTTGCATTCGCAGGCGATACTGTCGCTGTCAGCCTGCTGGTATTGCCTAAACCTACAATAAGATCAACCGGCGATACGGTTACTCCCGTAACTGGGATATCCGAAGCTACAGCCGATAGAGGGGGATTAAACCCCTGTAAAATCAAGAATGTCAAAAAAATATAGGATATAATTAAGTATTTACACGCATTTTCCCGTGTATTTCGCCGTTTGAGATTTGAATTGCGCATTTATCAGTACTCCCTTACTTTGCTGTTCAATATGTAAATATTTCCCTTCGATCTCTTGAAAATCGCCTTTTGAACATATAATGCATGTGCAATAATTACACACTTTATATTATCGTACGAAAACCCATGTTTTTTAGGACAAAAAATACTAGAACGAAAAAACGTAAATATGTCATCAACGTTTTTTATTAATCATTATGAGCTGGGCGAAAAAAAAGGTGAGATTAAAGGCATATTGGAAGGCAAACTAGAAGGCAAATTGGAAGGCAAATTGGAAGGCAAGACAGATATTCTAATTAAGCAACTCTCAAGAAGATTTTGTCCGCTACCTGTTGAACTACGGAAAAAGATTAGCGAAGCCGATCAGTATCAGCTTGATCTTATTGCCGAAAGTATATTTGACTTCAAATCGGCTGACGACACACTGAAATACCTTCAATAGTGAATATGCTTAGAATGCCCCGGTTGTTATCACTGCCGGGGCTTTTATTAATCTATCCGCAAAAGCAAAAGGCTACGTCCCTAATGCTTTTCTGGTGCTTTCGTGCTTTTTTTGCTGATAACTTTCCGGAAAAGTAGTATTATTAAATCACGATTTAATAAATCATGATTTAATAAACGAGGTGGACAGATGTTTATAGGAAGAACAGAGGAACTCAATTTTTTGAAAACCCGTTATCTTTAAAGAAACGGGCAGCTAATAATGTATAGTCGGTGAGTGTAAATGGCAAGCCGCTAAAGTTGGCATCGGTGATTTGGAACGTCTGAAAGGCGCAGCAAGGAAGGCCAAGTTGACTTCACCCTATCACTATTTGTTTTCAAAATCCGGATTTACCGGTGATCTCATAAAATATGTCCAATCTGACAGTTTTACAACGCTGATAGATCTCGATGACATTCAGAACTAGAATATCGGGGACGGTTCTGTTGAGGGGACGGATCTCAATCAGAATATCTTTTTCCGCTTAGCTTTTTTCTACCTCTCCTGTGGGCACTCGTTTCTGCCACCTTTTTCTCTCCCATGCCAATTATTTTGGCAAACTGCTCGTGGGGCGGAAACTTTGCTTCGTTGTTTACTGTTATTCCCCGTTGCCTTAATTTTTGCCTAATAATATCATAAGAAGAACAAAAACGTTCCATTTCACACACAAGTTTTTGTTTTTCATAAAAATCCGGTTCTTTTGGGTAATCGGCAGTACCGACCACCTCAAACATAACGGAGCCGTTTTCGGATGTAAAAACGTTAATTGCGCTGTCTTCCCCAAAGCCATAGGTTTCATATTCCGTACCGGAATTATTATCCGATAGCGCAATGCTGCCGATAGCATCGCATCCTATTTCCTCCATTATTTCATCGATACTTTTCCTAACATAGTCAAGCTCGTCTTTTTTGTTCAACGCAATTTCCAGCCGCTCATTTTCCCTTCTCAGTACATTGAGATCATTTACGGAGAACTCCCCGGCTGCCATCTTTTTACTTTTGGGCTTTAATTCGGCACAAAAACACAAAGAGCAATATTTTGCATAAAGACATTCAAACTCCTCTTGGTTTAACTTACGATCCTTCGCTATATTTCGCAGTATTTTTGAATACTGCATTAGGCTGTCAAGCCTTGTATCAAGAATTTTCCTTTTTATTTCCGGTTTTATGTCCACGTCTCTAACGATATCGGTTATGTATCCTTTAAGTTTAAAAAGCTGGTTCCATTCGGAATCAAGCAAAAACAGTCCATCCGAAAGCGATAACATTTCGACATCAGATTCTCTAATAAACCGATCCCAATCCTGATTTCCAGGCACATCGGTATCAGGGGCTTTGAAATACAATCTCCCTAATTCCTGGGTTTTGCTTTTTTCAAGCTTCACCAGCGCATCCGAAAGAGTTGTGTCTTTTTCTGCGGCCTTAATACTTTCAGCAAGCTTGGAAATTTCCGAGAGGTCAGACTCAAGCGCTTTGGATTCGGCAAGTACGTCACAATAAAAGATTTCCGCATCATCCGCATACTTTTGTTTTCTGTCAATTCTCTCAAAATCCGCGGTAGTTTCGAATTTTTCTGTTTTCGTTAATAGTCTTTGTCTTTTTTTCTCAAAGCTTCTGATCAGCAGATCGCTTTCCATATATTTTGACGCCTGTTCAATAATCGCTGTTCCCATTGTCTTGATCCGCATTTTTAACGCAGCAATTTTTCTACTCGATCCGTTTATTCGGTCATCCAATTCAGCCATGAGCAATATAAGCTTTTCTTGCTCTTTCTGCCTTGCGATTCTTTCACCACTGACAGCTTCATAAAATCCTGATTCTACCGAAAATTCAAAATATTTTTGTCCGCTCACCGCATCCTCCAGTATTATCGCTTAGCGTTTTTCGATTTGTTCGACAAGCCTGCTGCTTATCCAGCCGGGTTCTCCCTGAGGTGTTTTAATATTTAGCCATGTCCTGCCCTCCGCATCCTGGCTTTTCTGATTTAGACAAATAAGAAGCGTTCCTCTTGGAAACGTTGCGATCCATTCGCCGTCTATGTCAGGCTGTCCGCGGACATTAGCGGCATCAACCAACACTTCAAATTTTATAACCGCTTCTTCAGAAATTGCAGCCGGCTGAGCAGGTGCTGGAATATTAATGTTCTCCTGTGTCGCTTCGCCATCTGCCATCTGCTCAATCTGCGCGATTTTTGCGGATAAATCAACGCCAAATGTATTTTTTGCAAACTCGTTTAATCCGTCAAAGCCGTAATGCACATTATGATGCACGCCATACGCAAACATGCATAGAATTATTATGTTTAGCCACTTGTATCTAGCGGCCATGTACCTGTTGGAAGGTACTTTTATGTTAATCTTTTTGCTTTTCATGCGATTGAGATTTTTTAATATATCGTCTGTTGAGTATTTCAAGATTTCAGGTTTTACCGCTTCCGATCCTGATATAAGCGCATCGGCATAGCTTTTTATTTTGTTCGCACGAATCTCAATATCTGCAATATAATTTTCTATTCTTCCCGTCATCTTCCGAAGCTTCGCCCTGCTTGTCTTTAGCAAAAATCTTCTCAAGCCATAAATAAATTCCCTTAATCCTCCGAAAAGCAGTCTTAAAGCTTTATATCCAAACAAAACTGCTAATATGTAGTAAATATATTCTAACCATGCGTGTTCAAAGCCGGCAACCATAGTAGGAAAGCGACCAAAACTCACGTAAATAAGCCAAAACAAAAAAAATGAGGCAGTCAGAGCAAAGACGGCTTTAAACAGTCTCACATTAGCTTTGTCATAAGTTTCTATCGCGCCGGACAGCGAAACCTCGGATACGTCCCTTATTTCGTCGCGAAGATTTTGTAGTGATTTCAATCCCTTTTGTTTCCAACCATCAATTTGTGCTGTTATGACCTTGATTTTATCCGCATCTTCCGCCCGCCCGGCTTCGCAATAGGACTTGAGCGGCGCTGCCGCCGCACCGTCTTTTATTAAACAACCGTCAACATCACGAGGTACAATGAAACGGCCTGCCGATGAGCCGGATTCGTGCGACAGCAACAGCGGATTTGTCTCAAGCATCGAAATCATGCCTGCGGAATACTCCATAAGCTTTTTTTCTACCTCGATCATGCTTTTAATATTCATCGTCTCATCGAGCTTTATCTCATTGACAGCCTTTTTAAGTGCAATCGCTTCATCCGAGAGATAATCATACCCGTCGGCGTAACTTAATACCCAACTGCAGCCGCTTCTCTTCAAATAATCGAGCATTACTTGCCTTACTTTGTTTTTATTGTCTGTTGTCGCCTCAAGAAGCAGTAACATATTCCCTGTGCCTTTGCGTTTCATACGAAACCTCCATTATGCTAAATCAGTCGTTGAAGCTGTTAATCCACGCCTCTACATGGCTTTTAAACCCCAAATACTCGAGCCAAAGTCGGAAATATTTGCTTTTGCCAAGCTCCTCTGAAAGAGCATCGATGTTTATTATATTATCCTGCAAATAGCCGATAAGCTCATCCGTGGTATTGAATCTTACTCCTCTAAAGATAAAATCACGCTTTTCCTTTAACAGCTCGTATACAAACCTTATATAAGCCTGTTCCTCATCGTGTAAGGCTATTCTTTCGATCTCTATAAGCCTGTTTATGTCATTTTGATCTGCGGATCCTTTTTTCGCTATAAATTCAGAGAGTAAGCCGTTTCTTAGTATTTGAGCAAAATTCTTGTCAATTACAGGCAAGGTATCGTACATCGCTTCGGCAAGTTCGCAGGGGCTTGCATAAGCCATTCCTCTCCAGCAGAATACATCGAGTGCCGGATTTATTTCATATATGAACTTAAAAAGACCTGTATCCTGCTCCGATCTGTAACGATCAGAAAGGTCGTAAGCCTTTGCTGCCAACTGCTGATTTATGTTTTTTAAAAAATCCCCCGCAATCCCTCTGTAAAGCTGCTTTATCGCCTCCTCCCAGTGAGTGGAAAATTCTTTTGAGAGTTCAATCGCCGAATATATGGGCTTATTTGCGAAATAAAAGGGTTTTGGGAAGGTGTCAGGCGACGCTGAAAAGGCTTCCTCGTGAATAAATTCGTTGTCCAGCCATTTTTTAACCTTCTGATATCCCCAGCGAGCTTTAGGGTCAATTCTTGTAAGGCCGCGGACAAGCCTTTCTATCTCCGTGTTATAACCATCGATTATAGGTAAATCGCCTGACATCGTTTTCAAAAATATCTGCATGGCAGGCATTCCCTCAAACAGCTCTCGTCCGGTGAGCAGAAAAAACAGCGTTATGCCAAAGCTGTAATAATCCCCCTCCCGTGTGAGTATTGAATTCCCTTTGTAATTTGACAGGCATTCAGGAGCCGCATAACCAAAGGTAAATTTCATTGTCTGTGTGATAGCTGCGTTGAGATCGCTGTCAGAAGCGCTGCTAATGCCGAAATCTCCTATAACAACTTTTGTTTTGTCGTCATTTAAGAAAAGATTGTTGGGCTTTATGTCCCTGTGGATTATATTGTTTTCATGTATGAGCCTTAACCCCTCAATAACTCCGGGAACAACTGTATTTCTTATAAAATCGTGTGGCAGGGGGACATTTTTTGACAAATCTCCGTTATCGTAATAGCGGTAAATTTCAAAGCATTTGTTACCGTAGTCCCCGTAATCAATGAGTTTGATTATATTTTCAAAATCCGTCTTCATCAGGAAATCAACGACAGCAGGCTTTGGTCTGATGTCCGCCCTGTATAGTTTCGCAACATAATTTTTACCGGAATCCAAATCGCAGGCAAGATAAATTATCGCTTCCCCAGTCTTGTCGGTCAGCTCTCTTATCAGGCTATAACTGCCTTTTTTTCCTTCGAGCCTTATATTTTCCGATAAAGCCGGCAGATTGAAAATATCCGGGTTTTCTTCTTCGGAATTATTCGCCTTAAGCTCAAACGACATAATTTCAGTTATAGCCCCGGCTTTCAAAATTTCCGTTTTATCCACAGTCAAACGCCTCCTAACGAGTATTTGCAAAAACGGCATCTATTCCCAAAACGATGCAATTAGCTGTTTTTATGGCTTCGGCATAAAAATTTAAGTGTTTGTAACCACGCAGTTTAAACTCAAAAGGCCTTCCCTTACATCAAACCCCAAAACCGAGATTCCGCTTCCTTCCTTAACCCCGTTGTCAAAAATAAATCTGGAAAGAGGGTTTAAAAGGCAGTGTTCTATTACATTGCCTATTCCCCTACCGCCGTTGTCTACATTTTCAAGTGCTTTTAACAGCAGATAATCAAAAACAGAAGGATCGAAGACGATCGATAATTTATTATTTATGTAAGCAAGTTTTGTTATCTTTTCCAACTGCATTCGGACTATTTGTTCAGCGGACTCCTTAGTTATAAAACCGAAAACCACAATATTGTTTCCCAGCCTGTTTAAGATTTCTGGGCGGCCCAACTCCAAATTAAAGTAGTCATGAATGCCTTTTATGACTTCTTGCTTCACTTTTTCATACGGCATTTCGGAAGACACTCTTTTTACAAGCTGTCCTGTCGACTTATCACGGGAATAGATCCCGAGATTGCTGGTAAATATAATGATGCTTTCAGAAAAGTAAACCGTATTTCCCTGACCGTCTGTCATGCGGCCGTCCTCAAGAATCTGTAAAAATTTATCAAGTATGGAGGGGTGTGCCTTTTCAATTTCATCAAAAAGCAAAATCGAAAACGGCTTTTCCTTGATAGCTTTCGTCAGTTGACCTCCCGCCTCATAGCCGACATACCCTGGAGGCGCTCCTAAAAGTTTCTGATCGGAGTGAGCCTGCTGATATTCGCTCATGTCAAATCTTAAACAGGCATTATCATCTTCAAAAAGGAGATTTGCGAGTGTTTTTGCCATTTCAGTCTTTCCGGTGCCAGTTGGACCTGCGAAAAACAAAACGCCTTTAGGCTTGCTCGAAAACGCCGAATGTTGTAACCCTGAAAAACCTGTAACGGATCTTTTTATTATATCAAGCGTATGTATGACTGCCTGAGATTGGCCTTTTACCCTTGCGGTTATGTGGCTTTCTGCATCTTTCAGCTTGCTTTCGTTTATTTCCTTCCACGGGTTATCCCTAAAGCCATACTTGTACATCGAAATAACGTCCTGTATTCTCTCTAAACCTAAATTTTCCTGTCGGGATAGGTTTTTAAGCGCTTTTAGCTCAAGATTCCTAAAACCGTCCGTCAAGCCGACAAACTTTTCTTTTTGCTTCTCAATTTCAGTTGCACTGTAGCTATCAACAGCCGTAAAGTCGATTATGTTTGAGTCTATGTAGTGCCTTCTAGATCTCTTGTCGGGATTTGACAGGCGAATGATCTTTGCATATGGATTGTTGAGATAAAACCAGGCCGGAAGGTCATTCACCTTATCAGTGAGCACAAACAATAGATTTCTGATTCTTTTTTTCCCATCAACCTGTACCGAGGTTGCGTTAAGAGAGCCTGAAAGTAGGTTTAAGAATGTATTTCGTTCGATTTCATCAAGGTTTTCCGGATTTTGAATATATCTTGAGGCATACTGAAGAATTATCGCAACGGGAGATTGGTTGTTTGACAGGACAGTTCTGATTATCCTGCCCGCTTCATCGGGCTTTGCGATAATGCAGTCGGGCTGCCTGCTTTGTAATGAACGTTGATTATTTATATTTTGTCCCTTTTGATACTTACCCTCGCTTAAAAGCCTGAATGTGACTGTGTCGCCCGATGAGAATTTATTGAAAAACCCATCCAGTAAATTATAATAGACTACGTTTTCATATCCGTCATTCTTTAAAAACCTATATATGTACTCATCAAGCTCAACGTACATATAATGCTCCCCTTGCTGCGTTCCTTCAGGAAACGGATAAATATCATATATATTCCCTTCAAGGATAAAGGTTGATTTGATGGCTTTGAAGCATTCCAACTCCCTGTGCCAATTTGATTTGTGAATATTCAAGATTGTCATCTCCCGGCATCAAATTAAAGTTCTGATAACACAGTTTATGCGCCTGAGTTGTATTGATTGTGAATACCTACAGAAATCAGGTTATTGTTGTACAAAAAATTTTCGATTATTCTCTGATTAAGCTGATAATCTTTATATACCTGCGAATACTCTGACTTTAACATATGAATAGTTTGGTTTGATGATCCTCTCAGCGGTTTACCGTCGTTTAAGCTCGATATATACGGTCCGTCGATCAAAACTGCCGTTAAATTGAGAATCTCAGCCGCATAATAGTTGTTCGGAATCTTTTCAAGCTCTTTCAAAGTGTAACCTGTATATATCAATATATCCCGGGATATTACGCTTATATGCTTAAGCAAAATAAGCAGATGACTGGGCTGAGCAAAAGGCTCTCCGCCTGTTATAGTAAAACCGTCGATAGTTGATTTGGTCGCTACTGCATCTATCATAGAACCAAGCTTATCAACAGCTATGTCTTTGGTCTTGTCTTTGAGCCGCAAATCAGGGCTTGAGCAACCCGGGCATTTAAGGTCGCAGCCTACTGTCCATATAACCATTCTGTTGCCGGGACCCAATGACCTGACAGGAAAAATCACTCTGTCCACTTGCATTGACTAATACCTCACCTTAAACGAAATGTCCGCAAATGTTAACAATGCGCCTTCTTCAAGCTTGTATTCCTGATTTTTCACAAGGGAGCTGCCGTTTATTTTTGTCCCGTTAACGCTTATATCGACTATGCTGTATCTTTCATCCTTTAAGGTAATAATAGCGTGTTTTCTGCTGATATGTTTCTTGTCATAAAAAAAATCTGCGCCTAATGAACCTTCTCGCCCTATAATTCCGCCTTCGCCGTTCACGATCAATGTGAATTTCTCAGAAACACAGCATAATTCCATTTTTTTAGCATACGCAGTCCGCTCATCCTGTTTCTCTTTAACTGCGAGCCTGTTAATCGGTGCGATCTCTGCCTCGGTCTCAACGGGCGCTTTGAATATCTCGTCATCGCCGCAGTTTATACATTCCCTTAGCGCTTTGCCGTAACTTAAATAATTTCGGGTTCCGCACGACCTGCATCTACGAAACGACTTCTCGCCTGTGACTTTTTTTGCACTCTCTTCCGGCGAAGAACTATAGGCTTCGGCGACAGGCCTTGACATTAAAATAGAGAATGAGCAGTTTTCGCACAACGTTAGGTTAACAGGATTTTTATACATACAATTCGGGCAAATTTTGAAATATGTTTCTGCCAAACGCTGCCCCCTCCCCTATGAAAAAAGTCGTAATATGGAAAATATCTGTATAAATTATAGCATAAAAAAATTTGATTGTAAAAATTATCTTTTGTTTCAATGCGTAATATCAGGGACGATTCTTAAAGGGTCCAATCGGAAGTTTTGCGCAAAATAAAAACCCAACAACATGATAACTCATAAAAAAAAGAGGGCTTGCTCCCTGATCGGAAATTACCCTCGCCGTTACGGAAGGCATAAGTCCCGATACCGCATTTGGGGGGGAATGTTACCTCAAGCTTGCCTTCGATTTCAATTTGCGTTGTCCTGTTGCGCACTACCGGCTGTGTGCCAGTATCAGTCGGAGTCGGTACCGGCGGACAAGTAGCGGTCACGGTAATAACGCTTGTCGCAGTTCGGGCACCGTCCACAGTCCTTACCATTATTGTGGCGGTACCTGCCCTTACAGCGGTTACGAGTTCCGTATTACTTATGGTGGCTACCGCCGTATTGCTTGAACTCCATTTTACGTTGCGATTATGAGCATCGGTGGGGAACTCCAAATAACATTTCTGTTGATTGCATTCGCAGGCGATACGGTTACTCCCGTAACGGGGATATCTGTGGCGACAGCCGATAGAGTGGGACTAAACCCCTGCAAAATCAAGAATGTCAAAAAAATACTAGAACGACAAAACGTAAAAGTGCATGGAAAAGCAAACCCCTCCGTCACTTATGCTTTTAAAAATCATATAGCATATCATCAAATTATCGTATATAATTTTATTACAAAGAGCAGCAGAAATGGGTGATGTAATTGCCTGAATCGGAACACAAACAACGCAGCCAGGTTTATGACGATACAATAAAGAATTTGCAGATAAAAGACTGTAAAGGGCTTGCAAGCATAGTAATACCGGATATAGACGAGGCTGAAGACATCTTTCTTGAAACACACGAACTACCGATGACGGATATGAAAAAGCCCGATTACCTTGCGAGAATAAAACTTCGCGGTGAATATTTCGTGCTTCATATGGA
>Ga0209105_100557_pt1 | contig 11998 bp, 12 predicted proteins | sample SedPBSmetaG_FD_184158 | JGI IMG/M metagenome (GOLD analysis project Ga0209105, IMG submission 184158) | Freshwater sediment bacterial and archeal communities from Indian Creek, Illinois, USA to study Microbial Dark Matter (Phase II) -... | ecosystem: Environmental > Aquatic > Freshwater > Creek >...
GCTGTATTATGGCAAAAGCCTATGACCGTGCGCGAAGGCACGGTCATAGGCATGCTATTGTTTGGTCCTTCGCTCGCCTGGTTAATCCCTAGAGTTCAACCGCTAGTCAAAAAATTGGGCTTGACCGATGAATATGTCGCATAGGGACGGGGCGTTTGCGACATGGTCGGCTGTCACGCGGCTGCAGTGTCGCATTTCCTCCGTCCCTAAGCGACACTGGCTCCTGCCTGAAACGCTGCATGGTTCAGTTCCACCGTATGCTTTGGCACATTGTCCTCTAGCACTTGCAGCCAAGTTGCGGCAGGGAACGGCAGGTAGGTCGACAATACTCCGAGCAGCACGGTATTAGCAAGGCGCAAGTTACCCAGTCTCTGTGCTACGCTTCGTGCATCAACGCTCACAACGCGTAACCCAGCTGCGGCGAGAGTGGATGGGATGTCTGTAGGATAGGGCTCTTTTTCGATTAAGACGCGGTTAGGGAATATAGTCTCTTGTGACAGCACCACCGTGCTCGCGGGCTTCATCAGCGCAACCCAGCGCAGGGCCTCAAGCTCTTCTAGGCCGAGCAAGAAATCCCCTTGACCCATGGGTATAAGTGGAGAATGCACGTCCGAGCCAAAACGCACACTGCCCCAGATCATACCGCCGCGCTGGGACAGCCCGATGACGTCACTCGTCTTAACATCAAAACCAGACGAAAAAGCTACCGTGCCTATGACGCGAGTCGTCAAGACCAAGCCTTGCCCGCCTACTCCGGCGATAAGAATATTTGTCGTCATGCTTATTCCTCCCCCCGCGCTACAGATCTTTTAATCGCCTTGACCGGGCACACCTGCGAACATACCGAGCAGCCTACGCACATCTCTGGGTTAATGTAGGAGTTCTTCTTGCTTTGGCCTTCGTAGACCTGCATGGAGATAGGAGGGCAGTTCACGCCAATGCAGGCGCGGCAACTGATGCAGACTTCTCTATCGACATAGAAATGGGGTTCTTTAATTCTAAAATTTAGAGCGCAGGGGCGGGTGACTATCACGAGAGAAAGCCCCTCGCGCTTCATCGCACCCAAAATAACGGTTTTAGTACTGCTGTAATCAAACTGGTCAGCCACGGTGACATCGGTTATGCCAAAGGACTTAAGCACGTCAGCGATGCTTACGGTGTGCGTCTGTGTGCCTAATTCGCCCGTGGTGGGAGTGGGCTGACCGCCCGTCATGGCGGTAGTGCGGTTATCGAGCACAATTACCGTGATATTGTGCTTGGTCTTGGCGATGTCGGCAAAGCCGGAGAGACCGGAGTGAAAAAATGTGCCATCGCCGATAACAGAGACTAGTGGCTGCACCTTGTTCGCTGTCTGGTGAGCCATGGCCATGCCCTGAATAATGCCTAACGAGGCCCCCATGCTGAGATTGGTCTTTAGCACCTCGAAAGGCTCTAGAATGCCTAGCGAGTAGCAACCAATGTCCCCCACCACAAGGGCCTTGGCCTTCTGCAAAATGTGGAAGACGGGGCGATGAGGACAGCCCGCGCAAAGCATGGGGCTGCGCTTCACCACTGCGGGGGCGCTTGTCGCCGCTGCTGCCTCCTGCGCAAGGAGGCCTGCCTTTTCTAAGCCTTCTTTGATGCGATCTGTGGTCAGTTCGCCCGTAAACGAAAAGTACTCTTTTCCGCCCACCGCCATGCCTGCGGCTAGTAATTGCACCTCGATAAAGGGCATCAGTTCCTCGATTATTATGACGCGCGAGTATGCGGCAGCTAGTTCTTTTAGCTTGGCGATAGGCAACGGGTAGCATAGACCAAGTTTGTATATCGAAAGCCCTGTCTCAAGTTCTTTGAGGTACTGGTATGGCAAGCCGCTGGTAATCAAGAGTGCGTCGCGTCGGCCGGTATCCTCATAGATATCTAGGTCAAGTGATGCTGCTTCTGACGCTAGTTTAATCACGCGCTCCCGCATAAAGTATTGTTGCGCGTTAGCATAGGGCGGCAGCATGCAGTACCTGGCTTGGTCGGGCACAAAGCTAGCCTCTGCAGGGGCGGTCCGTTCCTTTAGCTCCACTACACCGCGACTGTGGCAGAGTGTGCTGGTTAGCCTAAGTATTACAGGCATGCCGTACTCTTCGCTGATTTTAAGCCCAACACCGACATAGTCTTTTGCTTCCTGCGCGTTGCTTGGCTCAAGTAGGGCGCAATTTGCGAACTGGGCAAAGAACCTGCTGTCCTGCTCATTTTGCGAGCTAGACAGCCCTGGGTCGTCGCCAACTACCAGTACAAATCCTCCGTTGGTGCGGATTTGCGTGAAGGTCATGAAGGGGTCGGCTGCGATGTTTATCCCGACGTGTTTCATGGAGGCGAGTGACCTAGCCCCGGCAAAGCTGCCTCCAATGGCTATCTCTAATGCTACCTTCTCGTTCATCGCCCACTGAGCATTTATTTCGGCATAATCCATCAGGCTCTCCATGATTTCTACTGTGGGTGAGCCAGGGTAGCTAGACGCTACGACGCCGCCAGCCTCCCAAAAGCCGCGGGCAATCGCCTGATTGCCGGTAAGAAGTACGCGTTCACGCAAAATTTTCGCCTCCTTATAATGTGGGTCGCGGTCAGACAGCTGCTTGCTCAGATATTTTGTCATAGTGCCACGCCCTACACTTCGCTCCATCTACCAAAAAACCTTTTTTGGCCTCCCTGCTCCTTGCAGTCAGGTAATGTAGTGAAGTACTAAGCTAGGCTTTAACCTGCATCAACATGCCCTGATACCGCCCGTCAACTAATGTCATGATAGCAAATACCCCCGGCTTTCGCGCCGGGGATGAGACAATAGTTAAAGATTACTCCGCCGCGTCAACCACAAGGCCATGTGGGGTGGCTCGCCCATTTGCATCAACGTGCACAAATTTTGCTTGGCCCTCTACTAAGTGCTCCGCTTCACCATTGCGCATCACCTTGCCTTGGACTGTTATGCTGGTGCGCCCCACTTCCACAACGCAAGTTTCAATAGTGATAATGTCCCCCTTGTTGGCAGGGCGCTTAAACTCAAGCGACTGCAGGCTTACACAGACAATAGACTCCGGGCGACGGGTTGCGCTGGCCACGGCAATAAAGCAAGCCTCGACAAACCACTCTGCCATGCGCCCAGCAAACAGTGTGCCATGGTGATTGAGATCCTCTGATTTAACCAAATGCGCGATGCAACCTGATTTCACTGTTGATCACCTCTTCCTGTATACATAATACAATGTGCAGACAGGAGGCGCAAGGAAAGGCTGGCGACGGAGTGAATGATAAAAAGAGATCGCAAAAAAAAAGGAGTTGCGGCCCACAAAGAGAAGTTACAGAGGCCTGTTATTTTAGCACAGGTCTAACTAAATATCGCTACTGGGTGCCCCCAGGGGACTGGGGGTTAAAAGGGAATCAGGTTTGAATCCTGAGCGGTCCCGCCACTGTAACGGGTAGTGCTTGGCAAAGCCACTGTTCGCCTTGCGAATGGGAAGGAGCCAGACATGCGTATCCCCGGAGCCAGGAAACCTGCCCAAGAGCAATGATACCGTCCTTCGGTCGAGAGGGCAGGGTTCAAAGTCATGGGTTTATTCCATCTTTGTATCCAGACCTCAACCAATCGGTTGGGGTCATTTTTTTAGTCAAATATAAGGAGGTTCTTAATGAAAGTCAATCAGTTGGTGCGTGTTGCTGTGCTCATCGCTCTAAGTATCTTTGGCGCCTTCATTAAAATTCCCAGCGCAGTCGGTTCTCTTGCTTTTGATGCGGTGCCCGGCTTTTATGCCGCTATGGCTATTTACCCCCTAACTGGCGCCGTGGTGGCAGGTGTCGGTCATGTGGCCACCGCTCTTATCAGTGGTATGCCCCTTGGTCTGCCTATCCACTTGCTGGTGGCACTCGGCATGATGTTTGCTGCCTACGCCACGGGTGTGGTGGCCAAGCTGAACAAATACGCGGGCTGCGCAGTCGGCGTCATAGTTAATGGCATTATTCTCCCAGCAATTTTTATAGTTATCCCTGGGTTCGGCCTGCCCTTTGTTATAGCCGTCGGGCCTTCTATACTTGTGGCGGCAGCCCTCAATATGGCCGTGGCTCTCGGGCTTACCAATGTGTCTGCTCTCCGGAAGTTGAGCAATGGCCGGTAGAGACTACCTAGTCCCGCACTTGCCACAGAGATACTTCTGAATTAAGGAGGTAAAAATGGGAAGTATTGTGCTCATAACCGGCGGCGTGCGTAGTGGCAAAAGCGCTCTGGCCGAGAGACTTGCCGCCATGCATAGCCCTGTCCTATATGTTGCTACTGCCGAGGCCCAAGACGCCGAAATGGCGGAAAGAATCCGCATGCACCAAGCCCGCCGACCGGTCGACTGGGCGACGGTTGTCGCTCCGCTTGACCTCATCACTGTTGCGCAAAGGGACTCTGCCGCCTGCCTGCTAATAGACTGCCTGGGTCTTTGGGTGACCAACAACTTGTTGGTCGCGGAAGAAATAAACTTGGCCGCCCCCGAGGCGTTCATCCAGGGCATGCTCGAACATACCCGAGTCCTGCTCGACATCCTCGCCTCACGCCAGGGGGAGGCTATCGTGGTCACTAACGAAGTGGGGCTTGGCCTAGTGCCACCCTATAAATTGGGGCGGGTCTTTCGCGACTGTCTTGGCCTTGTGAATGCGGCCGTGGCGGAAAAGGCCCGCGACGTATATCTTTGCGCTGTGGGGATACCCATTGCCCTTAAGAAAGAGGGAGTGATCCGCCTTGGGTAAAACCTTGATGTTACAAGGGACGGGTTCGCATGTGGGCAAGAGCCTTCTCACTGCCGCTCTTTGCCGCATTTTTAGGGAAGAGGGTTACTCTGTGGCGCCCTTTAAGTCGCAAAATATGGCCCTAAACTCCTATGTCACTCCCGACGGCTTAGAAATTGGGCGTGCTCAGGCTTTACAGGCCGAAGCCTGCGGCATTGAACCTCTCGTCGAGATGAACCCGATACTGCTTAAGCCGACAGGAGAAATGGTGGCTCAAGTAGTGGTCATGGGCAAACCCCTCGCGAACATGACCGCCAGACAGTACCGTGAGAACTACTTGGATACGGCCCTGCCCATAGTCAAGCAGGCCCTTGCCACACTAATGGATCGCTATGACGTGGTGGTAATGGAAGGCGCGGGCAGCCCAGTGGAGATAAATTTAAGGGATCGGGATATTGTCAATATGAGCGCGGCCAAACTCGCGAATGCACCGGTTCTACTTATCGGGGACATTGACCGCGGCGGAGTGTTTGCCTCGCTCTACGGCACATTGGCCCTTCTCCATCCCGAGGAAAGGGACATGGTCAGAGGGCTCATAGTCAACAAGTTTCGGGGCGATCTCTCGCTCTTTGACGACGGTGTGCGCATGCTAGAAAACATAACGCAGAAGCCCGTGCTCGGCGTGGTGCCTTTCCTCGCTAATCTCGCGCTCGACGAGGAGGATTCAGTAGCGCTCGATTATTGTCAGAGTGGAAATAAGGCGGAGATATGCATTGCCGTACTCAAGCTTCCACGCCTTGCGAACTTCACCGACTTTTCTCCCCTCGGACTAGAAGACGGAGTGCGCCTTACCTATGTGACCAGGCCAGAGGAGGTGCTCTCCGCCGATGCGGTAATTTTGCCCGGCACTAAGAACACGGTGGAGGACCTAAAGTTCCTACAGGAAACTGGTTTGTGTGAGGCCATACTCACGGCAGCCACAAGGGGGACTGCTGTCGTTGGGATATGTGGCGGTTACCAGATGCTCGGACAGACTATCTCAGACCCCCATGGGGTGGAGACCGGACACAGCGAGTTTCGTGCACTAGGGCTCTTGCCTGTCACGACAGTGTTCAACCTGACGAAGCACACCGTGCGCTCTTCTGCCCTCTGTCGGCTGCCCTTTTACAAGGGAGATGTGGTCGGCTATGAGGTGCACATGGGTGTAACTTCAGCAAGTGGTCCTGCCGCTTTTACAATCGCCCATTTAGAGGACGGCTGCGTGCAAGGCGAGGTTTGGGGGACCTACATCCACGGTATTTTTGATAACGATGAGTTTCGCTGGGCTTTTATCAACCACCTGAGAGAGAAAAAATCCTTGCCGGCTCTCTCAAACCCACTGCGGTATCGTCATTTCAAAGAACGCGAACTCGATAGACTAGCCGCCCATGTGAGAAAGCACCTTGCGATTCCCCAAATACTTAAGATTGCGGGCCTTACATAATGGTTGGCCTAGCCTTTATGCTCGACATAGTCGTGGGTGACCCCGCCATGATGGTTCGCGTGCATCCCGTTGTGCTGATAGGGAAGTTAGCCGAGCGATTAGAGAGGGTGCTCTACTGTCGAACTTCACGGGTACGGGGAGGCATATTAGTGGCCATGGTATGCTTTAGCACCTACTTGGGGACAAGAACATTAGTGGCGTCTCTGGGCTCGCTTGGCTGGACGATGGAACTCTGGCTCTTGTCTACCGCACTGGCTACGCGCGGCCTTTATGATGCGGGCATGAAAATATACCAAGCACTTAAGTCTCATGACGTAAAGCAAGCACAGCGTTACGCAGGGGAAATAGTGGGGAGAGATGCCCATACTCTAACGCGCCGTGAAATTGTGCGCGCTGCCATAGAATCTGTGTCCGAGAACATCGTCGACGGGGTCACTGCGCCACTATTTTACGCGCTGATTGGGGGTGCTCCGCTGGCCATGCTCTACAAGGCAGTTAACACCATGGACTCCATGTTCGGGCACAAGGACGAACGCTACTACTTTTTTGGTTGGGCTGCAGCGAGATTAGACGATGTAGCAACCTTCATCCCCGCGCGTCTTACCGTGCCAGCACTCCTACTTGCCGCAACCCTCCTCGGGTTTAATGGCCTTGGTGCGTGGCGAGCGATAGCTAGAGACGCCCGTAAGCACAAGAGCCCGAACTCTGGTATTCCTGAAGCGGGGACGGCTGGGGCGCTTGGCGTGCAACTCGGTGGTTTAAACTACTATGACGGCCAAGCCTACGAGGCCACCTACCTGGGCGACCCCTCGCGTGACCTCACGGAGTTGGATATTCCCCGTACCTGCCATCTCATGCTCCTCACAAGTGTCATTTTCCTAGCTGCGGGCTTAATTTTGCAGATTATACTTAATAGGATGGTGTAAGATGAAACACATGGGGCTTGCTCTTTCCTTTCTCACCACGATACCCTTTTTCGCGGTGGACTACGTGCCCGACGAAGAAATGGGTCGTAGTCTCGCTTACTTCCCCTTGGTGGGGCTTGTTGTCGGTGGATTTAATGCCTCTATGTATTTTTTAGGGCTCTATTTTTGGTCGCCCGCGGTGGCTGCGTGGCTTTGGCTTATCGCTAACGCCCTCATTACAGGCGGCCTCCATCTTGACGGGTGGATGGACACCTTCGATGCCCTAGGCAGCCGCAAGGGCCGTGCCGAAATGCTGACGATTATGAAAGATAGCCGTATTGGGGCCATGGGGGGCATGGCCGCAGTGTTATTGCTTGGTTTTAAGTGGTCGCTCTTGGTGGAGTCAGGGGCAGCTCCCGCCCTAGTCTTGCTGGCGCCCGTGGTAGGCAGAAGCGTAGCCCTTATCACTACACAAGGCTTCACCCACATACGCGAAGGCGGGCTAGGCCGTACCTTCACACAACCACTGCCCCTTGCTCGTTGGCTTTTTGTGCTGGCAAGCGTTTTATTGCCGTTTGCTCTGCTGGGGCCTGCGCATTTTCTTGTAGCAGCGATAGGTGCCGCCGCTCTCGCCATGCTCTGGGCGGGCTCACTCTGCCATAAGTTCGGGGGGCTCAGTGGGGACAACTACGGCGCACTCAACGAGTTGGCTGAAGTCCTGTTCTTGTTGTTGGCGATTGTCAGGTTCTCCGCATGAAACAGAACTTTCAGCACGGCGGCAATATTTATGCGGCACGCAGAAGTCTTGGGTCAAGCGATATTGACCTCATCGATTTTTCCGCCAACATCAATCCGCTCGGCCTTGCCCCTATGGTCAGCAATCACCTGCAGCAGGCCTTTCGGGCAATCGAGCACTATCCAGATCTGGATAACAGGGAGGCCCTACTAGCTCTAAGCGAGTACCACCGCTGTCCTGACGATGAACTTGTCATCGGCAATGGCGCAGCCGAACTCTTTCAGTTGTTGTGTCTGGCCATAGCTCCCCATCGTGTGGTGGCCGTAACGCCTACCTACTCAGGTTATGCCTTTGCCGCCGGCCTGTATGGAATTCCATATTTTAGCTTTGAGAATGATCCAGAGGGGCTCGCGGATGTGGCGGCTTTGGTCGGTCACCTCCGGAGCAAGGACCTGCTCTTTTTTTGTAACCCGAATAATCCAACTGGTCAGCTATATTCACGTGAATATGTGGACACGTTGGCGTACGCCTGCGAGAGCGTGGATGCTACTTTGGTGGTAGATGAGTCGTTTCATGAATTTCTTCCAATCCATGTCGCACCAAAATCTTATACTGATGAGGGCAGCATCCCGCCTCATGTGGTGGTAGTGAGGAGCCTCACCAAAATAATGGCCCTGCCAGGGTTAAGGCTTGGTTACCTGCGGGCCAATAGCAGCGTAGCAAAGGCCATACGAGCAAAGCGGGACCCTTGGAGTGTCAATGTCTTGGCCCTTGAAGCAGCCAGGCTGTACCCTAGCCTTACGTACTACATCGATGAGGCTAGGGCGATGGTGCAGCAGGAAAGTGCATATTTACGCTCTGCTTTGTCTACTCAAGAGAGATTCAGGGTCGTCTCGGGGGAGGTAAATTTTCTATTTATCGCCGTTCACTCCAAAGAAACGTCCACAGATCTTTGCCAGAGGCTGCTTCACCGCAGGATTATGGTACGTAATTGCAACACCTACCCACTTTTAGGCGAAAGATACATACGGATAGCCGTGCGTACGCACACGGAAAACCAGCGCCTAGTAAAGGCGCTATCTGAGGTAGATGATGCGACTGTTTGTAATGGGAGTTAGATTTCGGTCTCAGAGAAGGTCTCGCCTACACTGAGGTTAGGGTTACTCACTATGTCGGTTTGAAGCAGTGATATGAGGACTGTGTAACTTGCTGCTTGCAAAGGCTACCAGAGAACTATTTTTTCGACAAAAGTGTCTGCCTTCTTGTGGTAAAGTGCGACATTTCTATACGCTAATGAATTACTAAGATAAACAATCGGAAAAACGCAATAAAAATGTAATAAAAATATTGTTGACACTCAGGATGGGGGGGGGACAATATTGTCAGTTTGGCAACTGTTGGTACGCTAGGAATCCGACAAGGACTGCGGCAATAGCATGTCAGTGGTAGTGCTACTGGATGGAGCGATGTGTGGGCTATATTGTTTGAAATTATTACATTCCCTGAGTTCCGCCACTTAAACAGCCAACGGCATCGGTTTGACGCTAGAACGAGCAAAATTCCTCAAGGATCATGATTGCAGTATCATGTTTAGCATTGATGGCTGCGAGGCAGCGCACAATGAACTGCGGCCAGCAAAGGACGCTGAGCAGAACTCGTAGCAATCTACTGTGCAGGGATATAACAATTGGCTGTCTGTTGGCGGACGCGCCCTCACTGCCCGCGCAACGATTACAGCCAAAGATATGGATGTTTCATCCATGATTGACCTGTTCCGCAGGAGCGGCTTTGGTGCGATAAACACCCAGTTAGTGCAAACAGAAGATCCGGAGCAAGGAACACCGGCGACTTTAACGAAAAACACACCGTGAAGAGTGGACGTGGCGTCAATGAGCGGCGCCTCTATGATGGAGTGCGAGTAGGTGTTGGTTGAGGGAGGAGATCTGTTTCATGTTTGGTAACATAGTGTTGCTCGCAGTGGTATCGTTAATGCTCATTGTCGCATTTGGATGGAAAGTGCCTTTGTGTTTTAGCTCATTCGTCGCGTTTGTTAGACATAATAGCGGCCTCCTCATGTTGTTGTTGGTGCACCGCAGTGTTAGTCTTGGGGCGGCTCAGGCAATTTATCTGTTTGCGATAGACAGAACCTATTTATTGTGGCTTAGCGTTTGGCATTTGGGCATTCCGTTATTAGTGTTTGCCTATTATAGTTCCGCAAAGAAGAGAGTTACCTTTCCCAACCTAACAGTGATTGGGGCATTGCTTATCGCCACCTATGTCGTCGAAACGCATGCATACGTCGCTATGGTAAGCCAATATAACTTGGGGTGGGTCAATACGCAAGATGTGTGGCATGGCATGAAATGGGGAGGTGTAGCAACGCAGGCATTTATGTTTTTGGCTATAATGGCCATCCGCAACATTGTTGAAGAGCTCCTCTTCAGGGTAACTTTATTCGAAGTGTTGCAAAAACTGTTTGGTGTCAAAGAAGTCGGCACCGTTGTTTTGACTGGCATTTTGTTTGGGCTTGCACATGGCATGCCTCTTCTTGGGTCAATAACTGAGTTACAGCGTTTGGCCGCCATATATAATGTAATTACCACCACCCTCTTTGGTCTGGCATGGGGACTAATTTACGCTCGACGCAAAGACCTGCTCCTTATTTCGTTCCTCCACTGGTGGGTATGGGTCATGAACGTGGGTGGACGTGTCATGGCGGGGCTGTTCTACTATTGGTTTTCATAGACAGAGTGCTTAAGGATTTAACGCTATTAGCGACTTAGGAGGCAAGTCATGACCATACGCGAGATTGTATCGCGGTATCGATACAGTCTAGCCTTAATCATGGCCTTCTATCTTGTTCAGGTCGTCGAGAGTTCGATTAACCCCCTCTACATGACACGCCTCATGGCGAGTTCGCGAAGCATCAATACGCGCAGCCTTTAGTGCTCGTTAGAGCGGTATCTTTCCATGACGGTTGATACTCGCTCCAAGACAGATTTGCCATGCTAGATAGGTAGCACCTGCCGCAGTGTGCGCCACATCTCATCGACTAAGAGACCAAGTCGCCAAAATGAAACGCCTTGCAGGCGGAAGCGCTCGGCGACGACGAGTTTATCGACTAAGCTTAGGGCTGTTTCCGTGTAAACAGAGAGGCCTAGGATGAGCTTTTCGCGCGGTACGTCGACGAGGGCCATTTCTACTGCCTGTATGACGCGATCTAGCGGCTCGGGGCTTTCGCCGTAATCATGGGCCATGATGATGATGCGATCGGCGAGCTTGCCGAGGGCGGCAAAATCATAACCGCGATAGACGCTATTTGGCGGGTGCAAGGTTAGGGTTAGCGTTCGATTGGCTGCGCGGAGAACGGGGGCTAAGCGGGCGACAAAGTGTGTGAAGCTGTCGCGTATAGCTTTCTGTTCGTCGCCGCGTGCGAGGAAGCCTAGTCCCTCGAAGTTAAGGTTGACACCGCCGTAACGACTTGCCGCCAGAGCAATGCCCACCACAGCTTGTTCCATTGCAGTTTCATCTGCTAGGAAGGTCGTCAAGAGGTCGCCACGGTTGGTCTCGTGGACGACCATTTCCGTGCGCATATTATAGTAATCGGCAGCACCTACTATGTACTGCCATGCGGCGGGACGTTGCCAGGCATGGCGCGGGCTACGCGTCAGCAGTGCCCCCGCTGCATCTATGGTGTACCAGCCAAAAGCCAATTCTCGGACGATGTCGGTGTGGCCAAGGGCGGTAAGTGGGAAGGGCAGGCCAAAAAGATCTGTCCAGCTGCTAGTTCTAGCATCGCCTAGGGCGTAGAAACCAATGACATGTAAATTATGCGGCACATTCAGCGCCCTTGTTGTCAGTCCACCATAAGAACCCTCGGCCTTGAGGGGTAGACCATCGGCTTGGGCTAGGCGGGCAGTTGGGGTTACCAGGGAGAGCATTAGTAGGAGTGCCAGAGAGGCCATCGCTCTTGGGAACACGTCGTCACCATCCTTTGTTAGCGCCAATTGTATCATAGAACTATTAAGGAATAGTCTCGCAAGAGCTAGTCCTCAAGTGGCGAGAGACAATTGCGCGGAATGATTATTTGTGAAATGGTCAGCGCAACAGCCCGAAAAAGCTGCGCCTGCTCTAATGGTGCTT
>Ga0209105_100558_pt1 | contig 11996 bp, 8 predicted proteins | sample SedPBSmetaG_FD_184158 | JGI IMG/M metagenome (GOLD analysis project Ga0209105, IMG submission 184158) | Freshwater sediment bacterial and archeal communities from Indian Creek, Illinois, USA to study Microbial Dark Matter (Phase II) -... | ecosystem: Environmental > Aquatic > Freshwater > Creek >...
CTTTTATTTTTTATAAAACTATTAAGTCGGCTCCGCGCTTTCGTACGAGCAATGAAATTTATTCAGGCAACTTAATATTCCTCTTTCTCAAACTCTCTTCTAGCAAGTTGTCCTTATTAAAAATTTTTTAAAGATTAAGGAGTTTTATTCAACGGTTACTGATTTAGCTAGATTTCTTGGCTTATCTACATCAAACCCTCTTTTAGTTCCTACATAATAAGCAAATAATTGAAGTGGAACCACTGTTAAAAATGGTTCTAACAATTCAATTGTTTTCGGCACAAAAAAGACATCGTCTGCAAGTGTAGTGATTTCCTTATCGCCCTCTGTTGCTATAGCAAAGATTGGTCCTTTTCGCGCTTTGATTTCCTCAAGGTTTGAAAACATCTTCTCTAAAACGCTATTTTGAGAAACTATTGCCATAGTTGGAAATTTTTCGCTAATCATAGCAATTGGTCCATGTTTCATTTCACCAGCAGAACAACCTTCTGCGTGAATATATGAAACCTCCTTTAATTTAAGGGCTCCTTCTAGCGCAATCGGATAATTATACTTTCGTCCCAAAAATAAAAAATTCTCGTATTTTTTGTATTTTTCTGCTAATGCTTCCATTTGAGAACATTTATCCAAAATAGTTTTTATTTTTTCTGGTATTTTTTCTAATTCTTGAAAAAGCGCATTATTTGACGAATGTCCATTAGACTTTGATAGATAGACTGCCATTAATGTTAGTATTGTTAATTGTGAGATAAATGCCTTGGTTGAAGCAACACCAATTTCTGGTCCCGCATGGTTGTAAACTCCGGCATCTGTTTCTCTGGCGATAGTAGAACCAACAGTATTTACAATACCTAGCGTAAGCAACCCGTGCTCTTTTGCCTTGCGAATCGCGGCCAAAGTATCAGCAGTTTCTCCAGATTGAGAAATCGCTATTGCCACTGTTTCTTTTTCAAATGGTTCTTCCCTGTATCGAAATTCAGAAGCAAAATGAACTTCAGTTGGTATTTTTGCGATTTCTTCAAAAAGATATTCGCCAACTAAGCTCGCGTAATATGAGGTGCCACACGCTAAGATTGATAATCTTTTAATTTTTTTCAATTTATCAGCGACCTGTTCAAGTCCTCCCAATTTTACAAGGTTTTCTTTAGTTTTTAATCGCCCACGTAATGCCGAAAGCACGATTTCTGGACCTTCAAAAATTTCTTTTAGCATAAAATGCGCATAATTTCCTTTTTGTGCTTGCTCTAAATCCCATTCTAATCGCATAATCTCTGGCGAGGTTTTTTGTTTTTCAAAGTTAATTACATTGATATTATCTTTTGTGATTTCGGCAATTTCTCCATCTTTGAGGTAAATAATATCTTTTGTCTTTCCAACTAAAGCCGAAGGATCCGAAGCCAAAAAATTATCACCTTTTCCAATTCCTATAACTAAAGGACTGGAAAATTTAACGGCATACAAAGTATTAGGATTTTTTGAATCAATTATCGCAAAAGCATATGCTCCTTTTATCATTTTAAGCGCATCAAGTAAGGCAATATTAAAATCGTGATTACTTTTCAAAAAATCCTCAATGAGATGCGGAACAATTTCCGTATCAGTGTCGGAAATAAAAATATGTTTTCGGTTTTTTAAATATTCTTTTAATTCTCTGTAGTTCTCTATAATTCCGTTATGAACAACAAATATACGATTTTGACAATCGCTGTGCGGGTGTGCGTTTGTTTCGCTTGGCATGCCGTGTGTTGCCCAGCGAGTATGACCGATACCTAGGTGACTAACTAGATCAATATCATTTTTTAGGGCTTTTTCTAAAATTTTAACTTGACCAACGCTCTTTTTTACCTGAATTTTGCCGTTTGAAAATATGGCAACTCCTGCGGAATCATAACCGCGGTATTCAAGCGCTTTAAGCCCATCGATTAAAATTGGTAAAGATTTTTCTTTTCCGATATATCCAATAATTCCACACATATTATAAATGTTAATAATTTTCTAATTTATTCAATACTGAATTATATCCATTCGTCTTTTGGATAAAAAACAAAAGATTAGATAAGCGAGAGATTTTAATTGATAAATACATATAACCATTATAACAGATTTAAAAAATTATGAATTTTAAAGAGGGTTTCTTATCCATCACGTTTTCGTTTTTTTGCATACACGATTTTCTCGATTTTCGGATAAGTTTCGTTTCAATCATCAATTCAAATTAATTCGCAAATTCTTTTAAGAGATTAAGGTATCTTTGTTGTCGTTCTTTTGTAACCCAATTCTCAGAAAGCTTACTTATACTGCCTTTATTTAAAACAGCATTACATGGAGCACAGTAGAATGCATCCGGTGTTGCAATAAAAATCCATGGAGATTCCCATCTTTTCACTAATTTTTCGGCATTCTTTTTTACTTCCTCATTATTAAAATTCTTCTGATATTTAACCTCAACAAGATAAATTTTGGTCTTATCTTCAGAAATAAGCGCAAAATCAGGAGCTTCTGATATGTTGTCAATTACTTTTGGAACCTCTGAAATATGACGATATTGCGCTAAGGTAGGTGTTGTGTGTTCGTAACCAAAAGGAATAACTGTATAGCGATTTTCTTCACGAATCATTTGTTCGAAAATAACTTCAGTTATTTTTCCTTTTATTAAATTTCTAGAGAAATCTATATTCATAATTATTCTTTATTTTTATCTTTCAAATAATTTTCCAACAAACTCCAGTTACTTTGCCATTTTTTATCTAAGTCGTCTGGGAAAAATCTACGCTCCCAATTTGATGTTCCGTGAGCCGAGTGTTTTTTGCAAGCAACGCCAACTTCTTTTTTCTTTGCAATCCAATATCTCGGACTCTCATTTTTTTTAACGAACCAAGCCAAACAAAAATCACAAATTGATTATTATTCGCCACTATCCACTCCTCATCTTTTTCTTTTAAAATAAAGGTATTTGATCTGTCAGGGTGACAAGATTTTACTTGGATATAGCCAAACTTTTTTCCGTCTTTTTTACTAAATAAAACATCATCATCCGAAAAATTCTCTGGAAGTAGAGCGTTTATAATGCCTCGCTTAGACAATTCTGTAGCAACATATAGTTCGCCAGCATGCCCTCCTAATTTTTTAATCCATTGCGGTGTTGGCATATTTTTTCTTACATTGCTTATGCGTAAAGCATAATATGGACAGGGGTTATCTGCAATAGAGCTTGTAAAATTGCTGTAAGGATAAAGTCTGCGAAAAATCGATGAATAAAAAGAGAATCGGAATTTTGTATGTTCAAAATCCAATAATGGCTGTGTCTCCTGAACAAAATCCGAACTTTTTTCCAACAAAATCCCGATGTGGAATGAATCGTTCCGCCACTGCCTCGCTTCACTCGGCAACAATGCGGACTCGGTTTTGCCAAAACTATTTTTTTGGGGAAAGGATTTGACAAAACTTCGGCTCATTTGTTTTTGAATTCGGAAGTCGCAAATGGAAAAGGAGGGGTTTGGGGAGGAATTTTCCATTTGCTCCTCTTTTTGTTTTGGCGAAATTTGGGGCGGACAAAAAACAGAAATTCAATATTGTGCCTCTTACATTCTACTATTTTTCGTCCCTGATCTAAAGGGGTCCATCCTCGGCATTCACCTCGGACATTTCCGCTAGGGCTACTCGCGCCTAGATGTCTAGGTTTCCTGCTTATCCTCGCCATTCCCGCTCTGCGGAGCGGTGGCGAGGGCAGGAGACTGTTTGGGGAAAGGAAGGAATCCTTCCCCCAGCTTCGCCTCGTCTCGACAGGGCTCGACCAACCGGCTCAGCCAACTCCCTTTCTCGTTTTCATATCCGCGTTGTGTGTGGTGTCGCTTTCGTTATTGGATTTCGTATTGCAAGATTACGGCGGCGCTCATCCTTTAGTCATGGACGCCCTAGCGGAAATGTCCGAGGCTCAAATGCAAATGCGCTTGACCCACCCTCCCGTTCGCGCGCAAATTAAATTTTGTGGTAGATAAAAAGCAAAACACAAAATTTAGCTCCCTTTAGGTTTGCTTTGGCCAGTAATAAAGTCTAAAAACTTATACATTTTGCGATAACGAATTTTTGAATAAATTATTTTCCACCACGGCATTTTCTCTGGCTTAGGTTCATTTATAATTTTACAGTTAAGATCGGGATACTGCGAATCTATAAGCTCTAAGATGAGATTTGTTATTTTCACTACGTCCTCCAAAACACCGGGTAATGGATATACAGAAACTGAAGGAATAAGATGTAATCTGTGTAATGGGTTTGCACACATAGCAAAATTAGCTTCCCGGATTGCACCCCAATTTCCGTGAGAAAAAGAAGATGTCCAATCGTAATATGCATCATAAATATCCTTACATCCAGCCTCGTCGCTCATTTTCCGTAAATCTAAATCTGTCCAGTGTCCAAGGTCTATATCCGAAAATTCTTCCCATCTATCCTCATTTGTTATTTCCTTCAAAAATGCTTCGTCAATGAAAGAAGGTTTATTTTTTAAATCTCTATTCTTAAGATAACTTAATTTCATTTTTCCAATTCCATAATTTCGAAAATCATTCCAGGCTTGTCCTTCATTTTTCTTAATGAGATATGAAAGCGTAATATACGCCTCAACATATGACCTAAGGGCAAGTCTGCCTATCATTCCTCTCGATAGATTTGTAGCAACTAATTCATCTAGTAGTCTTAAAACATAAAAGCCGAAACCGAAAATTGCGTCATGCTTTGCTTCAATAGCTGAAGATTCATCAGTTTTTAAAAAATGGAGCAAAAGGAGATGCCGAACTCTGTGAATTTGGTCGTGGCTAATTCTAATAGCATCCTTTTTCTGTTCTTTTCTTGGTAAAGGTGCACAGAGCGTTGATTGTAGACACGCTTTCCAGAATTTCTCCGGCCAAACATTTTGTTCTCCCTCATTTCGTATCTGCATTCCAATTTCAGAAGCACGCATGAAAGGGCGAACATGCCTTAAATCTCCGTAGTTTGGATATTCGAAAACACCTCGTAAAGTTTCATCAATTTCATCGATGGAACTTGAAAATTTTATTTTTCCTCCATGAATTTCGCATAAAAATTTAATCCATCTACAATCTGTCGCTTCTTCTGATTGATGCCATAAAGTCGCACTCACACCTTTAGCGAGAAAATCTGCGATTTCTCCTTCGTCTTCCGGTTCCCCTAAAATTTCTTTCCATTCACTATAGCCAGGAATTGCTGGAAATATTACGAGCGAACGGAGAATTTTTTGTGCTTCAGAGTGCGATTCCTTTAGTAGATTAATCAGGTGGAGCCTATCTTCTCTTGACCATTTGGCTATTCCAGAATGAGTAACATCCAATAATTCAGGTTTCTTACTCACCATATCAGCAACTTTCCGAAAAACATCGAGAGCTTCTTCTCGCTTTAAATTTCCAATTAATAAAACTGCCCAAAGCATTTCCGGCATTCTGTCATCCTTCCAAGAGGAAGGACTCATTGGGATTTGTCGAAATGGAGGAGAAAGGGTTTTGCCATCTCGTTTATGTTTCGATATATCTGACGAGCGATTTTCTTCTGTATTAGAATTTTCTTGCATATTTTAAATTAAAAACTGTGGATAACCTCGCTTTGTCTTTCGGCTTCCGTTCGGTTATAATGAAAGTGTAGCGCAAATAGATTTTCAAAGCAATATGTCAAACCTCACAAAAAAGCAAAAACAAGTCTTTGATTTTATAAACACCTATATTTCCGAAAATGGTATATCTCCAACCATTGAAGAAATACGAAAAAAGTTAAAACTCAAAGCAGTTTCCACTATTCACGAACATATCAATTCCCTAAAATCCAAGGGGTATCTTTCTAAGTCCGAAAATTCTGCTAGAAGTCTTTCGTTGAGAAAAGAAATAAAATCTATCGTAGAAATTCCAATTTTAGGTAGAATTGCCGCGGGATATCCGATAGAAGCAATAGAAAATGTAGAAGATACAATATCCATAGTTAATCCAAGCATTAAAACATCCGAAGGATACTATGCCTTGCGTGTTGTCGGAGAAAGTATGATTGATGAGGGAATTTTTGACGGAGATATTGTTGTGATAAAAAAGCAATCTGTTGCAGAAAATGGGCAAACTGTTGTGGCGATAATTGACGATAACGAAGCAACACTAAAAAAACTTTACCGAGAAAAAAATAGAATAAGACTTGAGGCAAGAAATCCAAATATGCCGTCATTGTTTAGAACGGATGTAGAGGTAAGAGGCGTGGTCGTTCAAGTGATAAGCAACATCACTGACAAACCTGAAAAAGACTTTTCAAAAAAAATAAAGCACGGATTCAAAACCGTAGACCTTTTTGCTGGTGTTGGTGGAATTCGTTTGGGATTTGAAAATGCTGGATTCAAAACAGTTTTTGCAAATGATTTTGAGCCTCAATGCAAAAGCACTTATGATCTAAACTTCAGAGATTCAAAGTTGGTGGTTGAAGATATTAGAAAAATTGGAATTGATGACTTGCCAAAATTTGATTTTCTTTTGGGAGGTTTTCCCTGTCAGGCTTTTTCTATCGCAGGATATAGACAAGGTTTTGATGATGAAAAAGGTAGAGGGAATTTATTTTTTGATATTGCTAGAATTCTTGACGCGCGAAAGCCAGAGGGCTTTCTGCTCGAAAATGTAAAAAATCTAAAAAGCCATGACGGAGGTAAAACTTTTAGAATTATTCAAGAGACACTAGAAAATCTTGGCTATCATTTGAAAACAAAAGTCTTGAATAGTATGGAGTATGGTAATATCCCCCAAAACAGAGAGCGTGTTTATATGGTTGGTTTTAGAAACAAAGACTATTCAGATAAATTTGAATTTCCTAGTCCAGTAAAACTAACTGTAAAAATTACTGATCTATTGGAAAAAGAAGTGCCTGAAAAATACTATTACAATGGAAAGCCATTATTTGAAAAACTAAAGGGTTCTGTAAAAGAAGAAGGGAAAGTATATCAATGGCGTAGACAGTATGTCAGAGAAAATAAAAGTGGCGTTTGCCCAACATTAACCGCAAACATGGGAACTGGTGGACACAATGTACCAATAATCAAAGACAAGAAAGGTATTAGAAAACTAACTCCATTAGAGTGCGCTCGTATCCAAGGTTTTCCTGCTGATTACAAAATACCTAAACTAGCCGATTCTGCTTTATACAAGCAGTTCGGAAACTCTGTAAGTGTTCCGGTTATTGAAGCTGTGTCAAAACAGATGATGAAAGCGATGGAGTAATTATCTTATATATTGTTTTATATTATCAAGCATAATATTCTCCTTGTTTGGGATTTTATCTATAATAGATTTATGCATAAAATATTCACCGTTTTTTGCACCAGATCTATCTAATAATTGGAACTTTATAATATAAGTTTTATTTGCCTCTAATTCTGTGTCGTTTATTTTTGCCTTTTTAATTGTATAAATTGTTATTGAGCTTTTACTGTTCTTCAAAACTTGAATTTTATCTGCGTTTTCAACATATACATCAATTAATGTATGTTTTTTATTGTTATTAAGTTTATTTTCTTTCCAACTATATAAATTATCTATTTTTTTATTTATCCAGTCTGAAAAAGTCATTGTTTGTGGCAGTGTTTTTGGTGTTCGAGTTTCATTTATTTCTTTTATGTAAAAAGGGCTTTCTTCCTCACCGCACAAGTTTGAGTACCGCATAAAATCATCCGCTAGGCAAACTGTAATAAGTTTCAGAGATCCTAAATTCGTGTTATCCCGCTTAATCTTTGTAACTGATGATAGATCTTTGTTTAAATTTTCCTTTATAAAAACGTTATCGTCCATTTTTAATTTATTATAAATATCTTCTCCAGTAACTGTTTGTTCAAAAAAGGGCAACAAATAATCACTATCAAGATTTGTTTCTGCCATCACAAGATATTTCTTATCGTAACTTTGATTTCTCAAGCTAACCATGTACTGCCCCTTTTTGAATGATTTAACCTCAATTTGCGGAGCATTGTTAAGAGCACGCCATTTATTCACATACTCAACAAATGGTATCGCCTTTGTTCCAATTTTTACACCCAAAACATCTGGGGCGATTCCAGATTTTTTAGGGTCATATTCATAATAATCAGAAATAACTTCCAGATTATCTGCTATTTTAGGTAGAAAATATTTATTAAAAATCACACTTTCAGGAATGATGTTAATCCAACGATCAAACACTCCTCCAATATAATCACTTTTTCCACTAAGACCCCCATACATCCTGCCTCGCTGAGCCATTGAGCATACAAAATAGATGTATGGAGCAACATCTTGTTTGGTAATTAAAATCTCATGGTTATAATTCATATTATTTAACGAAATAGTCCAAAGGCTTTTTGTAAAGTTTTGTGAACTTTTTCAACTGCAAAACATCAAATCGTCTTTGACCCGATTCTATTTTTGAAAGGAAAGACTGCGTCTTTCTAAGTTTCTTAGAAGCCTCAACTTGCCCAAGCCCAGACTCAAGACGCGTCTTTTTCAAGCGTTCAACGATTGCATTATAGTCTTTTGTATAAATTGCTCTAGGCATTATTTAGTAAGTATAGTATTCCATTGTGTATTATTCCAAACTGCCATAAAATGTATTTATGGAAGCGACGAAGCAAAACCAAAAATTTCCTTTCTATTTTTTGTCGGCTCCTCACATCCCCCGCCGAAAAAAAGAAGAAAGGTAAGGAAAATTTTGGTTTTTGCTCCCGCGACCGCAGGGAGTGAATGAGGCGCGCAGATTAGTCCTCGCTCGGATTAGTTTGGAAAAAAGTTCGGATTTTGTTTCTTGGCTGGGGGACCTGGATTCGAACCAAGATTCACGGCTTCAAAGGCCGCTGTCCTACCATTAGACGATCCCCCAAATGTTATACAAAAGACTTTTATATTTTAGATAAATAAACTTGATGAAGCAAGCTTGAATAAACCTAAAACAAAACTATATTGTTTTCAAACTATAGATTTCCGAAAAGCTTTGGATTCCCGCTTTTGCAAAATTCCGTTTTACGGAAAAGTTTAAAAACTCTGGATTCCCGCTTTCGCGGGAATGACAAGGAAGATGCGGAAACACATCCCTTCTGTCATCCTCGTGAAGCCCCCTTTTTGTCATCCCCGTCTACGAACGGGGATCCAGAGTCTATAGGAAGCCATAGATTCCCGCTTTCGCGGGAATGACGGAAAAGAGCGCGGGAATGACGCCTCCTTTCTGTCATTCTCGTGATACATCCTTTTTGTCATCCTCGTGATATCTTTTTTCGTCATCCCCGCCAACGAGCGGGGATCCAGAGCCTCCTCTCTGTCATCCCCGCCAACGAGCGGGGATCCAGGTTTTTAAACTTTTAAAATTTGTATTCGTTTTGCATTCTTTAAACTTTTAAACTTCTCGCAGAGAAAGCTTAATCTTTCAAACTTTCCATTATCGCTACTTCCAACGGAATAATAGCGAAAGGGGAGTATTTAATTTCTCCATACGCGGCAATTAAGGATTTTAATATGATTATTATTTTTTCTTTATCGCAGTCTTTGGCGTGATTTATGATTTTGTTTGCTGTTTCTGAAGTTACTTCATCTTTGAATAAGTCTGCCATTTTATCATCATACGAAACGACAAGAACTCTTCTTAAATAATGAATAAGGTCTTTTGTAAGTTGCGAGAGATTGTATCCTTCTTCGTTAATATGTGCGAGCGCTTCTAGTGAACCAGGCAAATCTTTGCTGATTATTTTGTCAGCAAGAAACTCGGCTTTAGCGGCGCCGGCTTTTCCTAATATCCGTTCCGCATCTGCAAGAGTAACTTCGCTGTCTTCCATCGCGATCACTTGTTCAAAAAGAGATTCCGCATCTCTAAAACTGCCTTCCGCCGCCGAGGCTATAACCTCTATCGCTTCATCGCTTATTTTAATTCCCTCTGTTTTAGCTATCATTGCGAGTTTTTCTGTTATTCTCGCAATAGAGACTCGTTTGAAAGAAAATCTTTGAGTTCTTGAAACTATTGTTGCTGGAAGTTTATCGTATTCGGTAGTCGCGAGAATAAACATCACATGCGCAGGCGGTTCTTCAAGTATTTTTAGTAAAGCGTTAAATGCTTCTTTGGTGAGTTGGTGTGCTTCATCAATGATAAAAACTTTACGAGCGGAATAACTAGGAGTAAATTTCGCGCCTTCTTTTAATTCTCTTATTTCATCTATGCCTCTATTTGAAGCGGCGTCTATTTCTATCACATCAAATGACCTTCCTGCGTCTATTTCTACGCAGCGCGCGCATTCATTGCACGGTTCTCCTATTTGTTGAAAGTCTAAATCAGCGTTTCTTTTTTCGCAGTTTGCGAGTTTTGCAAGTATTCTTGCTATGCTGGTTTTTCCAGAACCTCTGGGACCGTAAAAAAGATAGGCATGAGATAACTTGCCTGCTTTGGCGGCGTTTTGAATCACGCTAGAGACAGAATCTTGTCCCACTATCTCCGATATTTTACGCGGACGGTACCGCCTATATATTGAGAAGACCATTTTAATTTCTTTATTATATCACAAAAAGTGCGTAAAATGAAAAAAAGCAAAATCTTAATCGCTCCCATTCGCTACAGTTTTTCAAAAAAACTAAAAAAATATTGAAATAATGGCTATTATAAAAAACATATTGGGCGTTAAAGTGTCGCTTATTATTGTTATTCTTTGCCTTATTTTGCTCGCCGCCGGAGGCGCTACTGCTTACTATTTTTTAAGAGATACTCCTAAGCCCTTGCCTTTTCTCGGCGACACATCACTTCCTCCGACAGAGTTTCAATTCGGACCAGCGCCTGCTTTTGGTGATTTTGATTTTTTTACTAAAGCCAGAGACGTTCTTATTAAAAACGAATCTGATTTTATTGAGGCGAATCTCTTCGAAATGATAATTCGCGTTTATTCAAGAGGAATTTTGGCGTATGAGGCGCCTATTCTCGCAAAAGGAAGAGAGGGGTCTTGGTGGGAAACTCCGGCTGGCATATATCAAGTAGATGCAAAAATTAGAAATCATTTTTCTCGTCTTGCGAATGTGCATTTGCCATGGAGTCTTCCTTTTCATGGTAATTTTTTCATTCACGGCTGGCCGCATTATCCAGGCGGGACACCAGTTGCAACCGAATTTTCTGGAGGATGTATTAGACTTTCTAATGAATCTGCAAGGAGAGTATATGATTTAGCTCGCGTAGGAATGCCAATTATTGTTTTTGAAGAAAGTTTTATTAAAGACGATTTTATTTATCATCCTAATCTGCCGGAACTTTCCGCAAACGCTTATTTAGTCGCTGACCTGCGTAATAATTATATTTTACTTGAATATAATCGTGATAAGCTCTTACCCGTTGCCTCAATTACTAAATTGATGACTGCTCTTGTTACGGTTGGACATATTAGGCTTGAAAATAATATCTCTATTTCGCAAGAATCTTTAGTGCAAACATCGCATCCTCGTTTAAGAGTGGGCTCTCGTGTTTCCGCCTATAATCTGCTTTTCCCGCTTCTTTTAGAATCATCTAACGAAGCAGCTGAAGTTCTCGCGCGTCATTTGGGACGCAACCGATTTATTTCGTTAATGAACCGGAAGGCACGCGCGATTGGCATGAGCGAGTCACAATTTGTCGACCCTTCCGGGATTAGCGGAGAGAATAAATCAAACGCCTCGGAATTATTTAATTTAGCCAGGTATCTTTACAATAATCGGAGCTTTATTTTGAGACTGTCCGCCGGGAAAATTACGGACTCTGTCTATGGAGAACCCATTTTTCCAAATCTAAGAAATTTCAATCTTTTCGAAGGCAATCCTTCGTTTGTTGGTGGCAAAACCGGTAAAACAAATATTGCCAAAGAAACTTTTCTTGGGGTTTTTAGACTTGAGCTTGCCGGAGAAGAGCGGCCAGTAGCTATTATTATTTTGGGCTCAGACGATAATCGCGTTGATGCGGAAAAAATTTTAGAATGGCTTACAATCCATTAT
>Ga0209105_100562_pt1 | contig 11941 bp, 9 predicted proteins | sample SedPBSmetaG_FD_184158 | JGI IMG/M metagenome (GOLD analysis project Ga0209105, IMG submission 184158) | Freshwater sediment bacterial and archeal communities from Indian Creek, Illinois, USA to study Microbial Dark Matter (Phase II) -... | ecosystem: Environmental > Aquatic > Freshwater > Creek >...
AGCCCAAATGTCGGAATAATCACTTCCAGGATAGGTAGCGGCATACTGTTTATATAGTTCTGGAGGCAGATAATGCTTAAAATACTTGCCATTATCAATTCTGTAATTTCCTGTTCGGTCCGCAATGTTTAATCACCTTTCTTTTCCTATATGCTCTGCCAAACGGTTGATTTGCCGGAAGTAAAGAACAATAAAGGGATGAGGTTACTAAGTGATGGAACAAGAGAACATATCAGACGGAGAAACAAGCGTAATGTTTCCGGCCTTTTTAGCCGTGTTAATTAAAGCGTCAGTAAAACCGGATTTTGAAAAAAGCATATAATGCTTTCCGGTAAATTGCGCATGTAATTCTGATTTTCGGATCAGATCATATAATACATCCTCACCTACCGATGCGTTTTTCCATTTGCACTCTCCGAAATAAGCTTCTGCGCCTGAATATGCGATAAAATCAATTTCTTCCTCACGACGCTCTTTTTTATTGTTTCCCCACCATCTGCCGATTTTCTGAAAAGGCACGCGCAGAGCATTTTTTGATAACATATGCCACATATATTGCTTGGCGCATTCCTCAAAAGCGTGTCCTGTATGGACATTCAGGCGATCGCCAAAAACTTCATCACAAACAGTTTTGCCAAAGCCCGCGGTAATCCTGCTGATATCCGGAAAGACAAACCGGTACCAAAATTTAAACATCTGATCGTCTAAGACATAAATGGTTTTCCTGGAATTTTGCATCGTAACGGGACATTCTTTTCGTACAAGTCCAAGGCTGATAAGCGTATTAAGCATGTTGCTGCATTGGCTGGTTTCGATGCCTGTTTTGGTGGCGATTTCATTCAAACGGCTGCTTCCGGTCGCAATCGCTGTGATGATTCCGTTGTAAGTCTGCGGCATTTTGAGTTCCTGTTTCAGTAGATTGGAGGGCTCCTCGAACAAACGGCCTGATGGGTCAAAAAATAATTCCTGTACATTTTCCTGAACGGAAAGATTGTTATCAATTCTGGAAACGTATTCGGGAATTCCGCCGGTTATCCCATATATAATGATTTTATCCTCATTACTAAAGTTTTGCAGCATACCGGCGCATTCAAAGCAGTTAAAAGGCAGAATTTTGTATTGCGATGTTCGGCGGCCATAAAGAGGGCTTTTATATCCTAAAACCTGATTCTCCATAAAAGACATGGATGAACCGCACAAAATCAAGAATAACTTACTGTCGCTTTGGTATTTATCTATTGCCGCCTGCAGGATAGAAGAAACCGCTTTATCGCTTTCCGCAAGATAAGGGTATTCGTCAATTACAAAGATAATACGTTTATGCTTTGCGTGCTCAAATATATAATCCACAGCCTCACGGAAGGATGGAAACGGGTTTTGGGGCGCATCCGGCGCAATTGAGGTTAAAATTTGTTTCGACAAAATTTCTAAGTTTTCTTTTGCGGTAGATTGCACCGCTACAAAATAGACAACTTTTTTATTTTTGCAAAACTCGTTGATCAGTGTAGTTTTTCCTACGCGTCGTCTTCCGTAAAACACGGCAAACTGGAATTTATCTCGGATATAATGCTTGCTTAGACTGTCAAGCTCTGATTTTCTGCCGACAAACATTTGGCAATCCTCCAATTACTAATTGTACAGTTAGCATAGTGTGAAATCTCGAACTTGTCAAGCAAAATTAATACTATTCTAAGGCAAAATCATGAATCCATTTTCTGCTATAAGCCACAAAGGCGTCTCCTTGTCACGCTATCCCGTATAACACCATAGCTCAAAGATGGGAGCACTAAGCTTATGAGTGCCGACAAAAATATGTGTTTCCATTGCTAAAAAAGTCCCTCTTTCATCAACATAGGTTTTAAGAAGCTCGTAAGTTTGTTCGATATGACTATCCTTGCTTTGCCTGCAGATATCTGATTCCCGTGATGTTGCCCCTTGCATTCTAGCAATGCGTAGGGCGTTCTCCAAGTTTTAGGAGTTTCCCGGAAAAGCTCTGAAGTTCGCTGCCGATGGCTATACTGCCTACAAACTTGCCCAACAGCAATTTATGTTGCAGAGTTCAGCATGGGCGAGGCCGTGATGCTTTTATGCATGCCGGTAGAGGCTCGTTGTCAAGAGGATCGTGGAACAAATGAGGGTATTTGATTTATTATTCACTTTTCAAGGTGCGTTTTTCATTGATTGTGTTATGTCCTGTTTTTCATACCTTACTTTACACTATCTCTCCAGCTCAGAACGAAAGCGACCGGCAATTGCCATAGCGTGTTCTGTTTGATTGGATATCGAAGGAATATCAAACGTCTTGCGAAGCTGACTGGCAACGACTGATCCGTTAAGTTCACAAATTCAATGGAAATGTTTCCGTCCGGCAGATCTGTCCCATCGATAGAACTGTCCCCAATATTTTGTGTGCCTTTTGTGACGATATTTATTATGTTTTAAAAAAAATCAGCAAAAATATTTTTTTATTTGTTCTTAACTTCATCAAAATTTCACAAACACCATTTATAATGAAAATTAAAATCTAACAAGTCCATATCGGCTCAGGCTAGGAGGGTTAACGTGAAAACTTCTGTACACTCCGAAAAGCATCCGGAAAAAAGGAAAAAGTATCCTCAGATCAAAAACATAATAGATCTTTACGACCATAACGCATCTTCATTGATTCAGATTCTTCATGCCGCACAGGAGGTTAACGGGTATCTATCGGTTGATTTGCAGCAATTTATCGCAGATGAATTGAAACTTCCGTTTTCTCAGGTTTCGGGAGTTGTGTCCTTCTACTCGTTTTTTTCGACCACACCGCGCGGGGAACACACAATCCGCGTGTGTCTTGGAACTGCATGCTATGTGCGCGGAGGTAAAAGAATCGTTGAGCATCTTATGAAAACTTTAAGGGTAGGACTTGGCGAGACCACATCCGACGGGAAATTCACGTTTGAGGTAGCTCGCTGTATCGGATCATGCGGGCTTGCGCCCGCAGTCATGATCGATGATGTTGTGTACAAACAGATGACTCCTATTAAATTAAACGAATTGCTTGCCAGGTTTTAAAGAAGGGGGGAGAGGGCATGGGCTCAATTATCAAAAATTTGGAAGATTTAAAAGCCATATACTTGGAATACAGTGAAAAGAATAAAAAATTCAAGCATGAAGTGTTAGTGTGCGCCGGGGCGGGCTGCGTATCCTCCGATTGCAAAAAGGTGCTCGATGCTGTTGTGGCTGAGGCAAAGACACTTTCCCTCAATGGAATGATTCGCATTTTTGAGACGGGATGTATGGGAACTTGTGCGGTAGGCCCCATTATGCTCATCTTACCTGAGGGTATATATTATACCAGTCTTACCCCGAAAACAGCGCAAAAAGTACTAAAAGCGCACATAGTGGATAACGTCATTTTAAAGGAGCACACATTCTATGACAACGCATTGAAAAAATATGTGCCCAAAATTGATGATATAAACTTTTTTAAGGAACAGGTGCGCATCGCCCTTCGAAACTGCGGGCGTCTTGAATATAATTCAATCGAAGCTTATATTGCTGTGCAAGGTTATTTCGCCTGTGAAAAAGCGCTTACTTCAATGAGCAGCCGTGAAGTTATCGAGGAAATTATCATATCTGGTTTACGCGGCCGAGGAGGCGGAGGTTTCCCTACTGGAATCAAATGGTTAGCGGCACAAAGTACAGATGCAGAACAAAAATTTATAGTCTGTAACGCGGATGAGGGAGATCCAGGGGCATTCATGGATCGAAGCATCATAGAAGGGGATCCGCATACATTGATTGAGGGAATGATCATCGCAGGATATGCAATCAGAGCGAATTTAGGATATGTGTATATCCGTGCCGAATATCCTTTAGCCATTGAGCGCCTGGAGAAGGCGATAAAACAAGCTCGTGAGCGTGCCCTTCTAGGGCGAAATATTCTCGGATCCGATTTTGATTTTGATTTGGAGATAAGAATAGGTGCGGGTGCATTTGTTTGCGGGGAAGAAACCGCTCTTTTAGCTTCGATAGAAGGCAAAAGGGGAGAGCCGACCCAAAAGCCGCCCTATCCGGCCGAGAAAGGTCTTTTCGGAAAACCTACGCTTATTAATAATGTTGAGACACTCGTAAACATACCTGCGATAATCGAAAAGGGCGGACAATGGTACTCACAGTTTGGGACAGAAAAAGCGCGAGGTACAAAAGTGTATGCGTTGGCAGGGGATATAGTGAACACAGGCATTATAGAAGTACCTATCGGATTGCCTTTAGGCGAAATTATTTTCAAGATAGGCGGAGGAATGCGGAACAAGAAGCGATTTAAAGCAGCCCAGATAGGAGGGCCTTCAGGCGGATGCCTTAAGCAGGACAATTTAAACAGCACAACTGATTATGAATCGCTTGCACAACTTGGCGCAATAATGGGATCCGGCGGGCTTATCGCCATGAACGAGGATACCTGCATGGTTGATACCGCCAGATATTTCTTAGATTTCATCCGGGATGAAAGCTGCGGTAAGTGCGTTTCCTGTCGCGTGGGGACAAAAAGGATGCTTGAGATCTTAGAGCGTTTAACCGTAGGGGAAGGCCAAAAAGGTGATATTGATCTTCTTTTGGAGTTGGGTGGCGTCATAAAGGACACCGCCATGTGCGGGCTTGGTCAAACAGCTCCTAATCCGGTTTTTAGCACCATCAAATATTTCCGCGAGGAATATGAAGAGCATATTCATAAAAAACATTGCCGTGCGGGGGTTTGTGCGGATCTCTTCATTTCGCCTTGTGAAAACTCCTGTCCTGCCAATGTAAACATTCCGGGATATTTAAGCCTTATTGCCGCGGGAAGATTTATTGATGCGTATAATCTTGTGCGCCAGGAGAATCCTTTACCCGCAATTTGCGGAAGGATCTGTACTCATCCTTGCGAGCTTAAGTGTCGGCGCGAAACCGTTGACGAAGCGGTTGCCATATGCGATCTCAAACGCTTTATATCGGATTATGCCATGAAAAATGAAAAAGAGTATGCGCATACAATTGTTTTCGCAAAAAACGGGCAAAGAGTGGCTATAATAGGCGCCGGTGCATCAGGGCTTACATGCGGCTATTACCTTGCAAGGACAGGTTATGAAGTGGATATTTACGAACGGGAAGCGGTAGCGGGCGGGGTGCTTGCTTTTGGGATACCGGAATACAGGCTGCCCACCGCGATTTTAAAACGTGAAATTGATCTTATAAAAAGGGTTGGTGTCAATATAATCACAAACACCGAAGTCGGCAAAAACATAGAATTTAAGGAATTGCGCACAACATACAACGCCGTATATGTCGCAACGGGAACGCTTCTTCCTCAGAAAATAGATGTCCCGGGTGAGAATTTAAAGGGAGTTTTGCCGGGAATCAGCTTTTTAAAAGATGTAAAGCTTTTTAAGAGCGTTAAGCTTAATGATCATAAAGTGGCTGTCATTGGAGGAGGCAATACGGCAATCGACTCGGCTCGTACGGCGCTGCGTTTAGGTGCGAAAAAGGTAACGATACTTTACCGCAGAACCCGTGAGATGATGCCTGCATATGATTTTGAGATAGAAGAGGCGCTTCATGAAGGGATAGAATTGATCGAGCTTGTTTCCCCTGTGCGGTTTATATCCAATAGACGCGGGCGTGTCGCTTTTATAGAATGTGTTCGCAGGCAAATAAGCAATTTTGACAATACAGGGCGAAGAAACACAAAAGCAATTGAAAATTCAAATTTTTTAATTGAGGTTGATACGGTTATCACAGCAGCAGGACAATACGGGGATTTGCCGTTTGTTTCAAAAGAGGAAATCGGAGTCACGCCGTTGGGTACTTTTGTTGTGGATGAAGATACCCAAATGACTAAGCTGGCAGGCGTTTTTGCCGGCGGCGACGTTGTAAGGGGGCCGGATGAGATTATTCGTGCCATAGCGGACGGGAAAAATGCGGCGCAATCAATAGATCTGTATTTAAACGGCAACGGAATCTTAAACAAAGGAGAAAAAATAGAGATTCCACAAATTTTTGACGGGGACGATATTATGTATCACAACAGATTTCCAATGGAGCTTTTAGCTGTTGAAGACAGAATCAATTCCTTTGATGAAGTGGTGACGGGATACCATAAGCTGAACGCAATGGCGGAAGCGATGCGATGTCTTCATTGTGACAGGAGGTAAACGACATGCTAAGTGTAATTATAAACGGGAAAACGATAACCGCACCCCTTGGCAGCACTATAATGGAGGCTGCAGCATTAAACAATATCAATATTCCAAGGCTTTGCCACGTAAACGGCATTCATGCCGTGGGTTCATGCAGGATCTGCGTAGTTGAGGTGGAAGGAGCGAAGAATTTGCAGGCTTCATGCATCACAAAAGCGGTTTCGGGCATGAAAATCAAGACTAACAGCGAAAGGGTCAAGAAAGCACGAAAATTGCTGTATGAACTGCTTTTATCCGATCATAACCGAGATTGCTTAAGCTGCAAGCGCAATACTTCATGCGAGCTTCAGGCTCTGGGTAAAATATTGGGCGTTGAAGAAACGCGTTTTGAAGGGGAGCAATCGGACTTTTTCCCGGATGCTTCGGTTTCCGTGACAAGGGATATGTCAAAGTGCATATTATGTCGCCGTTGCATAACGATTTGCAACGAATTGCAGGGAACGGGAGTGCTTAACGTTCAAAACAGAGGTTTTGAAACAGTAATAAGCCCCGGTATGGACAAAAACATAGGCTCGGTCAACTGTGCTTTCTGCGGCCAATGTACGGTTGTGTGCCCTGTAGGCGCTTTAAAGGAAACCTCATCGTCGGATATTGTCTGGTCTGCGATACACGATCCCTCAAAAAGGGTGGTAGTTCAGGTTGCACCCGCAATAAGAGTGGCAATAGGCGAGGAATTTGGCCTGCCTGCCGGTACGCGGTGCACCGGCAAGCTTGCGAGTGCCCTGTTTTACATGGGTTTTGACGATATTTTTGATACAAACTGGGCGGCTGATCTGACTATACTAGAGGAAGGCACGGAGTTTTTAAGCCGCATTAAAAGTGTTCTGACTGGAAATGGCGGCGTCTTGCCCATGATCACAAGCTGCAGCCCCGGTTGGATAAAATATGCGGAGCATGCGTTTCCGGATAGGCTTTCGCACCTTTCAACATGCAAATCACCCCATATGATGCTCGGAGCTGTCGTAAAATCCTATTATGCTGATAAATTAAAGCTAAAGCCAAAGGATCTGTTTGTGGTATCGGTTATGCCATGCACCGCCAAGAAATTTGAAATCGCAAGGCCAAATATGAAAGTTGACGGAATAGCCAATGTTGATGCGGTAATTACTACTCGGGAGCTTGCCGATATGATAAAGGAATCAGGCATTGATTTTTTAAATCTGCCGGATCGTGAATTTGATGCTCCATTAGGAATCTCAACGGGAGCTGCGGACATATTCGGCCTTACAGGCGGAGTTATGGAAGCGGCGTTAAGAACAGTTTATGAAATTGTTACGGGTCGGGAACTCCCGTTTGAAAATCTGCACGTTGCGCCAATCGTAGGGCTTGAAAGCATCAAAGAGGCGGTGATTGCGATAAATGATCCTATACCCGAGTATTCCTTTTTGGATGGCATTGAAGTTAAAATAGCTGTCACAAGCGGACTTAAGGGTGCAAGCATACTCATGGAACAAATTATTGCGGGAAAATCTCCGTATCATTTTATCGAAATCATGGGTTGTCCCGGCGGATGCATTACAGGTGGAGGTCAACCGCGAAGCTTTGATCCGGATGTCCGTATAAAACGAATGAGAAACTTATATGATGAGGATGAGAGCAAAGCAATCCGCAAATCACACGAAAACCCTTACATCATATCTTTCTACAAGGAATATCTAGGAGTGCCAAACGGGCAATTGTCGCATAAACTGCTGCATACGCACTATGTGAAAAGAGGCAACAACAACGAGTATTCCAATGAAAACTATGCGCTTGAAATTCTGAAGCAGCCAAAGAAACAACCTGCATTCGGAGGTAAAAAGGTCATTTTTGAAGATGGTAAGAAAAGCGATGTTGTTCACCATAGAGCGGAAGTGGAATCAATCCGAATCCTTGATCTTGAATCTGAAAACAAGAGGCTTAAAAATGAAATGGCAGATATTAAAGAAACGGTTGACATCCTAAAACGGGTCATAGACGATTACGCCCACAGGTGACGGGTGACGACGTGTGACAGGGGGACGGGGTTAGTGACACATTTGTGTCACTAACCCCGTCCCCCTGTCACACTCTCATTCGGTAAACATGTATCCTAAGCCCCGAATGGTTGAAATGTGATTATGCTGAGACTTTAGGGCTTCACGTAAAGTCTTTATGTGTGTATCGACCGTCCTGTCAGTGCCCATATAATCATCACCCCACACTTGAGTCAGAAGCTTTTCCCTCGAAAATGCCTTGTTTGGGTTTTTTGCCAGAAATACCAGCAAATCATATTCCTTCGGGGTTAGAAATATCTGGCTGTCTTCTATGAAAACCTTGTGGGAAAAGGTATCTATATGCAATCCGTCAAAAACGATGTTTCTTTCGGATAATTTGGCTTGTCCTGAAGTTCTGCGTAAGATCACTTTCACTTTAGCAACGAGTTGTTTTCCGGAAAAAGGTTTAATAATGTAATCTTCGGCCCCTAAGGCAAAAGCGTTAAGAATTGAGTTTTCATCAAAATCAGAGGACAAAAATACGAAAGGAATATCAAGCGTCTTGCGGAGCTGACGGGCAACAATTGTTCCGTTAAGTTCCGGCAGTTGAGTTTCCAATATTGCCAAGCTGTAGTCATGCCTTCGAAAATGCTTGATTGCCGAAATTCCGTCGGCAACGGAATGTACTTCAAAGCCTTCGGAAGAAAGCATCATTTTTAATTCGCTTCTAATCATTTCATCACCGTCAGCTATAAGAATCTTCATTCTTTAAGATACACCCCGTTCATCTTCATATCATTTGGTAATTCTAAAATTAAGAATTGGTTCTGCAGTGTAATCAATACTACCCTTTATTTTCTAATCTTTACTAAAGATCTTTATAAACGAGAAACTCTTTTTTACATAACCGTTTTTCTGATAAAAAGCGTGTGCGTCGAGCCGTTTTATTCCGCTGTTTACTCCAATAGCGGCAATACCATTGGATATGGACCATTCTTCAGCCTTTTTTACAAGTTTTGAACCAATTCCCTTGCGTTGTGCTTTTTTTGATACGGCTAGCGCTATAATCTGAGAATAATATCCTTCAATATTATAAGCTAAACCCTTCATAACACCTATAAAACCTATGATTTCCCCAGAGTCATCAGAAGCTATATATGTAATCCAATCGTTACTTTCGCTGAAATATTTCAGGCGATTTATCGTCTCCGTATTATTTAGTTCAGTATACCCTAACTCGTTTTTTATTAATATGCAGATGGATGGAAAATCCTGTTCTTTGGCTTCTGAAATAATCATATGGACTTGAAATCCCCTCTCATAATCCTTAAATATACGCGTGAACCGTCCTCCTCATCCTGTCGGTATGTAAAGTTGAAATAAGTCGCTGTTTTAAATGCCAATGTGTGGAACAAATCACACATCACATCAACTGCAGCCCAAATGTCGGAATAATCACTTCCAGGATAGGTAGCGGCATACTGTTTATATAGTTCTGGAGGCAGATAATGCTTGAAATACTTGCCATTTTTGCCTGTTGAAAGATTGAATCCATGTTGTACACCAATATAATAATTAACCATATCGTGCAATTCAGATCTAACCACGTCGTTTAGCATGTGCATGACATATGGAAGCTCATCGCGTATGATGCCTTTTGCTACGTTATTGAGACACCACCAGAAGTTATTGCAACAGGAGTAAAAAAAGAGTGGTGAGGGTGGCTTGATATTCCAGTGCTTATCGCTGGGAGCAGATAGGGTTGGTAAATAACCGTTACCATTGTCTTTATCAAGTAGAACAACAGCAGGCTCACCGTTATCTATGTATCTTTTAAACACAAAACTTAAGTCGATGCGATTACCATCCGGATAGATCATCATATAATTAAAACTGCCGTCTCCGCTTGGATAACGCATAGCTTCGGGCATCTGCAGAATCAGAGGTTTGCCGAAGCAGGCTTCGACCCAAGCGGGATTGTTGTAAAAGGGTGTAATGTCCGAGACAAAAAAAGTGATATCATAATCCTGGAAGCTATCTTTCGGTACGGCAGGGTTTGCACGCGAACCGACCAGCAATACTGCACGAATACGCTCATCAGCCTTAGCTACGCTCAAAATCAATTCTGTAATTTCCTGTTCGGTCCGCAATGGTTAATCACCTTTCTTTTCCTTTATGCTCTGTCAAACGGTTGATTTGCCGGAAGTTAACTCTACCTTAGCAATCGAGTTGTTGATAATCTGCATCTGCGCTCAACTTGTAGGTTAGCCTATCGGAGAGATGCGAATGTACATATTATACTATAATTCTGCGCTACATTCTTTATAATGGCATAAAACGAAATTTGCGAATTTAGCTAGGTACTATTATCTAAACTTGTATTTTTTGCAAATCAGTTTTGCGAAAAACGGATCTATGCCGGAAAAGGAAATAAGATTCTTATTCCTTGAGTCTTGCTGTTTCCTCATCCAGCAAGACACCATACTACAAGGCTTTGCAGATTGCTTTATGAATTTTCAAAAAATAGCCGAGAAGTTGTATCTGAAAGCGTTTTGTAGTAAACTTTGGTACATCATATCGTTTCTGATTTCGTAAAAGGGAAATGACTATGGAGATTAAATACACAAATAGCATATTTGTCGAAGACTACAATATGCTACGTGCTTTAGCCGGTTGGCAGACTATACACATGGAGCAGGCGAGAGTTGGGCTAATTTGTTCAATGACGACGGCAAGGGGGAGAGATAAGACAAAATGAATATAGAAATAACCCTTTCGATTGCCGCTGACACAACGCAGATTATAAAAATGGTACGCTAAACTTAACTTTCCATGTATAGCCATATCTATAAAAAAATAATCAGACCCTAATATTAAATCTTGAGTGGGGGAAGGAAAATATCTATGGAGTTTATAAACTGACACATTGCCACATTCAGGATAATCACCCGCGTTAATCAAAATCTTTTCAACGTTAACTATCCGTCTTTTTTGCAGCATCTCAATTTCAATAATATCATCATGATGCTCATCCGGGATAGACATACACTTAAACAATTGTTTGATTTTAGTGTAATCATCATTTTCAATAAAACTTTCAATGTCCAAATTGTACTCGCCAGTATACCCGCCACCGCAAATATAAATAGTTTGATTATTTGTCTGCTTCCCTATATACTCCATCTCTTTGAAAATTGGGTAAAGAACCGGGTCTTCCGACGATATCAACACATCAGAGTCTCTCCTGTGTATTACATCTACACCAAGCAAAACAGAAAAGACAAAGATACGATTAAAAATATTACCATAATTAACCTGGTTGCTCGGGTAAAGTTTTTGGAAAATTTGAAAAGCATCTTTACTTAAATATTTCGCTACTTTATCATAAACCTCTTTAGTTTCTTTTTTTTGTAATATAGCAAACAGGCACATCTTTGAAATGATGCTTGAACTTTTGTAAACTCGATAAATTAGGATTTGTATCACTATCTTCAAATACAACTAATGGGCATCTTAACTTGTATTTTGTATTCACATACTCCACTTCTTTGAAAAAACCCAACAAGTTATCTTCGGGAATCAGCCTGTGTGTCGGTACGCAATACATATGCTTATACATTTTTTATCCCCCGATTCGATAAGTCTAGTCATTATCTTAATGCACATACCTTTATACTGTATAAAAGGTAAATATGCAGTTAACAACTCTCACGAATTATTACTTTTATGTTTCGGAAACCAATGCTATAGGTTTTTCGGTATTTCCTT
>Ga0209105_100565_pt1 | contig 11921 bp, 14 predicted proteins | sample SedPBSmetaG_FD_184158 | JGI IMG/M metagenome (GOLD analysis project Ga0209105, IMG submission 184158) | Freshwater sediment bacterial and archeal communities from Indian Creek, Illinois, USA to study Microbial Dark Matter (Phase II) -... | ecosystem: Environmental > Aquatic > Freshwater > Creek >...
GGTATTGTGTATTGGGGTTATAACTTTTATATTGTTTTTCCCAATAGCAATGTTTTCGCTAACTAATAGACAGACAACCATGTCAACTTTGTTGATACATGGTTTGCAAATAGTGTCTCTTGAGGGAGGATTAACAGATAGGGCGGAAGAATTAATTGTGTCAAACGCAAATCGTTTGGGATTTAATCGCCGAAGACCCGATGGAACAAACGAGCTTATTATTTCATCAAACAGAGACGCAAGAGGCGGATTAGACGCAAACAGAGTAAGTAAAATTGACGGAGACGCTTTAATCGTTTTAATGATTCAATATCCGGTAGATTTAGAAGCAAGGTTTTTAAATAGTATAGGCAATCTAATAAACTCGGAAGGTTTTATGGAGGAAGCGGGCTATTTTACTGTATCTGGATATGTTCATAGCGAATGGATAAGACCTTAGATAGGGGGAGATCACAATGTTATTGACTAAACTTACAAAAAATAATAAAGGCGGGGCGGTAATATTTTTTGCGCTTATGCTGACTTTGTTGTTTTCCTCAATACTTATTATAGTTCTTGACACTACTCATGTCATGAAAGTGTCGCGAGATTTGGATTTAGCCCTTGATTTAGCAACAAAAGCGGCGTCTGCACAATTAAATTGGGAAGAAGTTTATAATGGAAACTTTATAATAGATGTTAATAACGCCCCCGCTACGTTTAGAGATATTTTTGAAAGAAACTTTTTAAGAAGAGGGCAAACAGGATATGTATTGACCGAGCCATTTCAATGGCAATATGAATTTATTGATCCTACAACTAGAAATGTTTTAACTATATTTATAGAAGTTCAGAATGACCCGCAACCTACAGGATTTATTTTGGGAGATGCGCGTCATAACGCTATTATCCCGCCTACTAACAATCCTGTTGTTGCCGCGTTTGGGGTGGTTCGATACAACAGAGTTGGAATGTGGAATACAGGCCCCGTTTATTTAAGGCGTGTTGCTGTTTCACAGCTAACTGTAAACTAAAATTGAATCGCTAATTTAATTATTATCAGAAAGAATTGCGAATTATGCAGTTCTTTTTTTATTTAGGCTTGCATTCATAAACGAAAAGGGACGAAAAAGTGAACAGGCAAGCAATAAAAAAATGTTGTTTTATGTGTAATTCTTTGTGCAAAAAAGATTAGAAGCTTAATTTTAAAAATAAGGAGGATGTTTATGAAAACGCTGCCTGAACTTAAAAACGCACCCTCGGTTAAAAGATTTGATTCAGTCTTAGCCGAGGATTGGCAAACCGTTCTTCTGAAATCTCTGGATACACTAAACAGGCTAGAAAAGGATGGATATGTATTTACAAGGCATATATCAAGGCCTGTGGCGAAATGCATTGTTGATGGAGCTTTAAATAATAGTATCATCAATGCCGCTATTAATGATATCCGAGAAATTCAAGAAGAAAAAGACCATGGACAATTTGTATTTAACAAGTTGTCTGAAGTTTTGGAAAGTTTTTTTGCGGTAAAAACCGCTAACAGAGAAGGGGGAAAGTAAAATGAAAAAAGGGTATGATTTTTATTCAAAGTATGTGAATGCATTTTCGGAGTTGTTGTTGGACTTACAAGAAAGAGAAGTTGATACAAAGCGGATTGATGTTTGTGCAAACAAAATTCGCTTCGTTTCAATAGCAAAAGCTTTAGAAAAATACAAGACTGTAGAGGCGCTTTCTGCAAAGATAGGCATAGATATAGAGCTTTTGTCTGATACCAACGACCATACTAAAATGATCGCTTGCGTTGAAGGAGTGCCTTATTTATTAGGTAGATCGTCATGGATAAGCATATCAGGAAGAATTGATATCTATGGCGGAGGATTAGCTGCACTTGAACCAGACGATAAAGCGCAGCTAATAAACGCAAGATTGGCACAATTAGGCGATAATCTGATTAAAGTTGTTATTGTCAATCAAAAGATAAGAGCTATGATGTCGCGCAAATACGCGACTATTCCTGCAAACGAAGTATTTAAGCAAGTGGCGGAAAAAGCTCGTGAACGCTTTGCATCAACAAAGTTTGTTACAGGCTTTTACAATCACGAATTTGCTTTTGCGCAACTTATGTTTCCAGAAGTGGCACAGAAGCTTTCGGAGGCGTATGGTTTACCCGAAGAACTTACTCCTGGTATAACCGTTATTACTTCAGATACCGGACATGCAGGAGTAAAGATAGTCGGAAGTTGGGTTTCTCCTAAGGGGCGTTTTCAGCAAGCTGGTACCGAAGTTTATTTGAGGCATGAAAATTCCAATAGCCTTGAAAAGGTATTGGAAGAACTGCCTAATTTATTTATCAAGTATCAGAATATGGCGCTAAAACTTGCTGCGCTTATGGGGATAGAAATAAAATTTCCGGCAACAGTTCTTAAAAAAGCGCTTAAAGAGCTGGGCGCAGGCGAACGTAATGCTAAAATGCTTTTAGAAACACTCCCGACAAATGATGTGACAGCTTACGATATTTGTATGGAACTATTCTCTTTACCAGCAAGGCTTGACATTGCCGAAACCTCTCGGCTTGAACTTGAGGAGAAAATAGCAAAAGCTATAAATCTTGATTTCACAAAGCTTGATAACGACAAATAACATGCAATAAGGGAACATCTGCAAAATTTGCGGATATTCCCTTATTTTTTGCCTTGCATTTTTATGATTTTTAGGACTTGACATACGAACATATGTTCGTATATTATAAGACAAAACAGTGTAGGAGAAACTTGCAAAGAAAAAAGGGCATGTTATAATAAGAATTAACTGAATAAGTAATGAGGATAACTAATCGAAATATGGCAATAAATTTGTGAAAGGGGTAAGTAATGAATCAACTCAAACCTGTGACTTTATCAATCGATGCATTTTATGAGGAGGCGGCAAAGAGAACGGAAAAAGGGGCATGTATAACTATAGAAGACATGGATAAAAGCGCTTTATTTTTATACAACAAGTATTCGGAAGATAAAATTGAGTGCAGTGCCGTTGAGTATATTGCGAGTATAACGGACAATCGGGTGTATATTTTCAGCGCAGAAAATGTCCAGAAATATTTAGCCTGGCTTGAGAGGCAAGCCGCGTTAGAAACCACAAAAAAGTCAAGGCAAAAACTGAGTCCCACTTTAAAAACCAAGGGATGTGTTTAATTAAATGTTGTTTCGCGATATAGTTTTGATAATGATATTGTGCACGATATGTTATACGGACGTTAAACGAATGGAGATTGACAACGAGCCAATTCTTATAGGATTGGCTTTTATAATTCCGTATTCTATAGCCGGACTTAATAACATTAGTACAATAAGTTCGGTTTATGGTTTTTTCTTAGGCGGGGCAATTTTTGCCGTCCTTACTTTTTTCGGGATGGGCGGCGGTGATGTAAAGCTCATGGCTATGCTGGGGTTTTTTCTTGGTTGGCAACAGATTTTATATGTTACATTTTTGTCGTTTATTATAGGATCAGTGCTGGGCATAATTTATATACTTATTTTTAAAAGAAGTTTTAAAGATTATATCCCGTTTGGGCCTTCGATTGCTATAGCCGCAATGATAACCATCTTTTTCGGAGGAATGCCTTGGATTTAAAGCTGTTTTTTGCGGATGGTACAGTTGTTAATATTCCCGATGCACAAGTTGCAAACACCTTTTTTTCTCGTTTTTTAGGGTTGATGGGTAGAAAGACTATGGGTTGCGGCGCAATGGTTTTTTATAATTGTAATGCAGTCCATACTTTTTTCATGCGGTTTCCGATGGATGTTCTTTACCTTGATAAGGATATGAATGTTATTAAACATGTAAAAAACATAAAGCCTTGGAAAATAAGCGTTGCAAGCAGAAGCGCCATTACTACAGTCGAATTACCATCAGCGGTAGTAAACAAAATTCCCGTGCGAGTTGTGTTGGAAAGTATAGAGTAGATTGAGTATAATATTTTAGGCATCGTTTTAAAAATTAAGAAGGAGGAAATTATGAAAAAGATTTTAACAGGAGTATTGTTTGTTATTCTTATTATGAGCTTTTATACAGCAGCTAGCGGAAATCAGGATGTTAGGGTTATAATTAATGATAATGAAATAGTTTTAACTCCATCACCCATAATAATCAATAACAGAACTTTTGTGCCGCTTAGGGCGACATTTGAAATTTTAGGGGCTACTGTAGAATGGGACACGGCGAACAAGAGAGTGACAAGAAGAATGGGCGATAGGCATATATCTTTCGTGCAAGGCGAAAAGGATTCGGTTATTGTGAATAACAGAATGATGGTACCATTAAGAGTGATTTCGGAAGGCTTAGGCGCAAGCATTAGATGGAATTCAGCTACAAGAACAGTTATTGTAAATACAACCATAAGGACAATAACAATGCCACAACCGCCTTCTGATAGCGCACAAGTTATAATTGCAGGGAAAGGCACCATCTATATTGGGATGGATATACGGTATGTGATAAGCCTTTTAGGAGAACCTGACAGAAGAGAATATACTAAAAATAATTACGACTGGTGGGTATACTATTTAGATTCAGGCGAACTATCTTTAATCGGAGTTGCCAATAATAAAGTTGTTGCAATATATACCAATTCTTCTAATTGGAGTATGTCGGAAATTGTTACTGGGGACTCGTATAAAGAACTGAATAAAACTTTTCCGCATGAAGATTTTGCAAACGCAACTGTAAAAGGAGAGCCTGGGGCAATACTATTTTTTAGAGGTTACACTCTTCATCCTGATGCTATAAACATTTCGCGCCAAAGGACTGTTCTTGTGAATAATAGCATAGCTGTGTTTTATAAGGATGTTCATGAAAATAATAAAGTTAGCGCCATTAGAGTGGTCGATAAAGACGCAGCCTTTTATACTCCAATATCATGGGTAAAATTTAGCCCATTTGAGTTTAATCGTCCATTTGCAAATCACGCAACACCTGCGTCAGAAAAAGACGCCAGAAGCCAAGAAAGACTTATGGCGGATTTAGTTAATAGTTTTAGGGTCAGGCATGGCTTAAATTCACTGACATGGAATGAAGAATTAGCGCAATTGTCACGCAGTCACAGCTTAGACATGATTGCTAATAATTTCTTTGGGCATACTTCGCCAATAACTGGAACGATAGCTCAACGTGCTAAAGATTTTGGAATAGTATCTCGCGGTATTGGCGAGAATTTAGCCAGATATACATCAGACTTTATAGAAGCATTTCATGACTTGACAAATAGCTTGGGGCATAGACAAAACAAGCTTTATAGAAGATATACTCATATAGGAATAGGAGTTGTGCAAACACATTATACACAAAAGTTTATGATAAGATGATTCGTATAACACAAACAAAAGCCAGACTTAGAAGGTCTGGCTTTTTGTTTGTGTTCAACTTTAAAAGAAGCTTGTTTTAGTTAACGCTGAGCTAAACTTTGCTTTAGTTTCATTGCAAAGAGGATGTATGATAACCATTACCCCTGGATTTTCAGCGTCTATTCTGAATTTATCTGAAAAATCCGCAACAAAATCCCATCCATCATTATTTAATACGCCTGCCTTAACTAATGCGTCTTGTATGAATTTTTTGGCAAATGCTATGTTATCTTTATCTCGTCGCTTATTGGGCTCAATCCATGTATAGTCGATAACAATCGGTTCTTTAATGCTTAATTGAGGTAATTGTTGTTTTATGAGAAAAATGATTCCAGACTCTATATTTTTTTTAACCTGCGCGGCTGCATATTTATTTTGTCGTTCAATTCCGATATACTCGTTTAATCCGGGTAGTATATAAGGAATCGTTAATCTATAATACAAGCTATTCCTCCTTTTTTGCCAAAATCTTATTTAGCTCTCTGACGCTTATAGTTATTCTGCTAGGCATATGCCGTAAAACTTCGAACTCATAACATTGTTTCAAGACAGATCCTTTCCACTTATATCCCGTCAAATTACTAATAGTGCTAAAATCAGAGCTTTTAATTAAAGCTTTGTCAATGGCGTTTAATATCTTATCAAACATTTCTGCATACATTTGGGTTTGACATTCGGGAGAACCTACACAAACATAACTGCATTTTAGAGCCTTAACTTCTTTTATAACCATGCTTTTGCCACATAACGCGCACTCTAAGCTAATATATTTCCACTTAAGCATAGACGCCTATATCTTTATGAATATGTTAGAGAAAAATCCGGAAACCCATTCTGTTATCCAGATTTCTTTTGCTAACGATATGTTGTCAACCAAGGATTCTATATCTTGCTGATTGGCTTCCCAGCTTTCGCGGGCTAAATTATCAATAGCATGTTTAGAAATGATACGCTTTTCTTGTTCCGGTACGGCGGCTGCTGCTTCCCATCCTTTTTGATGACAAAATTCTCGGTAAACCGAAAGTTCCTTAGAAGAATTATTTAATCTGTAATAAACAAATTTGCCCATATAGTTACCCCTTTTCTTAGTTAATTTAGTTTGGTTATTCCGCTATGCTAGACATTAATTTTTCATTCCACCACTTTTCCAAACAATCTGAGTCAAGCAGTATCTTACCTTTAGAAAGCTTGACATGAGGAATTTTTCCTTCTCTAACTTCTTTGTAGAGAAAACTAATAGACACAGCTCCTTTGAAGAATTCTTTAGAGGCTTGTTTTATAGTTAAGCATTTCATATAGGTTATTAAACCTCCCTTCTGATGTAAAAAAGTGTAGAGATTTGCTTGTATTCTCTACAGCATATTTATTAATAAATAAAAAAGATAATAAAAAACAACTTTTTTTAAAAAAATTGTTCGCCATCAAAAAAATATTTGCAAAGCCCTTTCTTTTTTACTGATAACTAACCACAAACATTAAAAGAAAAAGAAGGAGGAATAAGTGTGTATTATAATTATGAAAAGCTTAAAAAACTGCCTATCACACAAGTAATCGGAGACTTTGGGATTAAACATATATCAAAAAGCACAAATTCAGTTTTGATATTGTGTCCCAATCCTAATCATGCAGACAGGAAGATGGGTAATTGTGTGGCAACATATGATCGCAAGGTAAATGCTTTCAACTGTTTTTCTTGTGGTACGAAAGGCAGCGTCATTGATTTGGTGGCATACACCAGAGGTTGTAATACCAAAAATGCCGCTAAAATTCTTTCCGAACACTATGGAGTCGAAGCTGAAGCTCCAGATAAAACAAAGAAGCAACCAGAGCCGATGCTGACTATTGATGAATGGAAGGTGTTAGGGCTTAATGAGGTTGTGCACCTTAATAGCCCCGGAGAGGGGAGCATGAATAGTAAAATTTATACTCTAGCGGAATTTGCGAAAGACGATCCTGAAGGGTATGAAGAAATGATTTTAAACAAGGTGTTACACAGACTTGTATGGATTGATCATTACTTTAAAGGAGAAGAGGCTGAGTATCTAAGAAAAGAAAAAGGATCGAAAAATGTTAGCACTATAAAAGAAATATTAACTGAACTTGTTTGGGATACAGCAGTAAAAGCACTAACCAGCAATACGAAAAACAACAATATTAGGAGGGCTTTATGAAACTAATTAAACCGGTAAGATTAATAATGACAATGGCGGCAATTTATGTATTAGGCATCTTCACATATAAGGTTGGATATATGGCATATCTGACGTATTTTAGAAGAGGAAATGGAGCAATAGGAGGGGAGATTTTCATCATCCCGTTTATGCTGTTACTTTTCTATATTGGTTGGGAGGCAAAAAGTTTTTATCTCACCTTTAAATCAAGTAACACAGAAGACGCAAGATAAGTAGTGTTTTTTAGGAATAAGGGCTTGATGTTTATTACACAAGCCCTTTAAATGTTAAACAGGGAAACGTACGATAATCACTGCAATCAAATGTCAACCACCCATCACTTAAAGCCTAACGGCTTTTGAAGTGAGGGCTTGTAGGAAAACCTATAAGCTCGGTTGATTAGCCCAAGCGGTTGAAGAGCCGCTACGTTAGATGGGAATTGCCGAAAGGCAGAAATAGGCACTCCGGAATTCTCCACACGTTCCGGACACTGCGGTTGGTGATTAAACATCGCTTAGGGGTAAGGCGAAGTGTTGCTGACAAAAACCCCATCTAACATGGGCGAAGTGGACCTACGGCAGCGATGCCGGATTATCCTAAAATGATTGGAGAGACACTAAAGTGGTTTATGTACTAAACAAAGACGGGAAACCTTTAATGCCAACAGAAAGACATGGCAAGGTGCGCAGAATGCTTAAAGAAGGGTTGGCAAAAGTGGTAACACGCAAGCCTTTTACTATTCAGCTAACTTATGAGACAACCAGTTATACGCAGCCCGGAACTATGGGCATAGACTCCGGATATAAAAAGGTAGGTGTCTCAGTTGTCAATGACAAAGGAGAGTTATTCTCGAGCGAATGCACTTTGCTAAACGGTCAAGTCGAAAGAAACAAGGAACGGGTTATGTACCGAAGACAAAGGCGCGTATATCAGTCTTGCGGGCTTAGAAAAGCCTGTGAAAACATCACGGGTAAGACATCTGTTTTACGGTAAAGGTTTTAGATGGCAGATGCATTCATCCTCCGCCTAAAGAGGCGGAGGTCTTCTGCTGTAATTTGTGATAAAGAGAAAATAGGAGGAAGATTATGTACAAGAATTTTGTTCCATTGCACTTGCACAGCGAATACTCCTTGCGAGATTCGGGCGCTACGATTAATGATATAGTAAAAAAGTGCATACAATTAGGCTTTAATGCTTGTGCTATAACCGAACACGGCAATATGCATTCCTCACTTCCGTTTTATAAGGCTTGCAATAACTCATGGAGAATGCTTGCGGATAAAATTGCTGAAAAGTATAACGTTCCCGCGTCAGATATTAAAGCTATAAAAGGAATTATACCGGACAGAGTAAGTATAAAGAATGCCATAGGTAAAATTGGAGAGCTGTCAAATTTCACCGATAAACACCCCGATTATTTCAAAGCTTTAGCCGAAAAAGAAGTTAAGCCTATATTAGGAGTAGAAGCTTATATCATTCCAACAGAAGAAATGATAAATTCAGAAGATAAAGACATTAGCGGAACAAGGTTTCATTTGACGTTACTTGCCAAAAATGCTAAAGGCTATAAAAGCCTTATAAAAGCAGTAAGTGAATCTTATATGTATCAACACAAATCTCCGCGTTCTGTGTTTCCTCGAATGACATACAGTTTATTAGAGAAACACTTCAAAGAAGGAGATGTCATTGCTTTGTCTAGTTGTATACATGGCGAAATACCTAATTTGCTAAGCAAGGAAATGTATGACGAAGCCATGCAAAAAGTCTGTTACTTCCAATCTTTATTTGGCAAAGACAATTTTTATCTTGAAATACAAGATCATAAACTGACGAAAGAAGTTTTGATAAGAGCTAAGCTTATAGAGCTGTCGAAAGATACAGGGGTGAAATTGGTAGCCACAAATGATAGTCATTATATCGAAAAGGAAGATGCTAATGTACGAGATATGATAGTAGCCATACGTCTTAATAAAAAAGTAAACGAACCTGACTATGATAAAGATTGCGGGGAGCTTTATATTAAATCAAAAGAAGAAATGTTAGAGCTTTTTGCTGATATTCCCGAATCGGTTTATGCCACTTCTGAAGTTGCAGATAAGTGTAATGTTGAAATAGAAAAACAAACCCTAACTCCTAGCTATAAAACAATTAAAGGAGAAACGGAAACACAGGCAATTTCAAGACTTGTGAAAGAAGGTTTAAAAAGACGGTATCCAGACTTTTCTAAATGGAAACAAAAATACAAAGATATGTTTATAAAGCGTATACAATATGAGCTTCAAGTAATATCAAAGCTTAAATATGAAGGATATTTGCTTATCGTCCAAGATTTTATAAGGAAAGGCCGAGAAATAGGATTGGTAGGTCCGGGAAGAGGAAGCGCCGTAGGAAGTCTTGTTTGTTATCTTCTTGAAATAACGGATGTTAATCCTATAAAGTATGGACTTCTTTTTGAAAGGTTCTTAAATCCGGATAGAGTAAGTCCGCCGGATATTGACACAGACTTTGATACAGAAATAAGAGATATGGTTATCGAATATGTTAAAGAAGTATATGGCAGCGAAAGCGTTTGTAATATTGCCACTTTTGGCACTCTTGCTGCCCGCGCTTCTATAAGATACGCCGGAAGAGTAACAGGAATTCCGTTAAACATATGCGATAAGGTGGCAAAATTAATTCCTGAACAGCCTGGGATATCTCTTGAGGAGGCATATAATAACAGCAAAGAACTTCAAGAGCTTTATATTAAAGATCCGGAAGTACAAGAGTTATTCGAGAACGCAAAACGACTAGAAGGATCTATAGTTCAAAGTGGCACACATGCGGCGGGAGTCATAATAGCAAATTGCGATGTAACAGATCATATTCCTCTTATGTATGATTTAGGGTCTAAGTCATGGGTGTCTCAATATGATAAGGATGTTTGCGAAAATGATGCCGGTTTGATGAAGATGGACTTTCTCGGACTTGAAAACTTAACAATCATCAAAAGGACATTAAAGCATATACAGAAAAACCATGGCAAAACAATTGATATACGCAAACTTCCCCTTGATGATAAAGATGTTATAAGGGAAATATTTGCACGAGGGAAAACAAAAGCTATATTTCAGTTTGAGTCACAAGGGATGATGGCTCTGCTGCAAAAATTTATCCCTCAAAGCCTTGAAGATTTAATATTACTAAATGCGGCTTATAGACCGGGACCACTGCAATACCTTGATGAAATTATAGAGGTTAAGCATAAGCGTAAAGAACCATACTATATCATTCCGCAGCTAGAGAGAATCTTAGGGATTACGTACGGAAAACCCATTTACCAAGAACAGATAATGCGCATCTTTAACGAGATAGGAGGATTTTCTTTAGGTGAAGCGGATATAATAAGACGTGCAATGTCTAAAAAGAAAATGTCGGAATTAGAACAGTATTTACCGGCATTTGAGGAAAAATTAATTCAGGCAGGAGCAAGCAGTCGTGAAGCAATAGCATTTAGTCAAGAACTTATGGAGTTTGCCAATTATGCTTTCAATAAGAGTCATAGCGCGGCTTATAGCGTTCTTGCTTATCAAACCGCATGGCTAAAGTATTATTATCCAGTCGAGTATATGGCAAGTATTTTAACATCAGCAAGCATAGAAAAATTGCCATTTTATATCAAAGAGTGTGCGAATATGGGTATTCCAGTAATGCCCCCCTCAATTAATAAATCAGAACGTTTTTTTGCCCCTGACAAAGATGGCAAAATAAGATTTGGTCTAGAAGGAGTTAAAAACGCAGGCAATTGTTGGGAGGATATACTAATTGAAAGAGAAAGAGGCGGAGAATACCAATCATTTCAAGAATATCTCGATCGCTTAATAAAAGCTGACTCTCGCGCTGTAAATAAATCTGTTATAACCAGCCTGATACACGCCGGAGCTTTCGATGAATTTGGGCACAATAGAAGACAGATGATAGAAGGATTCGAAAAATATGTAAAGGCCGTCAAAGACTACAATATAAAAATAAAAAGTCCCAAAACAAAAGCGAAAACGCTTGAAAAGGCTTTAGAGAAAATTCAGCAAAATTATTTTGACGATACGATTTCGGAATACAACAAAGCGCAGCTATTAGAGAATGAAAAGGCTATTATCGGCTTCTTTGCGTCCGGACATCCGCTTGACGAATATAAGGACATTTTGCAAGGAACTACAAACATAACCGTTTCCGATATAGACGACTCATTAATAGAAAAGCAAATTTTATTAGCCGGGCGGATATCAGACTTGAAAAAGCTGCAAAGGAAATCAGACAAAGCTTCAATGTGCAAATTTGCACTTGAGGATATAACTGGACACATTGATGTAATGTGTTTTGTAAAACCTTATGA
>Ga0209105_100569_pt1 | contig 11881 bp, 9 predicted proteins | sample SedPBSmetaG_FD_184158 | JGI IMG/M metagenome (GOLD analysis project Ga0209105, IMG submission 184158) | Freshwater sediment bacterial and archeal communities from Indian Creek, Illinois, USA to study Microbial Dark Matter (Phase II) -... | ecosystem: Environmental > Aquatic > Freshwater > Creek >...
CGGGTTTTCACTCGGTTCTTTTTTTACTTATTCTTGACATCACAGTGAAAATCATTCTGGGGTTCTAAGCTGCAATGATAGCACAAACGAAGAGGTGATGTAATTTGCCTGATAAGCCAAAGTTTTTAGACAAAATATCTTATTTTACAGACATAGAGAATGATGATTTGCTCACGATTGAGAAAATATCAAAACAGCGTAAATGTAAAAAGAACACAATCTTGTTCTCTCAAGGGGACCCGGGCGAGGCGATATATTTTACAATGTCGGGTAAAGTGAAGATTTTTAAAACATCGGAAGATGGGAAAGAGCACACTTTGACAATTGCGGCACCGGGTGATATTTTTGCGGAAGTCGTTCTTTTTAACGAAGTTCCTTATCCTGCTTCAGCGGAAGTCATAGAAGATGGTATTATCGCATTTATTCGGAATGCTGATATGGAAAGAGCGCTTGAGAACAATCCGAAAATTGCTGTTGCAATAATTAAAGCCTTGAATAAAAGGCTTATCGAATCACAATCCCAGGTAGAAAGTTTGGCGTTCCAAGATGCGCGAAGCAGAACCGCAGAGGTATTGTTAAGTCTTGCACGTATCCATGGCAAACAATCAGATAATGGAATTGAGCTGGATTTAGGATTTTCAAGGCAAGAACTGGCCAACATGGTTGGGGTGACCAGAGAAACATTTACTCGTGCGTTAATGCTTTTTAAAAAAATGAATTTAATCGAAATATCCGGTCAGGTTATTAGGATAAATGAAATAAACGAATTGGAAAGCTGGGTAAACAGATGAATTTTACCTAGATTTAAGTGATAATTGAGATCTAAGATGCAATAAGTAATGTGAGGTAACAGATATGTCGATTGACAGACAGAAGCTTATATCAAGACATAACCCAGTGTTGAACCGAATTGACTTAAAGTCGCCATTATCGCTTGGAAATGGTGAATTGACTTTTACTGCCGATATAACGGGTTTGCAGACTTTTCCACATGATTACATTTCAACACCGCTTTGTACAATGGCGCAATGGGGATGGCACTCATACCCGGTTAAAATGGATGAGCGTGAGCTGAAACTAAAAAAATTTAATACATATGGCAGGGAAGTAGGATATGCGACTGATCCAGCCGATCAGGAAGAACTATACAATAATCTAAGGCAAAACCCGCATCGGCTGAATCTTGCTGCGATTGGACTTTTCATGAATAGAAACGGTAAAAGTGCTGAATTCTACGACTTAAAGCAAATACACCAAGTATTGGACATGTATAATGGGTTTTTAAAATCAGAATTTACTGTGTTTGACGAAAAAGTTTTAGTGCAAACTTGTGTTGATCCTGAATATGATGCCATTAGCGCAAAAATATCAACAGCATTATTATCTTTGGGAGAAATTGGTCTTGTTGTTTCATTACCTTATGGAAGTCATAAAAAGAGTGCTTCAGATTGGACTAATGAGCATAAGCATCAGACGATTGTTTATGACTGTTCGTCTAAAAAACTTATTTTGAAACGCATCCTGGATAATGATGTATATTATATACATATTGAATTCAGCCAGAATGTTACAATGGATTTTGTTGGGAAGAACTCTATTAGATTCATTGTCTCAGAATGCAGCGGCGAGCTTTCGTTTTATTGCAGATTTTTAAGAGAAATTCAGACTGTCGCTGCTTGTGACTTTAATATAACATCCGCTCGGGCGAGCAAATATTGGCAAAGCTACTGGAATTCAGGAGGTGTTTTGCAGCTTGCAAATTCTCAAGACCGAAGGGCATGTGAGCTTGAAAGAAGAGTAATTCTATCCCAATATCTGACAGCTATACAATGCAGCGGTTCAGTTCCTCCGGCTGAAACCGGGCTTACCTGCAACAGTTGGTATGGCAAATTTCATCTGGAAATGCATTTTTGGCATGCAGCACATTTTCCGCTATGGGGAAGACCGGAGTTTCTTGAAAAAAGCCTTGATTGGTACATAAGTATTTTGCCGGTTGCACGAGAAATAGCATTAAGTCAAGGATACAAAGGTGCACGCTGGCCTAAAATGTGTGATATAAGCGGTCGGAATTCTCCTTCTTGGATAGCGGTTCTTTTGATCTGGCAGCAGCCTCATCCTATAATGATGGCAGAACTGTGCTATCGGGCAAATCCGAGTATAAATCTGCTGAGAAAATATAGATCCCTGGTTATTGAAAGTGCTGACTTTATGGCGTCATATGCATATTATGATGAGTATTCCGATCGTTATGTGCTTGGACCACCTCTGATACCGGTTCAGGAAACCCATGAGCCACACATCTCAAAAAATCCGGTCTTTGAACTGGAGTATTTCAGATGGGGATTTGAAATAGCAAATGAATGGCTCTTAAGACTTGGCGAACCTAAATCGGATATGTATTCAGAAGTAGCCCGGAAACTGTCCTCGCTTCCTGTTAAAAATGGTGTATATATCGCACATGAAAATTGCCATGATACTTTCGGTTATAAACCTTTTAAAAGCGACCACCCTTCCATGCTGGGTGCTTTAGGAGTCTTGCCGGGTAAGACTGTTGATCACTCGATCATGAGAGAAACGATCAAAAAGGTATTGGAGCAATGGGATTTTGATTCGATGTGGGGCTGGGATTTTCCGTTGATGGCTATGTGCTGCGCTAAACTCGGATTGCCGGAACTCGCTGTTGATTTGCTTCTTTTGGATACGCCTAAAAATGGCTTTTTGTTGAATGGACATAACCCGCAGGCTGATCGTGAAGATCTACCGATATACCTTCCGGGCAACGGCGCTTTACTTTTAGCCGCAGGCATGATGGCCGCAGGTTGGGAGGGTGATTATAACAAGCCAGCACCGGGTTTCCCTCAGAACAAAGGTTGGATCGCAGAAGTCGAAAATATTTCTAAATACATTTGACTATGTTTTAATGTTTGTGACTTTTGCTCTATATTCGCTTGGAAGCAGACCGGTATACTTGCGGAACATTTGGCTGAAATAATTAACATTTTCACCCAGTCCGATTTGTTGTGCGATTTCATAAATTCGAAAATCCTTTGTTGATTCGATTATTCGCTTGGCTTTTTTAATTCTGACAGTCATAAGGTAGTCTGAAAATTTCTTGCCATATTCTTTTGTAAAGAGCTTGCCAAGATAATCAGGGTTCATATAGGTTACTTTTTGTGCGATTAGCTTTAAAGATAGCGAGTTGTCACAGAGATTTTCCATAACATAATTCATGACCTGTCTAATGGGTTTGCTGTAGCTTAATTCTGATGAATTAATGACCACAGGTTCTCCGCCGGTGCTTTTTATGCCGGAAATATTTCCTATGTCTGCTGTATCGTGAGTTAATTTGTAGTATTTAGGCAAATTCTCAAAGGTACAGTTGTCGCTGTAGGCGAATTTAATTCTTAGATTTGCGTATTCTGTGGATTTATGGTGGATTAAACGAATTAGACTCTCGATTTCAATTCCTTCGTCTTCATTAATGATCAAAACAGTATGATCGTGGAGGACATCGACTGACATAATCCCTTCTGATACGGATATTGTCACTAAATCGTGTACGATCGGATATAAAGAAAAGTGTTCATCACTAGTGGCAAAGAGCAAAAGCAAGCGGTATTTTGGCTTGTTGCTATCGGAGAGATGGTGAATAATACTTAAGTTTTCAGGGCTTATTTCAACTCCTGTCAAATAATCTCTCAATAACTGTTTTGAAGCCACTTGTGACAAGTGGGTTATACGACTTTTCATATTGTTAAACGAAATTTCAGAAGCTTGCTTTTGATCGAGGTCAGCGAGAATGTTTTTGAGATTTTGACTAATCTCGTCAATGTCGCAAGGTTTAAGCAAGTAGCTTACAACTTTGTTGCGCATGGCTTCCTGTGCGAATTCAAACTCGCTGTGACCTGAAATAATTATAAATTTAGTTCCATAAACTTTCTGCTTACAGTAGCAAATCAGATCCAATCCTGTTATTTCAGGCATTATAATATCGACAACAGCGACATCCGGATGTTCAGCTTCGATAATATCCAATGCCTGCTTACCATTTGCCGCCAAGAACACTTGTTCAATTCCCATACCTCGCCAGTCAATTGAGTTGTAAAGACCTTCTCGAATTATTCTTTCATCATCAGCAATAAGTAGCTTTTTCATCACAATCTCCTTGTGTAAGGTAAGCGGATTATTATATTTGTCCCGACGGGATATCTATTTTCGGCACGGATTCCATAGTTTTCACCGAAAAATATCTTTATTCTTTCATGAACATTTTTCAAACCTATGCTCATCCCAGATGAGACTTCATGGCCTTTTGTGATTTTTTCAATTATGTCAAGATCGATTCCGCAGCCATTATCGGAGACACAAATTTCTAACATATCTTCAGATATTGAAGATGTTATACTTATTTCACATGGTCCTGAGTATTTTTCCAGGTTATGTACAATACAGTTTTCCACTATGGGCTGGAGAGTTAGCCTAGGTATACGGCAAGTAAAGAATTCAGCTGAGACTTCAGACGTATAAATAAGTCTCTCTTCAAATCTGATTTTTTGGATAGTGATATAATCATCAACGATTTTCAGATCATCTATTATAGAAACTAAATCAGGAAGTCTAATAGAATTTCTTAGTAGCTTGGATAGTGATTGAACCATAATTGATATTTCCTTGTTGCCACTTTCAATAGACTTCCAGTTAATAGTATCGAGCACATTATATAAAAAATGAGGATTAATCTGTTGCTGAAGAAGTCTGCACTTCATATCCAGAATCATAAGCTGCTTTGCGTAGTCCTCGTTAATCAAGCGGTCTATTTTGGTGATCATGCTTATAAAATCATTGCTTAACTCCTGAACTTCCGTGATTATAATACTTGCTTGCGGTAATAACGACAACGACTCGGCTGAGTAATTAGCGTTTTCGGCCTTTTGCATAGCTTGCGCTAATTTCGCTATCGGCTTACTTATTGAATCAGCCATTTTTAAACCTACAAAAATTATCACAGATACAATCGATAGAAAAATTCCTGCGTACAATATGTAAATATTGTTAATATCATTTAAGAGGATATATTTGGGGATGATGTATAAGAATATCCATCCGTTAAATTCTGATTTCATCTCGAATGTCAGGAATTGTCCCAGATTTTTCGGAACAATGCTGTATCCGTTTAAGTTTTCGACTTGATTAATTATCTCTTTAGAGCTCAAAGACGGAGGTTCTTTGTATAGGATTTGTTCTCCTGCCACAGCGACTATCTCTGGGTTATATCTACTCCTCAGAGCAGCGCTTTCAAACAAATAAGATGCATCAATGGTGATCAGCAAAACACCTTGAGATTTAAAACCTTTGCCGGAAATATCATTTATAAGTCGATGGAGGGTTAAAGTATTCCTTCCTGCGATATTAATAGTCCAGACACAGCGCCCGCCCGCTTTATAGGCGGTTTCAAACAAAACAGCCGTTTCAGTATCAGAAATATCTATTCTTCTCCTTTGCGGAGTATCGATTTGTCTTCCGTCAGGAAAAATAAAATTAATGGAGGCAAGGTTTCTATCCATGACCCATCGCGTAAATAGCTGAGTATAAAGATTATTTGAGGAGATATATTTATCATATAAATTACCCGCATTATTGTAAAGGAGTAAATTCCTCTGAATATCGCGATTTGACAGTATTTCAAATGAGATGTTCTCGATGTGGGACAGCTTGTTTTCAGCCATGAGAGTATAAAGAGACAACACTTCTTCGGATTCATTATAGACCAGATCTATGTATACGTAATACAAATTAAGCATGAGAGCAATTGTTACAATACAGATAACCGCAGCTTCAAAGAGCAGCAAAAACGAAAATCCCTTTTTGATCGATATAGATTTCATTATTGTTCACCTACTGATATAGATTATAATCAAAAAATAAAATCAATCAAGTCATAGTTCGAAAATGTCTGTTTTTTTGTGAAATGAGTCTGTTTTTTTCGTTGAATAAAAGCATGTTGAATGTTACCTTAGATAAAATATATTGAAAGGGGATACTACAAATGAAACACAGAAACCTTATACTTGTTGTTGCTTTGATTCTTTTGATAATCTTAGCAGCATGCGCACCGAGCGCACAGCAGGAGACGCCTGCCGCTCAACAGCCAACTCCTGCACCACAACAGCCTGCTCCTTCATCGCAGCAACCCGCTCCGGCACCGGATCCGGAACCTAAAGATCTGGGGCCTCTGAGAATTATGTGGTGGGGTTCTCAAACACGTCACGACAGAACCCTTGCGGTCCTTGATTTGTACACACAAGAAACTGGTGTCCAGTTCGAGCCCGAATTTTTCGGATTTGACGATTATATTACAAAACTTAATACGCTCATTGCGGCTGCCGATGCGCCTGATATAATGCAGATGGGTGGCAATTTCCCGACATATATAGATCATATTGAATTTTTAAATGAGTACATTGACAGAGGTATTATTGACATTTCCAATACCGATGAGAGTTTTATTGGGATTACAACTTTAGAAGGTAATGTGATAGGCCTTTCTTCAGGGACTAATGCACCCGCGATAGCTTATGATCCCGCATTGTTTGAAAAAGCCGGAGTACCGTTGCCGCATTTCAACTGGACATGGGAAGAGTTTGAAAATGCTGTTATGACTATACATGAAAACCTTGGGATTTTAGGAACGAGTCAGACTCAGTACAATGAATTTTGGGTTCTCACAAGTATTATTCAGCAATATGACACAAACCAAAGCCTGTTTCTTGAACCCCACAGACTTGCGCTTAACTACACTGACGATCAATATGTAGTCGAGTATCTTGAAATGGTAAATAGAATGGTTCAGGCTGGGGCTTATCCGAATCCGGCTCAAATGGCTGAAGTCAAGGACATTGAAGGTGATCCGCTAGTAAGAGGCGAAGCAGCTATGACCTGGATTTTCAGTAATCAGTTAGTAGCACTTGCTGAAGCTGCCGGTCGTCCTCTTTCTTTGGCACCAATGCCCAGAAGAACAAGCGATGGCCCGTTGGCTCAGACAATAATGTCTTCTCAGATGTTTACCATCTACAACCAATCAGAACACAAGGAAGCTGCGGCTAAGTTCATTTCGTTTTTTGCCAATAGCGAGCATGCTAACCTGATTTTGAAAGGGGAGCGCGGAGTACCTATAATGAGGCATATTCGTGATGCTCTTATGCCTACGCTAACACCGGCGCAAAAAGAAATATATAGTTACCTTACAGAGTTGGGGAAAGTTGCGTCCACGAACATAGTACTTGATTCTCCGGTGCAAGCTGAAATCAGAGATATTTATAATCGACTCGCTGAAGAGGTAAAATTTCAAAGGACAACTCCTGCTGATGCTGCTTTAAGGTTTAGGGAGCAAACGCAAGATGCTCTTGACAGGTTTAATGCTTCTAGGTAGATCGTTCAGCGCAGAATGAAAGATAAAGCGGATCGCATAGCCTAATCGTTTGAGAAGGATATGTGATCCGTTGTTATTAAGTTGATATTCGGACTTTCTGGAGGAAAAATGATAAAAAAAACCGGTAATTTGATCTCATATAGAAAGCTAATACATAGCCAAACAGTGAGTGGCTACGTTTTTGCTTTGCCATTTATCGCTGGATTCCTAGGCTTTACTATATTACCGATGCTATTCTCTTTCTATTTGTCTTTTACGAGTTATAGAATCGGAGCAGAGTCTATTTGGATAGGATTAGACAACTACATTCGAATGTTTACAAATGATCCGATGTTTGGAAACTCAATTAAGGTAACGATATATTATGTAGTAGCGTCTGTGCCTCTAAAAATATTCTTTGCGCTGTTTGTCGCTATGTTATTGACACGAACGAAAATACTGTCAGGCTTTTACAGATCGATATACTATCTTCCTTCACTTATAGGAGGAAGTGTTGCTGTATCACTTGTATGGAAAGAGCTGTTTGCTTCAAGGGGAGTAATTAATACCTTATTCGCTATGTTGGGTGTCGAGGAAACTGTATTTTGGCTGGGTGATCCAAATCTTGCTATTTGGACACTGATATTATTGTCCGTGTGGCAGTTTGGTTCTTCTATGATAATCTTTGCGGCGGGCTTAAAACAGATACCTATAAGCTACTATGAGGCTGCAAGAATTGACGGATCTTCGTTTTGGCAACAGACTTTATACATCACGCTGCCATGCTTATCGCCGGTCATATTGTTTAATACAGTTATGCAAACAATAGGGGCGTTTATGTCCTTTACACAGGCATTTATAATTACTAACGGAGGCCCCATGGATAGTACTATGTTCTATGCGCTTTATCTTTATAATAGGGCGTTTAATTATCACGAAATGGGATATGCAAGTGCGCTTGCGTGGTTTTTATTACTCATGGTAGGAGTTGTAACAATGCTGATTTTCAAGACCTCAGATCAATTCGTATATTACGAGTCTAAAGGAGGGAGGTAAAAATGCAAACTTCAACTAAAAGCAAACGAATCTTAAAAGGAGTTATCTATCATTCTTTTGTATTTGGATTAGGATTCTTGATGGTTTATCCCGTTCTCTGGATGATATCGGGTTCTTTTAAGACTAATTTTGAGATACTGAATGAAGTATTAAAACTGCTTCCCGATAGCTTTAAATTAGATAATTTTATTCAAGGATGGAGAGGTTTCGGAAGACTTGATTTTTCGGTCTTTTTTAGGAATTCCTTTATTATCACAACACTGTCGACAATCGGAGTGACAATATCATCGTCTCTTGTAGCTTACTCCTTTGCTAGAATTCGTTTTCCCGGAAGAAATTTTTTATTCGCATGCATGATGTCAACTTTAATGCTTCCTGCCCAGGTGGTTATGATACCTCAGTACATAATCTTTCTTGAACTGGGTCTTGTAAACACATTTGTGCCGCTTATTTTACCGTCTTGGTTCTCAAGCGCTTTTTTTGTATTTATGATGATGCAGTTTATAGGAGGCTTGCCGAAGGAACTCGATGAGGCTGCAGTAATTGATGGGTGCTCAAGGTATAGTATATATTCTAAGATAATTATGCCTTTGATATCTCCTGCTCTTATTACGACGATTATAATTAACTTCTATTGGAGATGGGACGATTTTATGGGACCACTTATTTATCTCAGCAGACCAGCTCGATTCCCAGTATCTCTTGCTATTAGGTTATTTGCTGATACCACGTCTCAGACCAATTACGGACCGATGTTTGCTATGTCGACTTTATCGCTGGTGCCTGTGTTTCTTATTTTTCTTTGCTTTAACAGATACCTGCTGGATGGGATTAGCACAAGCGGCTTAAAGGGATAACGTAACAAAGAGCTGTTATTATGTTTAAGGTAAATAATCCCATGTTGCGAGGTTTCAACTCTGATCCATCAATAATTCCAGTTGAGGACGATTATTACATAGCGACATCTAAAATTATTCCATTTTTTGAAGCTGTATTTTATCTTTTGAGGATTCAAACAAGAGCTGTCCAATGGTATAATATGATGAATTATAAAGGCATTGTGATTTATTCAATGCTTGTAGTTTGTCGACTTTATCGTATGGATGGCTTTTTGCTTTTTTATTGGAAAGATATTAGGGACGCTATTCAACAAATCGTGTAATTTGAAAGGAGATTGATTGATATATGGATGAATTTATGGGAGAAAATGTTTTTCTGACAGGAAAAACGGCAAGAGAGCTCTATGAATCTGTTAAAGGGCTTCCGATAATTGACTATCATTGCCATTTAAGCCCGAAAGAGATCTATGAAAACAGGAGATTTGAAGATATTGGCTCGTTATGGCTTGAGGGGGATCATTATAAATGGCGTTTAATGAGGGCTGCCGGAATAGATGAGGAATACATAACCGGAAAAGCTTCATTTGACGAGAAGTTCCTAGCCTTCGCCAAGGTACTGCCGCTTGCGGCTAACAATCCAGTATATCATTGGGCGCATATGGAGTTAAAAACTTATTTTGGGATTAACACACCCATTAATGAAGATAGTGCCGGCGAGATTCTAAGAGAAGCGAATTATCTGATGAAAAAAGAGGGAATCACGACCCGATCGCTTATGAAGCGCTCGAATGTAGAGGTTGTCTGTACAACTGATGATCCTTCTGATTCTCTTGAATATCATTTGGCTATAGCGAAGGAACATTTTGGGACACGAGTTCGGCCTGCATTCAGACCGGACAAGGCGGTAGGGGGTCTTACAAAACCATTTTTCATCGATTATGTGAAGGGAATGACAGGCGGAAGCATATCGTTTACTGATTGGCTTGATGCTCTTGAAAGGCGTATAGACTTTTTCGTTTCTGCCGGTTGCAAGGTTTCAGACTTAAGTCTGCCGGTGGTACCGGATACAATAGGGACATATTTACAGGCGAAGGAAGCCTTCGATAAAGCTATGGCGCAGAATCCTGATTCGAATACTGAAAAATACTACATAAGCTTTTTGGTTTGCCATCTTGCCAGGCTGTATGCCGACAAAGGTATTGCGATGCAGCTTCATCTCAGCTCTATAAGGAACAATAGTACACGTCTGTTTAATCTATTGGGTCTTGACTGTGGCAATGACAGCGTGGGTCAATCGCTTGATATAAGTGCCTTTGGGAGAATGCTCGACAATATTGAAATGTCGGGAGGACTACCGAAACTGATTGTTTATACATTGAACCAGTCGAACTATTATGAGATCGCTACTTTGGTAGGATGTTTCCAGGGAAGTTCAGGGGGGATGGCGCAATTAGGCGCGGCATGGTGGTTTTGCGACCATTCGGATGGGATAAAAGAGCAGATGAGAGTATTATCAACAACAGGTTTGTTGGGAAAATTCAATGGTATGCTGACAGATTCGCGTTCGTTTACAGCTTATGTGAGGCATGATTATTTCAGACGTATACTATGCAGTTTTATTGGTGATTTTGTGTCAAAAGGTGAGCTTGACATCAAGGCTGCTGTGATGCTTGTCAGAGCTGTCAGCTATGAAAATGCGAGAGACTATTTCGGAATGTGATAACGAAAAATATTTCTGATGGAGGTTAAATTATGCAGAAATCTGATGGGATGAATTATGCGCCGCAAGGTAAACCAAGACCGGTATGCGGAGAGAATGAGTTTGTTTTTGCTGCTGCTGCGCTTGACCATGGCCACATATACGGCATGTGCAATGGGTTGATTGAGGCTGGTGCTACTTTGAAATATGTGTTTGATTCAGATCCGGAGAGAGTCAGCAGATTTTGCAAAAGCTTTCCGGGAGTTAGGTCTGTTGAAACATTTGATCAAATTCTTGATGATGCACAGGTTCGGCTTGTCGCAGGGGCTGCGATTACATCCGAAAGAGCGGAACTCGGAATGAGAGTTATGGATTTCGGCAAGGATTATTTTACTGATAAAGCTCCCTTTACAACTCTTGCGCAACTTGAGAAAGCTAAAGATAAAGTTAGAAATACAGGTAAAAAATACGCTGTGTATTATAGCGAACGTTTACATGTTGAGAGTGCTGTATTTGCCGGGCAATTGATTAAGGATGGCGCTATAGGAAAGGTATTGCAAGTTATCGGCTTAGGACCTCATCGCTTAAGTGCGGCTAGTCGGCCGAAATGGTTTTTTGAAAAAGAAAAGTACGGAGGTATACTCTGTGATATTGGAAGTCATCAGATTGAGCAATTTTTATATTTTGCCGATGTTAAAGATGCAACTGTTGTAAGAAGCCAAGTAGCTAATTATGCACACTCTCAATATCCGGAACTTGAGGACTTTGGTGATGCGATGCTTGTCGGTGATAACGGAGCGACCAATTATTTCAGGGTCGACTGGTTCACTCCTGATGGATTGAGCACTTGGGGAGATGGAAGGATGTTTATACTAGGAA